>Ga0209476_10000548_pt1 | contig 25810 bp, 19 predicted proteins | sample KloWWTrecipitate_FD_187179 | JGI IMG/M metagenome (GOLD analysis project Ga0209476, IMG submission 187179) | Active sludge microbial communities from Klosterneuburg, Austria, studying microevolution and ecology of nitrifiers - Klosterneuburg... | ecosystem: Engineered > WWTP > Aerobic digester... | reverse complement strand
CATCGATGACACGGTCGGCACCGTATCACGCATCCAGATCCGCGCCATCACGATCACGGATGCGGACAATTTCGAGGTGCTGGTGCCGAACAAGGCCTTCATCACGCGCTCGGTGAAGAACTGGTCGCTGACCAGTTCGGTCACGCGCCTCGTGGTCAAGGTCGGCATTGGTTACGGCAGTGATGTGGCGCTGGCGCAGAAGACCATGCTGGATGTCGCCAGGGCCAACGAACACGTGCTTGAATCGCCGGCGCCAGTCGTGCTGTTCCTCGGTTTTGGCGACAGTTCGCTGGATCTGGAACTGCGCGTGTTTGTCGGTCGCATCGAGCAGCGCATGTCCACCTTGCACGACCTCCATGTCGCCGTGCTCGATGCGTTCAACAAGGCCGGCATCGAGATCCCGTTTCCGCGGCGCGATGTGCACGTGCAGGGGGCGGTTGGCATCGGCCCGCTGCAGCAGGGACACGCTGAAGCGTCGCAGTCACCCCAGGACCCGCCGCCGACAACACGCTGAGGTTGCAGGCAATCGTGCGGCAAACTTCAGCACTGCTTCCATCAGAGGAAACGCGCATGAACATCCTGATTAAAGTTGCCCTGCTTGCCGGTGTGATCCTGCTTTCCGCGCAGGCCCAGGCAGCGCAACAGCCGAAGGTGACATTCATCAATTCGGAAAAGGCCAAGGCTGCCAACTATCCATTCTCGCAGGCGGTGCAAGTCGATCACACCTTGTACCTGTCCGGCCAGATCGGCACCGATCCGCAGACTGGCAAGCTGGTCGAAGGGGGTATCGCCAAGGAGGCGCAACAGACCATGCAGAACATCAGGGATCTGCTTGCCGAACACGGGCATTCGATGAGCGACATCGTCAAATGCACGGTGATGTTGGCTGATATCAAGGAGTGGCCGGCGTTCAACGAGGTCTATCGAGGCTTCTTCGACAAGCGCTATCCGGCGCGCAGTGCATTTGCCGGCAGCGGCCTGGCCTTGGGCGCGCGTGTCGAGGTGGAGTGCATCGCGATAGTCGGCCAGGCAGGCGAATGAAGTCGCGCAGAGTCGAGGGACGAAGCTCCCCGTGAAACCGGGTTACAGCGCACCGCCCGGATCGGGATTCTTGAAGCTGCGCGGAGCAAGCTGGCGGGTCAGGCGGAACACGCCTTCGCGGACGACGCGGGTCAGGCGGATATCGATGATGGTTGTCTCGTTCGGCGGGATCAGCGGCAGCAGATCCTGCACGTTGGCATGCAACTCAGCAGCCCAGTACTCGACAAAAGCGTCGCCATCGCGCGGCTGGATGCGCAAGCCGTAGGGCTGGCGCGGAATCAGGGCAGGGCGCGCGATGCTGCCTGCCTTCAGGCCCGGGATGGGCGGACACCCGGCCAGTGCCGCGTGGTTGAGGAAAAAGGTCAGGTTGCCCGAGCGCTTGTTGAACTGGCGATCGGCGAGGAAGTTCTCCGGCAGTTGGTTCGGATCGTTGTTCGGCCCGGCGGTGAGCAGGACTTTCACGTCGGGCGTGCCAAGCTGCTGCGTATCGAGCAGGCGGAAGATCACCATCGAACGTGGATCGTGGATGTAGGTGCGGTCGGGAAGGACGGGGACTTTTTCCACTTCCAGGCGGCTGCCGACATCCTGGCGCGCTGCATTCTCCAGGGTGAACGCGCCGCAGAGCGCGGCATAGGCGGTCGCATCCTTGATCTGCAGGCAACGCAGGATGGCATCGACGGTGACGTGGGCGATGCCATCGTTGTGCACGCTGCGCATGATGCCCTTCGATTCGCCGGAGTGGGATGCGCCGGCGATGATCTTGAATGCGGTCGGCGCGGCGCGCCGGGATGAGACCTTGAGCAGGCTGCGCAGGCGTTTGCGTGCCGAGGGCAGGGCCTCGCCGGCTTGCACCGCCGGTTGTTCTAGGACGATATGGGTGGCATTGAGATTGGCTGCGGCCAGGCGCACCACGCCGTCCGAGCCGATCTCGCCGGTGTAGGGGTTGACGAAATCGTAGAGCTTGCGGTCAATGGTGTCGCCACTGAGAACAAAATGGAACAGTGGATTCGCGCCCTCGACCAGTTTCAGCCTTGGATAGTCCTCGATCCAGCGCAGGTTGAGCGCACAGGCTTCCGGACTGCCAAGCTCGAGCCAGTCGAGCACGCCCTGGCCGGGTTCCACCCCATCAAACCAGGCCTTGATCGCGGCCAGGCGCGTCTTGCCGAGCTGGGCCAGCGCCGAGCCGAAATTGGCCGGGGCGAGCATGATCAGATGACTCATCGGGCATTCCGAGGCTCGCTTGGCCTGCACATAGGTGCGATCGAACCAGTCGCGTACAACCGGTCCGCCCGTCGAATGGGTGATGCAGGCAAAGCGTCGATTGGCGCCGGCGTCCTTGAGCACGGCAGCGAGCGCCGCATCGAATGCGCGCGAGATATCCGGGATACGCACCTCGTCGCGAAAACTAACGTACTGGCCGAGGTGGATGTGCTGCACATCGAGCCTGGGGCCACCCGTCTTTGCCGCCTCGGCGATCAGCCGCGCCGGCAGCTCGCCGTAGATATCGGTATTGGTAACGCTCCAGCCGTGCACAAAGACGACAAGCAATGCAGGCATGATCCGACTCCGTGTCGACAGGGTCCGGCGATGCCGCGATCAACACGCGTCTCGGCCGATTGCCCGCGCATTGGAGCGCCAAGTTGTCCCAATTGCAACTCCACAATGCGCATATTGCGTTCGCGTAGGTTGCGGACTTCGAAGACATGCCGGTCCGATGCGAACTTGTCGAAGTTTCGATCTAGCAGCGGTGGCAATTGATTGGGCCCATAAACCGTAAGAAGTCGACAAAGCTTTTCCTTCTCCCGCTAGCGGGAGAAGGAAATGCATTGTCGACGTCCTACTTCTTACCGGCCCGATAGATAGTCATGATTGAGGTCACGGTCGGCTCCAGTGCCGGCCGTGTGCCATTTTCGCCTCGGTCTAAGTGGCCCGGTCTCGCGCTGACACCACGGTTCCGCGTCCATGGGCTCATCCCGCCATGAGGAAACCGCGATAACCCAAACCACCCCCGATCTTTGCGATGCGTTCCCCGATGATGTGCAAGTCGCCGGCCCGATCTTCCGCGCCTTCGGCCGCCGCGACTTTTTCGGCGGCCGCATCGTCACGATCCGCTGCTTCGAGGATAACTCCAGGGTCAAGGAGCAGGTCGCCCTGCCGGGAAAGGGCAAGGTCCTAGTCGTGGATGGTGGTGGCTCGATGCGCCGCGCCCTGCTCGGTGACCAGCTTGCCCAGCAAGCCGTCGCCAATGGCTGGGAAGGGATCCTCATCAACGGCTGCCTGCGTGACGTACAGATCATCGCCACCCTCGATCTCGGCGTACAAGCACTCGCCAGCCATCCGATGAAGACCGGAAAACGCGGCCTCGGCGATGTTGACGTCCCGGTTACTTTCGCCGGACTGACCTTCGTCCCGGGCCACCGGCTCTGCGCCGATGCCAATGGTGTTGTCGTATCCCACCGCTTATTGCTCAACGCGGAACATCCATAATTATCCAGGAAGAATGCCCATGGAAATCTCCATTTGGGTCGATGAGAGAGTGCGCCGACCAACGGCTCTCGTGATAAATTCTTGACATGGACCAAGGCGCGCCGTAGATTCTGGCAACTTTTGCGAACGCTATATGGATATAGAACGCATCAGGAAGGGGGAAGGGAGGATAGCGCGCTCGATATTCGGCGTATGCGCCGGGCATGATGTCTATTGCAGATGTCGGCTCACTCGGTATCGGAATAAACAAGGCAGGACGCTGAACTATGGATGGGGCTGTCAATTTCTTCGGTTTCGTCCTGCGCGCGACGTTCAGTCGTACAGCCCGGCCAATACCTCTTCGCAAGCTGCGCTTGCGCAGCTTCCTGACTGCATTCGCTGCACTCATTGTCGCCGCCAATTCGGCCGCGGTCTGGGCGGCAGCGCCTCAGGTGACGGGTATCAATCTGACGAGTGGTGGCGTTGGAACCGTCATCGTTGTTTCGGGCACCAATTTCGGCGCTGCCCCTGAAAATAACACCGTTACGATGGGCGGCGATCTGGTCTTTGGCGCCACATTGCTGAATATCGTGGCTGCATCACCGACGGAATTGACTGTCGTCGTTCCGCCGAACGCAAGAACAGGGAAGATTCGCGTAACGACCAATGATGGTTGGGGGGAGAGCGCGGGCAACTTTATTGCCGCTCCCATGGTGAACAATCTCAGCCCGAAGCGCGGGGTCCCGGGCACGACAGTCCAGATTCGCGGGCGCAATTTCAGTGCTGTCACCTCGGGAAACACCGTCACGTTCAATGGCGTACAGGCGACCGTCACCGCTGCCAATACCATTCAACTGACGACGACCATCCCCGCTGGCGCGACGTCAGGGCCGGTCTCCGTATCTGCAAACGGCCTGACTGGTTCGAGCAGCTGGCCGTTTGAGGTAGTGCCAACGACATTGCGACTGAAGGGGTTTTCGCCCGGGACAGGAATTGAAGGCGCAGAGGTCACTCTCAAGGGCAGCTATTTCAGTTCAAATATTTCTGCCAATCAGGTAACTATCGGCGGAATTTCGGCGACGGTCACTGACGCAAGTTCAAGCTCAATGACCGTCCTGGTTCCCAATGGGGCGGTAACAGGGCCTATTTCGGTGTCGGTTGCAGGCCAAACTGTCGTGTCGACCAGCAGTTTCCATGTTGCCCAGTCAGGTGGAACTTTGCTTGCGGATGGCCCCACCATTCAAGTGTCGAATTCGGCAGCCGGCCAGACGATCGATGTACTGTTTAGTGCGACGGCAGGCGACAACCTGGGTCTTGGCATCACTTCGGTCCTTCAGACTCCCGAATACTCGTCAAAAAACCCCTACATCTATGTCTTCAAACCAGACGGTTCTACCCTCAAGACCGTTACCTGTCGATTTTCGTGTGTCGTTGATCTCTCGTCCTTGCCCGTATCCGGAACCTACAAGCTTCAGCTCTTTCCGAATGCGACGTCCACATTGAGTGCCTTGGTTGCGCTTACAAGGTCACAGGATCTTGCGCTGTCCTCGTCTGCGCCTGTAAACCTGCATATGGACCGAGTCGGTCGAATTTCGAAGATCCGGTTTGACGGTGTAGCTGGACAAAGCAGGGCGTTGGAGTTGCTGCGAAGCTCGGATCCGCTGATGGGCATAGATAGCCGCTTCGAAATCAGGCGCGCGAACGGCAGCTACCTCTATTCGAATGGGGCGGCAATCTATTGTGTCAGCAATTGCAGCGGCGCGTACCTCCTCCAGAATCTGCCTGACACTGATGTCTATACCCTGGTGATCCAGCAGGCCGACAGTTGGAGCGAAGACATGCGCGTAAGCCTTGTCGAGCCGACTCCGATCAACGTTGACGGACCTTCATTCTCGACACAGGCAAATTTTTCCTACCAGATGGGCTTGATGACATTTCCGGCGACCGTAGGACAAAGGCTGGAGCTCGGCGTCATCGTCCCGATAACTGCCAATTTCATTACCAACAGTTTTTGGGCCAATTGGGTTCGGGTCAGCGTGTTCGATCCGCTCGGCGTGCGTGTAGCAGAAGTGCCTTTATGCGAATCGCTGACAGGTTCCTTCGACTCATCTTCCTATTCTGAAGCAGGCTGCGCAGTAACGATCAGAAGTGCGCCGGTTGCCGGAAACTACACGGTAGTCGTCCGGGATATCCATCCATCGTTTCCGGTGGAAGAGCCGATACAGTTTATTGCGACGGTCTCGACACCACGCCAAATGACAACGACGATTGACAGTCCGCCTGTCTGGTTGAATCTCAATCGGCCGGGGCAAGCAGGAATCGTTGCGTTCTCCGGAATCTACGGTCAGGACCTTCAGTTCAACGGGGGAGCCGCCTACAACAGTTCCGTCTATTTTCCATTGACTGCTTATCAGCCGAACGGGTCCGTGCTCCTCGCGTTTCCAAGCGCAAACAGCGCTGGTGCAATCGATCTGCCGACGCTTCCAGCGACCGGCCAATATTCGCTGGAAGAGAATGCGGATGCCCGAAAGATCTACGATCGTCCGTTGAGCTTGCCGGCATCCATCAACACCATGCAATCGTGCAGCCAACGTGCGGCGCCCATTCCGACGACGATCACATTGACGAGCGTCGCGCCCAATCCCGTTGTGATTGGATCAAGCGCCAGGGTCGAGGTTGCCGTCAATCCGAGCAATGGCGCTTGCGGCGAGCCACAAGGCACGGTGAGAGTGAGCGTGCAGAGTCAGAGCGCCTTCTGCATTTTTGATCTTTCGAGTGACAACGGATGCATGCTGGATGCTACTCGGTCCGGTTTGAGTACACTCAACTTCCTCTACACGCCGGCTGACTCGACGATGTTCACCTCCAGCTCATCGTTTTCGACCAATGCAATGAGCGTCGTCAAGAAAACCGTCACTGCTGTTATCTCGAGTGTGTCTCCCGAGCCATCGGAGTCTGGGCAGCCGTTCACCACCACTGTCGAGGTTATCGCTGATCCTCCCTCAAGTCCCGCTCCAACAGGGACGGTCTCCGTGAGCGATGGGAACGCAATGAGTTGCACCATCTCGCTTCCGTCGAATAGCTGTGTAATGACTTCGGGGCCCGCAGGGCCGCGCAGCATATCTGCCTGGTACGGCGGAGATGGAACTTACGCGGGCTTCGACGCGGACACGGTGCCGCACACGATCTCGCTAGGACCGCCAACGATCACCAGTTTCTGGCCACCATCAGGTTTGGTGGGGTCAACTGTCTCGATTACCGGAACCAATTTCGACACAACGATTGCCAACGACATCGTCGCGTTCAACGGTGCATCCGGAGTGATCACATCGGCCACGGAAACGCGACTGGTCGTCGTGGTGCCGAGCGCCGCGACATCAGGCCCGATTCAGGTGACCGTTGACGGGCGATCGGTACAGAGCACTTCAAATTTCACGGTAACAGAGCCGCCGCCGCCGACGATTACAAGCTTCTCGCCAGGCACTGGCATCTATGGTGCCCCGGTGACCATCTACGGCAGCAACTTCAATGCAACGCTGGCCAACAATTCAGTCAGTTTCAACGGCACGCCGGCGACCTTGACGTCAGGGACGACGACCCAGTTGATTACCAATGTGCCCTCCTGGGCGACAACAGGTTCGATCCGGGTCAACGTACTCGGCAGGACAGCGACCAGCGCAACCAATTTTGTGGTGACATCGCAATTGCCTGCGCCGAATGTCTCGGGCTTTGCCCCGATGTCCGGTGTAGTGGGTATCCCGGTGACCATTACCGGGCAGGGGTTCAATACCGCCGCCAACACCAACAATATCGTCAAGTTCAACGGCATGCCTGCATTTGTCATGCAGGCAAACGCGACACAACTGGTAGCGCTGGTTCCGCAGGGCGTAACGACTGGGCCGATATCAGTGACAGTGTCTGGACAGACGGGTGTCAGTGCATCGTCCTTTACCGTAGTTCCAATCGGCACCGAAGCCGCCGAAGTGGCAATCGCCTCGGTTAGCGCCGAGCCGTCGATTGCGGGTCAGTCATTCACGATCCAGATCGCGGTGACGCCGGTCTCTCCATCTGGTCCGACCCCGACCGGCGCGGTGACGGTCAGCGATGGTGTCCATGGCTGCCTGATCACCCTTCCTGCGACGACCTGCACGGCGATGCAGTCCGAGGTAGGCGAGACGACATTATTTGCCTGGTACACCGGCGATGAGAACTACGCATCTGCCTACTCACCAGATTTCCCGCACATTACCAATCCGACGACATCGACCGAAATCTGCGGATTCGATCCGCGCACGGTGCCGAACGATCCGCCAGGGTTTGTTCCCATAGGGCAATTGAGCGGCGCGGTATACACCGCGGGTCAGGCGCAAAATATTACGGGCAACGGATCATTGAGCGTAACGATTGATTCTCCGGAAGAGGGATCCAGTTCGCCGGGCGATATTGTGGATGTGGTTGGTACATTCACCGGGCCGGTCAACACCGGTATCACAATCAATGGCATACCCGCAAAGACCGTGAACGGCAGGTTCATGGTTCCAAATGTGCGCTTGCCAAAAGCGGGCACGATCGAGGCAGTCGCCACCACGCTACCGGGTTTGACGGCTACGGCATCAATCACCCTGAATCACAGTGGCGGGAAATCCATCGTTCGCATCGATGTTGAGGGAGATCCCAAAGCTAAAATCGACTGCCTGGCATGCGGCCACGCAGAGTCGCTTATTTCATTCCATGCCGAACAACCGATTGGTATGGCGCCGGCGTCAATCTCTTTCGATATCGAGTTGAGCGATAGCCTTTCCGGAGACAATTTGCAAAGTCTCCGTATTGATACCGATGGAGACGGCGTATTCGATCACTCATTCGCGACACTCGAGGACTTCCCAAGCGCCTTTAGGTACTCCAGGCCAGGCCTCTTCAACGCTTTGTTGCAGGTGACTACCAACAGTGGACAGGTTTACACCGCCACACAATGGGTGATGATTCGCAGCGCTGCAGTAGAACGAGGGATGCTCTGTGATGTCTATGGCTATCTCAAGAAGAAGCTCGATGAAGCAGATGCGAACGGGGCCGGGCTAGCCTACGTTGCATCGGTGAGGTCCCGCTACCTGGCGGCGTTCACAGCACTCGGCGCAAACATGCCGTCAGTCGCAACTCAACTCGGGACAATTGCCAGCGGTTTCATCGGGCCTGAATACGCCGAAATTCTCGTGATGCGTGACAACGCCGATCAGACGCGCAGTGGGTACCACATACAAATGGTTCAGGACGCGTATGGCGTCTGGCGCATTCTGGGAATGTAGGTCTATGGCTCGTATCATTTTCGGGTTACTGATGATCCTGCTCATCGCTCCGTTCACGCCGCAGATTCCGGGCTGTATCGCAGCGCACAGGTCGAAATCTGGAAAAGTGGTCGACGTCGAAACCGGCAAGGGCCTTCCAAATGCCTTTGTGATCTCTTCTGCCCGATTCGTGTCGGGTCCGCTGTTCTTCGGCCCGTCCGGAAACGTCGTTTTATACAACATCATTGTGCGCACCGACGCAGAAGGCCGATTCTCGATTCCCTCAACCTGGTCGGATTTGCATATTGGCACGCCGGGAACGCACCCGGGCGTCACCTGGGTCGTTACGGTGTTTGAGCCCGGTTACGCCGTTGTGGGCGACGAGAAAGCCTGGCTATACATGGACAACTACGGGATGCCGCGCTTCCTGCCGCGATCGACCGCACGGACACCGGAATTGTCGACAGCCGACCAGTGGCTGGGAAATCTCGGGACTATTCGAATGTTCAAGCCCTCGTTCACGTTGAAGCAGGCAGCTTCCTATTACAGCAGGGTCAAGGGCACAAGCAATCCATATTTCGATTCGACGCGCCCGGACGACGTGGCGATACGCAAGAAGGGCTATGACCTACTGGCACCGTGGGTGTGTTCGCAAGATCCAGATTTGGATCTGGATTACTTGACCGCCATGTCAATTGAAGATTTCGCCTCGGATCCAATCGGCGCAACCGAATTGCGCAAGAAGTTGGACCCAGAGAACTACAAGAAAGAGCTCTACGACAGACCCAAATACAAGGCAGGGATGATGTGCAAGGTCATAACTAATGGAACTGGGGTGCCATGATGAGACTCGTGCAATTGTTGGTCGCGGCCCTGCTACTGGTTGCGGCGCCGTTTGCCATTGCGTTTGAGACCCAAACGCATGCCTTGATTACGACCGAGGCCTACGCGCGCTCGACGTTGTCACATTCGGGCGAAGGCAGCTTGCTGTCGCGACTGCTCCTTGACAGGCTTCATCCTTCTGATCCCTTCAAACCCTACTGGATGCCACAACAACCATCCCGCTATTTTTCCGACCACGTCAATTTCTTCTACAACCCTGAAGCGATACCAGCTTTGAGCGAACCATCGGCTTTTGAACGCTGCCAGATGCAGCAGTTCCGTCAGCTTATAGGTGACAGAAATGTGTACAGAGGGTTGTTCTTAGCAACCGTCGAGCCTGTGGGTAGTCCTCCTCTATTGAATATCAGAAACTGGCTCGTACGCGGCGCAATTCGAGAGGACGACATGGGCCTCAGCCCGATGGGTCTCTTTGGAGTGCGTGGAAGTGCATGTGCGTCGCTCTGGCTGAGGACGGTTTTGGATCAGCCGGGCTGGTTGGTTCGTCCGCTGAATCACTTCTATGATCCAGTTTATGATATTGGATTGACAACAGATCCATTAATTCAAGGATTGAAGTCCATCAATTGGGCATTGGGCTACGAAGATAGCTTTGCGCACCATCCTCGGCCCGCAAGCGGCTCTTCTCGAAATACATATAGTTACCTCGATGCGAGAAACGCATTTTGGCAAGCATTGACCTTTCGAAGCGCTATCAGAGAGGGTGGTAGCGATGACTCGTGGCGACGGAGTGTGGAGAGCGAATTTCGGATGATCTATTGGGCGACGTTGTTTCGTTCACTTGGCAATGTCGTACATCTGCTGGAGGACGCGGCGCAGCCGCAGCACACACGCAACGATTCGCATGCGGTAATCAACACGGACGAACAACAAGCCTTCGAAGGCTACACAAATGCGCGGGTACTCGGCGGTGGTGACGTCGGGCAATTCGTGCGCGGATTCTTTTCCTCCGAAGCGATACCGCTCTCGGTGCCGCAGCTCGGCACGTACGGGATGGGGCAGCCGGTCATGTTCGCGACGCCACTGCGGTTTTTCACAACGCGAATAGGGCTCGGTGGAGGGTTAGTCGGTATCCCTTCGCGGATGGGACTTGCCGACTACTCGAACCGTGGATTCTTTACCGGGGGGACGTTGCCGTACATCGAGGCGATGGATGGATATCCGCATACTTACCCGCCGAGGGATTTAACTGATCCACAGAACGGATATTCCTTCCAGAACGGACCCTGCGAAAGTGCTTTCTTGGTTGATGGACGACTCAGCGCCGCGACATGTCTTTTCTACACTCATCAAGTAGACGATGCGTTGAATCCGGGTTATGCAGGTGCAATGGATGAATTGCCTCAGGGATTCACGCGGCCGAACGTTCCAATTGCCACCGAAGGCGTATTCAAACGACTTGATCTGCCCGACGGCTTGCCGCTGGAGGTTGATAGAATTTCAATGACGTTGTCGCCCACCGTGCTCGACTCCATCGGCAATCTGACAATTCCGCGAGCGATAGGCTATTCCGCAGGGCTCCTTGATTTCTTTTTTCGCGGAGAGTTGGAGCTTTCATCTCCTCCGGAAGGTCTATATGCGGTGGTCGATCAAGGTACTCCCCACCATGTCGACGACGGTATACCGATGGATGCGTCCGGACGTGTATTTGGCTTCAAGAAGCTCAGAGTGCGAGTTCGCAACGTCACGATGACGGATGCCAATGGCAATCCGACGCTACTCGACGCAGGTTCAGGGACTTTCGTTCCGCAGGATATGCACGCGGGGGTGGATTCCTCCGGTAATCCTACGGGACGACTCGTTGCGATTGCCCGCTATCACCGCAATCCTTGCTATCAGCCAGACCTGTCAGGCGAATACGTGACGATGCCGAATCCCACCACGGGCGTGCCAGATCCGACCGATCGACGAGTGCCCAGCGGATGCTCGCTTGAGGAAACCCGTTCGGCATTACAGGAAATTTCCGTCTCGGCACCCGTCGCCTTGGATGTGAGCGGCAATCTGCCTGGCAATACTAGCGGTGCGATCAACCCCTGCATAAACGTTGGCAACGTCAACACGGGAACCCATGCAGCGGGGGCAGACTGCGAAAGCGAGTCAGTACTGGCGGAGTTCGATTTTTCCGAGGATCCGATACCAATCAACGCAACCGACCTGTTTCTGCAAGTGGCGTACCGCGGGCCGCTCGGGCTTGAGGAAGATGGGATCGCCGTTGGAACCAAGGATTTGGTCGAGCCCAATTATCTATCGGGTTGGAATGGAACGGATTGGTTCTATCTCTATGGCCATTGGGTTCCGCCGGCAAATTTTCCTGAACTTCCGCTTGGGCACCCTTGGGCGCCGGCAACGATGGATTCCATGACCGCGTGCGTCGAAGAACAAGCAATCGCGACGCTCAGGAGTGGGCAACATCTTCAGCCGGGTGAGTTCTTTCGTATTGCGCTCATCAGCGATGGCCAGCAAGTCGAGATTGCCATACAGGATGAGTACCTGCTTCGTAGCCATACCCAGTTTCACGGAAGCAACTTCTTGAGGCGGCAATTTTACAAGGAAGATGTCGATTTTCCGTATGAAGTCCCAGTTCCGTATGCGCCTGGGGCCATGCCTTGGTATGCGCGAGGGACGCCGATGGGAATGGTTCTGAATACAGGCTTCTATTTCTACGGTGACGAAGACGAAAATCGCTCAATGCAGTCATTGATTCTTTCGCCAGCCATTGGAACGGGACAGCCAGGCATCGCCGCGTCTGTAAATGCCGGGTTCGACGTGGCCGCGGATCTTTGCAAAAGAACCACGCCACCAGAGTACCTACCTGAGGAGCGCAGCACGCTTCAATAATGTCTTCGGATTCTCATTCCAAGAGTTCGTATGCAAGTTTGCTGCGCTCGGTAACCGTTATTCGCACTTTCTTGCTGCTCAGAGTGAAAGCGTGCGCCCACCATCCACGGGCACATTGATGCCATTGATGTAACCCGCCGCCGGGGAGGCGAGAAAGGCGATGACGCTGGCGATTTCGCTGGCTTCGGCGAAGCGGCGCAGCGGGACGGTGGCGAGCATGCTCTCGGCGATCTTTTCTTCGCTGTTGCCGGTGGCCCTGGCGCGATCGGCGAGGATCTGGTCGAGGCGTTGCGTCCTTGTGTAGCCGGGCAGCACGTTGTTCACCGTGATGCCGAATGGCCCAAGTTCGGTGGCGAGGGTTTTCGACCAACTGGCGACGGCACCGCGGATCGTGTTGGAGACACCGAGGTTGCGGATCGGCTCCTTCACCGAGGTCGAGATGACGTTGACGATGCGGCCATAACCGCTGCCCTGCATGCCGGGGAGGATCGCCTGCAGGATGGTCTGCGCGGCAATCAGATGCTGGTTGAAGGCGTCATGGAAAGCCTGGGTTGTGGCGGTGCTGGCCTGGCCGCCGGGTGGTCCACCGCTGTTGTTGATGAGGATGTTGATGGCCTGCACGTTGGCAACCGCTTCGATGCGTGCGCGCAACTCGGCGTGGTTGCCCATGTCGACGGCGATGTAGCCATGTTTCTGCGCGCTGCTTCTGCGCGGGAGTTCGGCAACGACTCTTTCCAGCGCGTCCACCGAACGTGCCAGCACGGTGACATCGGCACCGAGTCCGGCGAGTTCATGGGCGGTGGCACGACCAATTCCCTGCGATGCACCGCAAACCAGCGCGTGCTTGCCGAGCAGTTCAAGATTCATCGTCGTGGTCTCGGTTGGGGTTACTGGATGCGGGCGAGCTTCTGCACCATCAAGGTGAGCAGTTCCTCGTCATCGTTCGAGTGCGGCGGCTCGACCGATTCGAGGTCGAATCCCATGATCGCCGCATCTTCCTCGTCGAGTCCATCGAAGGCGCGGAATTCGGCATCGAGCAGGGCCATGCGCGCATGCTGCTCGTCGTCATAGCGCGGGCGTTCGCCGCTGGAATCGAATATTTGCGCGATACCGGATTCCAGGATATCGAGTCGAGCCCAGACCAGGGTGTCGCCGATGATGGCGACCCACCATTCGCCCGGTGGAAGGGAATCCGGATCGGATTCGAAATCATCGTTCATGCCGATCGGCTCGTTCATCCGGTTGCCTTCGATGCAATGACGGCGAGCAGGCCCAACACGATTGCCCAGGCGCCGATGGCACCGAGTCGGGCCAGTCCGTTCAAGGATTTGTCGCCCAGTGCAACATAGCGGCGCAGCAGAAACCAGCCAAACGCGTGCGGCGTGAACATGAAGCCACCGAGGCGCTTGCGTTCCTGCGGGTGGTGATCGCGCAAGTGCACGACCACCAGAATCCAGGTCATCAGATAGGTGGTGAGGCCAGCGACGAAGAAGCCGAGACCGGCCAGCAGCATGAATTCACGGACAGCGTGCATCAGAACTCCGCATGGCCGGGGACGCGTGGATAGGGAATCGCATCGCGGATATTCGCCAGGCCGCAGACGTAGACGACCAGGCGCTCGAAGCCGAGACCGAAGCCCGCGTGCGGTACCGTGCCGTAGCGGCGGAAATCGCGATACCACTGGTAGTGGGCGGGATCGAGGCCGAACTGCTGGATGCGCGCATCGAGCACGTCGAGACGCTCTTCGCGCTGCGAGCCGCCGATGATTTCACCGATGCCCGGCGCGAGCACGTCCATCGCTGCGACCGTGCGGCGGTCATCGTTGAGGCGCATGTAGAACGACTTGATCTTTTCCGGATAGTTGGTGACCACAACCGGGCGACCGACATGTTCCTCGACCAGATAGCGCTCATGCTCGGTTTGCAGATCGACGCCCCATTCGACCGGGAACTCGAATTTCCTGCCGGATTTCTTCAGGATCTCGACGGCATCGGTGTAGTCGATGCGCTCGAACGGTGCCTTGATGAAAGCCTCGAGTCGCGACACCGCGCTCTTCTCGACACGTTCGGCGAAAAATGCCATGTCATCGGGGCGCTCTTCCAGCACGACCTTGAAGACGAACTTGAGCAGTTCTTCGGCAACGCGGGCGTTTTCGGCGAGGTCGGCAAAGGCGATCTCGGGCTCGATCATCCAGAATTCGGCGAGGTGACGCGCCGTATTGGAGTTCTCCGCGCGGAAGGTCGGGCCGAAGGTGTAAACCTTGCTCAGGGCAAGGCAATAACCCTCGACGTTGAGCTGCCCGGAGACGGTCAGGAACGCATCCTTGCCGAAGAAATCCTTGCGCGTGTCGATTGCACCCTTGTCCGTACGCGGCAGGTTCATCAGGTCCAGCGTCGATACGCGGAACATCTGCCCGGCCCCTTCGGCATCCGACGTGGTGATGATCGGCGTGTTGATCCAGCAATAGCCGTTCTGGTCGAAGTAACGGTGGATTGCCATGGCCAGCGTGTGGCGTACGCGGCTGACGGCACCGAACAGGTTGGTGCGCGGACGCAGATGGGCGACTTCGCGGAGGAATTCGAGCGAGTGCGCCTTGGGCTGGATCGGATAGGTCTCCGGATCCTCGACCCAGCCGACCACTTCGATCGCATCGGCCTGCAATTCGAAGCCTTGGCCCTTGCCTTGCGAGGCAACCAGTTCGCCGCTGGCAATCAACGAGCAACCGGCGCTCAGGCGCTGTACTTCATCGGCATAGTTGGCCAGCGAATCCGGCGCAACCACCTGGATGGGATCGAAGCAGGAACCGTCGCTCAGATTGATGAAGGAAAGGCCAGCCTTGGAATCCCGGCGCGTGCGTACCCAACCGCGCACGCTGATTCTGGAACCTGCGGGCAGGGCACCGCTCAAGGCTTGTTTGACGCTGACGACGGACATGCGCTGCTTGCTCCGTGATTCGAGGCTGTTGATCCGCCATGCGGATCGCTGGAAACCGGGCATCATAGCGGATAGCGGGGTATTGCGGAGGCGCGTGGGCGCGTCGGGCAGAGGCATCGGAATCCGACTCGGGACTTGAATTGCAGGTGTGCGCCAAGATCTGGCAGGGACACGCGGTGCTAGACTTTGCCGCGCAGTGCCTTCCGCCAACCGACCATGACCATGCCGATCCAGCTCACCTCCGCCGCGCTTGAGCGCATGCAACGCTTTCTTGCCAACGATCCTTCGGCGATCGGCGTGCGTTTCGGCATCAAGCGCACCGGCTGCTCGGGATATGCCTATACGGTCGATCTGGCCCGGGACGTCGCCGAAAACGACAGCGTGTTCGATCTCGATGGCATTCGCGTTCTCGTCGATGGCAAGGCGCTGCCGTTTGTCGAGGGCACTGAAATCGACTACCGGCGCCAGGGCCTGAACGCCGCGTTCGTGTTCCACAACCCGAACGTCACCGGCGAATGCGGCTGCGGCGAGAGCTTCACGGTCGACGCAAAGGACTGATCGCACTGGGATTTTTCCGCCCGGGCGAGTGTTCGCATCGTTCAGGAATCTCGGTTAGACTCGAATCCGCTGTATTGCACGGTTGCGAAGCCGTGGGCCGATGCCGCGAAGTTTCCGCTGCTCCATTGCCCGTTGCTCGCCACCTGCTTTTGCAGTCGTGGGGCCGCTGTCACGAGGGCCGTTGAGCAACATCGATCAGTGGAGACAAGCATGTCGGATCAAGAAGTCGGGACCGTCAAGTGGTTCAACGAAAGCAAGGGATTTGGTTTCATCAGTCGCGAAAATGGTCCCGATGTATTCGTGCATTTTCGCGCCATCAACGGGAGCGGTTTCAAGACCCTGCAGGAAGGTCAGAAAGTGAGCTTCAAGGTCGTGCAGGGCGAGAAGGGCTTGCAGGCTGAAAATGTAACGCCCATCTGAGTTGCCGGATCCAGTCGTCGGGGCCGCGACGTCCGCGTCGCGGCCCCGTTGTTTTTCCGGATTCCGCTACAAGATACGGGATTCGCTCAAAGACGAGGTGCCAAGATGATCACACTGAACGTGCGTGGATTGCCGCGCGACACGACCGAGAGTTCCCTCAACGAGATGTTCGGGAAGTTCGGCCGCGTGCACAAGCTGAAGATGGCAATGGACCCGTTCAAGAACGAGTGCAAGGGATTTGCCGAGCTGGCCATGGAAGGACATGAGGCGCGTGCCGCGATTGCCGGTCTTGACGGCAGCTTCCAGGAAGGTGGGACGTTGCGCGTCGGCCTTGCCAGTGCGCGTCCCGCGCGCGGCGGACGTCGCTGATTCGAGCCTGCTGGCAGCGGCCAGCGCTCGATGAATCACCTGTCTCCATGCAGCGTTGCCCTGGCGGGCGCGCTGCTGCTTGCGGCATGTACGCCGGATTCCGCGCCACCGCCTGAAAGCGCGCTTGCGGTGAGCGCGCCGGCATCCGATGAGGTCGCGCCATCAACCAGCCGGCCCGCGCTGTTCCTGCGCGGCTACTACGAATCACGCGATGGCGGCTTGTTCACCGCCTGTGGCGAAACCTCACGGCGCACGCTGGCATCGATTGATCCGGCAACCGCCGCCGCCCTTGCCGAGGAGAACGCGAAGCAGGATCGACCTCGCTTCCTCATGGCCGAAGGCAATCTGCGCGGCCGCGATGCAGTCGAGATCGGTCGCTTCAACCTGATTTCGGGCGATGCCTGGAATTGCGAATCGCGCCTAGGCGAAATCATCCTCGGTGCGCGCGGCACCGAAGAGCTGTGGAGTCTCGAAGTGACTCCCGCTGCGGCAACTTTTGTTGCCGGGCCCTCCGCCGTGCCTGAAGTCCATGCCTATGCCGGCCTTGCTGATGGCGTGGACGGCCTGAGCGTGCGCCTTGGCGACAAGGACGCGGCATTCAGCGTCCGCCTGCGCGGCGAAACCTGCAGCGAGGCAATGACCGGCACCCTGTTTGCCTGGTCGGTCGTGGTCGATGCCAACGGCCAGTCATTCAAGGGCTGCGCCTGGCGTGGCCTGGCCTCGCCCTGAAGCAGCGGCACATCGATGACCGCGCAGGAAAACGCCCGCCCGGAATTGAAATCCCTGCGCGTGTGCTCGGCTGATGGCGCCGCAGCAGATCTGCTCGTGGCAGTACCGTCGACGGCACGCATCGGCGTGCTCTGGTTGCCGGCACTCGGCGTCGGCGCGCGTCATTACGAGGCGTTCGCGGCTGCACTTGCCGAGCAAGGCGTGATGATCGCGGTGCATGAATGGCGCGGTGCCGGATCCAGCGATCGGCGCGCGTCGCGCGCGTGCGACTGGGGCTATGACAAACTGCTTGCCGAGGATATTCCTGCCAGCCTGGCGGCTGCCGGCGAAGCGCACCCGGATGTGCGCTGGATCATTGCCGGGCACAGCCTCGGTGGACAACTCGCGGCGCTGTTTGCGGCCTTGAATCCGCATTCGATTGCAGGATTCGCCTTTGTCGCCAGCGGCTCGCCGTACTGGCGCACATTTCACGGTCGCATGCGCAGGATCCTGCGCATCGTGCCGTGGATGGTTGGCCTGGTCACGGCAATTTGCGGCTACTACCCGGGCAAGCGCCTCGGCTTTGCCGGTCGCGAAGCGCGGACGCTGATGCGCGATTGGGCGCGCACCGCACGCACGGGACGTTATCAGGACACGGCTGAGGGTCGTGATTCCGAGCAGGCACTGGCCGGCTATGCACAGCCGTTGCTCGGCATTCGACTGAGCGAGGACACGCTTTGCCCGGAAGCATCATTCGAATGGTTGCTCGGCAAATTCCGGAGTGCGCCGATTGTGCGCCAGTTGCTCGTCCCCGGGGATTTTTCCTCCGGCCTGGCCAATCATTTTTCCTGGTTGAAGGACCCGCAACCGGTTGCCGAGCGCATGGCAGAATGGCTGCGCAGCTTCGATTGATTCAGCAGATGCAGGACAGGAATCCCCGGAGGTCGCGTGAATCTGTTTGACAGCCTTTCCCTGCGCGATGTGACCCTGCGTAATCGCATCGCGGTCTCGCCGATGTGCGAATACTCGGCCATCGACGGCGTGCCGCAGCCGTGGCACATGGTCCATCTCGGCAGTCGTGCGGTTGGCGGCGCGGGCCTGGTGTTGGCGGAAGCCACCGCAGTCGAAGCGCGCGGACGCATTTCACCGGCGGATACCGGAATCTGGAATGACGAACAGGCCGAGGCGTGGGCAGCGATCGCCGCATTCCTCGACGCGCAAGGCGCAGTACCCGGCATCCAGCTTGCCCACGCCGGGCGCAAGGCCAGCACCGCGCCGCCATGGTCAGACGCGACGAAGGTCGAGGTCGGCGAGGGCGGTTGGTTGACGGTGGCCCCCTCCGCGCTTGCCTATGCGGAAGATTATCCGCAACCCGACGCGCTCGATGCGGCAGGAATCGCCGCGGTCATCGAGGCATTCCGCGTGGCAACGCAACGTTCGATCGACTGCGGTTTTCGCGTGATCGAGATCCATGCGGCGCACGGTTACCTGCTGCATCAATTCCTCTCGCCGCTGAGCAATCAGCGCGATGATCAATGGGGCGGCAGTTTCGAGAACCGCATTCGCCTGACCCGCGCCGTGGTTGCTGCCGCCCGCTCGGCGATGCCGGATGGCTTGCCGTTGCTGGTGCGCATCTCGGCTACGGACTGGGTCGATGGCGGCTGGGACATCGAACAGAGCATCGAGCTGTGCCGATTGCTCGGCAACGAAGGCGTCGACCTGATCGATGTATCCAGCGGCGGCCTTTCGCGCGATCAGTCGATCACGCTCGGCCCGGGCTATCAGGTTCCGTTCGCCGCCCGCATCCGCCGCGAAGCGGCCATCGCCACCGGCGCAGTCGGCCTCATCACCGAACCCCAACAAGCCCAGGCCATCATCGCAAACGGCGAAGCCGACATGGTCCTGCTCGCCCGCGAACTCCTGCGCGATCCCTACTGGCCCCGCCGCGCCGCCAAGGAACTCGGCGTCCAGATCGAAGCGCCAAAGCAGTACGCGCGGGCTTGGTGAACATCGCGGTGAACCATCCGCAGTCAGGCAATACGCAGCCGTGTCGGCCTCGCTTCCACATCCAGCGACTCGGCGAGGAAATCCGATGAGCGATTCGGCGCACATCCTGATTGCGGGAACATTGCACGACCTTGGGGATGGCTTCATGGTTCGGCGCATGTTGCCTTCGGCACGGCAGCGCACGGTCGGGCCGTTTGTCTTTTTTGATCATATCGGCCCGGTCGACTTGGCACCGGGGCGTGGCGTCGATGTGAGGCCACATCCGCATATTGGTTTGTCGACGATGACTTATCTCTTCGACGGCGTGTTCATGCATCGCGACAGCCTTGGCGTGGTCCAGGCCATTCGCCCGGGTGCGGTCAACTGGATGACGGCCGGTCGTGGCGTCGTGCATTCCGAGCGCACGCCGGAGCCGGAACGCTCGGCGGGACATCGCATGCACGGCGTTCAGTTCTGGGTCGGCTTGCCGCAGGCCGATGCCGAGATCGAGCCGTCATTTTCGCATCATGCGCTTGAAGCGCTGGCGGAATGGTCGACTGAGGATGGCCGTGTGCAGGGCCGTATTGTCGCGGGCGAGGCGTTCGCGCAGCGATCGCCGGTTCCCGTGCATTCGCGCCTTTTCTGCGTCGATGCGAACCTGGCCGCCGATGCCGTATTGCAGGTCCCCGCCGATTACCCGGAGCGCGCCATCCAGGTTGCAGATGGAGAGATCGAGGTCGATGGCGCGGTCTTCTCGATGCACCAGATGTGCGTGCTGCGGGCGGATGCGCCGGCGCGGATCCGTGCGCGTGGACCGGCCAGGATCATTGTCTTTGGCGGCGATCCGCTGGATGGCCCGCGCTTCATCTGGTGGAATTTCGTCGCCAGTTCGCGTGAACGCATCGAGCGGGCACGCGAAGACTGGAAGCGCGGACGATTCGAGGAGGTTCCCGGCGAAACCGAATTCGTCCCCTTGCCGGAACGCTGAGGATTTCGTGATCCGGACCATCCATCGGAGCGTGTGCGCGCAAGTAGGCTTGCATCGTGGCTGGCAGCCGGCCTTGCACATGGATCAGGTTGTGACTGACGAACACCGGGACATGCGACATGGCCGAATCACGCACTGAGGCGGCGCACATGCGCGTGGATTCCGGCGTGCGCCTGGATGTATGGCTTTGGGCCGCGCGTTTCTACAAGACGCGCAGCCTCGCCAAGCAGGCCATCGAGGGTGGCAAGATCGAGGTCAACGATGCCGCCGCGAAACCGGCGCGACTGGTCCACATCGATGATCGACTGCGTATCACGCGAGGCCTCGAGCGCATTGTCATCCGCGTCCTCGCGACCAGCGCCACGCGCGGTCCGGCAACCATCGCGCAGGCCTTGTACGCGGAATCGGCTGAAAGTCTCGCCACGCGCGAAAATGAACGCGAGATGCGACGGCTGACGGGTGCGGGTTTCGATCATCCGCAAAAGCGTCCCGACAAGCACTCGCGCCGCTTGCTGCGCGGATTCAAGGAAGGCAGTGGCTGAGCGGGTGCGGCGCTGTTCTGCAGAGTGCATCAGGCATGAATGCCGCTCTCGTTGCATGCGTGTCAGGAACGCTTCCGGGATGCCCGGGCTCAGGGCATGGCTGGATTGCCCGGGGCGTGCGCAGGAACCCTGGCTTCGGGCAGCGCGGCGATGAACGAGGCGAACGAAGGCAGCAGCAGGCGGTTGCCATCGGCGCTGAGATGATCGCCATCGAAATACAGCGGACCTTGCTTGCGCACGGATTCGCAACGCTCCGTCGGGCACAGGACCGGCAACGGATCCCATACCGATGCGCCCAGTCCGCTCCCCAATCGGCGCAGGCTGTCGAGAACCGGTTGCCGATAGGCTTCGATGGCCGCGCGCGATTCGCTCAATCCCGCCGCACAGATGGGATTGCCGCGATTGAACCAGTCCGAGCAGCGGAAGGGTGGCGAACGAAACAGCGGTTTCGGCGCCTCGAAAACGATGCGCAGGCCTGCATGGGACAACGGCGCTAGCTGGGTCAGCAATTGCGTGGATGCCACATCGCGCTCGTGCCTGGCCTGGGCAGTGTCCATTGAAGTCCAGTGTTCCGAGGAAGCAACCATCGCATTCTGTTCGCTCAGCCGATTCAGGCGCAGGGCGGCGAGGAGGAGGATGTCGCCGGGTTTCGAGCGCCTGTGGATGTCGTCGAGCTCGGCCTGGTTCTGCGTCGGACATTTTCCACTTTCGCGAACAGGCTGCAGGCTGGCAAACGTGCAGCCGAAGTTCGGATAGAGGATGACCCGGGCCCCGGTCCGCAGCACGTACTCGGTCAGCATCGTCGAATACCCGATCGTGTGCGAATCGCCGAGCGCAAACAGGTCGGGTGCCGTCTGCGGCCGGCTGCTGCATCCGCCACGTTCATACACCCAGACCGGGATCGCGCCCGCTTGCTCGTTCCTGGCCAGCAGGAAGCAGTCCGGCACTTCGTCAATTCGGGGCAGGATTCGCGCCTGCCAGTGCTCGGCATTGCGGGTTACCGTGCTCAGCGAAAGATTACTGCCCGCAAGCGTTACCAAGCCGGACAATCCCCAACTCGTCACGACCATGGCAAGGCCTGCCGCGATCACGCCGGCACGCGGCCATAAGCGCAAGCGTGTGGAGTAGCGCAAGGGTAGCTCGACGAATCGGTAGGAGGCTTCCGCAATCAGCATGGTGGCCGCAACCGCCGCTATCATCTTCGGTAGCGCATCCAGCCCGCTGGTCCAGCGCATGACTACATAGACCGGCCAATGCCACAGATACAGCGAGTACGAACGGCGGCCGAGATAGACCGGAACGGAACTGCCGAGCGCGCGTGCGAGGATCGATCTGGCACCGGCCACATGCAGTCCTGCCAGCACACCGAGCGTGGCAACAATGGGAATAATCGCCCCCGGGAACGGAAACTCGGCGACAACCGAATTGAACAATCCCCACCCCAGCAAGCCAAGGAACAACCAGGCAGACGTCTCACCGAGTTTGCGTGGGATAGGCCCGGCCTTGCGGTTTGCAAATCGGTGCAGGCACTGAAACAGCAGTACACCGGCACCGAGTTCCCAGAACCGCGTGGTGATGAGGTAGAAGGCGGCCGTCGGGTTGCTCGCCGGACGCAGCCAGGCATCACCCAGGGAGGCGAGACAAGCCAGCGAGATCAGCCCGATCGACAACATCCGCCAGCGCCCGCCGCGCGTCCAGGCAAAAAACAGCAGCGGAAACAGCAGGTAGAACTGCTCCTCGACGCCCAGCGACCACGTATGCATGTACGGATTGAAGGCGGCAAGCGGCGAGAAGTAGGTTTCATTGTGGAAAGCGAGATAGTAGTTGCTCAGGCCGAAAAACGCGTACAGCCCGGTCAATTCGTTGGAAGAACTCAGCCACGCGCGCGGGATCAGCAATACCGAGAGCAGACTGGTCAGCACCAGGCAAGCGAGCAGGGCCGGCACGATGCGCTGCAGGCGCCGCGCATAGAAGCGGCCGAGGAAGTTGCCTATGCCGCCGCCGGTCCAGTGGCTGACGGAAAGGCTGACGACAAAGCCGGAGATGACGAAGAACACGTCGACACCGCTGAAGCCGCCGGGCAGCCAGCTTTCGCGCAAGTGATAGATCATCACGGCGACGACGGCGAGCGCGCGCAAGCCATCGACATGGGGCAACCAGGTGCCGGCTCGCGGGCCTGGCGTTGTCTTCAGATCATTCAAGGGATAGCGGATGCGTGGGTGTCTGGATTGTCGGGATCGGCGATCGGGTTTGTTCAGAGCATCCTGCGCAGACGATACAGCGCATCGAGTGCTTCGCGCGGGCTCAGCGCATCCGGATCGAGCGCGCGCACGGCTTCCTCGATTGGGGAAGGCGCGGGTGGTGCGAACAATCCCAACTGGGGCGAGTTGTCATGGGCAGTCGTCGGGCCCCGATGGGTTTCCGCAGCGCTGGACTCCAGTCCGGCGAGCGTTGTCCTGGCATCGACAATCACCGCTTTCGGCAACCCGGCGAGGGCGGCGACCTGCAGGCCGAAGCTGCGATTCGCCGGGCCTTCCTTTACTGCATGCATGAAGACCAGTTGCTCGCCGTATTCGACCGCATCGAGATGCACGTTGGCGATATCGGCGTGTTCGTTGGCAAGTCTCGTCAGCTCGAAATAGTGCGTGGCGAAAAGGGTGAACGCGCGGTTTTTCGTTGCCAGCCAGGTGGCACAGGCCTGGGCCAGGGAAAGGCCATCGTAGGTGCTGGTGCCACGGCCGATTTCGTCCATCAGGACGAGACTGTGCGCGGTGGCATTGTGCAGGATATTCGCTGTCTCGCTCATTTCGACCATGAAGGTGGATTGCCCGCGCGAGAGATCATCACCCGCGCCGATGCGGGTGAAGATGCGATCGATCGGCCCGATCACGGCAGCCGCTGCCGGCACGAAGCTGCCGATATGCGCGAGCAACACGATCAGCGCGTTCTGCCGCATGTAGGTCGATTTGCCGCCCATGTTCGGGCCGGTGACGATGAGCATGCGGCGGTTGTCGTTGAAGTCGAGATCGTTCGGCTCGAAGGGTTCGTCGCGAACCTGCTCGACCACCGGATGACGGCCGCGCTCGATGCGGATGCCGGTGACGGCACTCAGTTGCGGGCGATTCCAGTCCAGCGCATGGGCGCGATTGGCAAGGCTGGCCAGGGTATCCAGTTCGGCGACCGCACTTGCCGCGGATTTCAGTTCAGCCAGGCGCTCGCCGAGGAAATCGAGCAGTGCCTCGTAGAGCGCGCGTTCGCGCATCAGCGAGCGTTCGCGTGCCGAGAGCACCTTGTCCTCGAAGTTCTTCAGTTCCTCGGTGATATAGCGCTCGGCACCCTTGATGGTCTGCCGGCGCGTGTAATGGGTTGGTGCCTTGTCGGCCTGGCCCTTGCTGATCTCGATGTAGTAGCCATGCACGCGGTTGTAGCCGACCTTGAGCGTGGCGATGCCGCTGGCGGCTTTTTCGCGCTCCTCGAAATCGATCAGGAATCGATCGGCATGGCTCGCCAGCGCGCGCAGTTCGTCGAGTTCGGCATCGAAACCATCGCGGATCACGCCACCGTCGCGTTGCAGGGCCGGCGGCTGGTCGACCGTCGCCGCGATCAGATGGGCGGCGGTAGCGGCGTGCTCGCCGAGCCGGTCCAGCAGATCGGCGAGCAAGGGGCTGTCGGTTGAGGCGAGTCGTTCGCGCAGAGCCGGCGTGCGGGCGAGGCCATCGCGCAGGGTCGACAGATCGCGCGGTCGTGCCGAGCGCAAGGCGACACGGGCAAGGATGCGTTCGAGATCGCCGATGCCGCGCAGTTCGTCGCGCAAACCTTCGTTGCAGGCACTTTCAATCAGGCTGTCGATCGCCTGCAAGCGCCGGTTGAGCACAGCGCGATCGCGCAGCGGTCGGTTGACCCAGCGATGCAGGTTGCGCGCACCCATCGGCGTGACCGTGGCATCCAGCACGCCCAGCAGGGTGAATTCGCGACTGCCCGAGGCATGACTGTCGAGTTCGAGGTTGCGCCGCGTCGCCGCGTCCAGCGCAATCGTCTCGCTGGCATTCTCGATGGCAAGTCCGCTCAGATGCGGCAATGCCGATTTCTGGGTTTCCTCGACATAGCCGAGCAGGCATCCGGCCGCGCCAATGGCCAGCGTATGGCCGTCGGCACCGAACCCGGATAGATCACGCGTGCCGAAAAAGCGGCAAAGCTCACGCTGTCCGGATTCGGCATCGAAATGCCACGGCGCGCGCTTGCGCAAGCCGGGCAGGCCGCCAACAAACTTTGGCCAGGCACCGTCTTCTGCGATCAAGGTCTCGACCGGTTGCAGGCGTGCGAGTTCAGCGGCGAGTGTTTCGACGCTAGCGACTTCGCTGATCAGGAAGCGTCCGGTGGTCAGATCGACCCAGGCCAGCCCAAAACCTGATTTTCCAGCAGCGATCGACAACAGCAGATTGTCGCGGCGCTCCTCAAGCAAGGCTTCATCGGTGACCGTGCCCGGGGTGACGATGCGCACCACCTTGCGCTCGACCAGTCCCTTGGCCAGTGCCGGATCACCGATTTGCTCGCAGATCGCGACCGATTCCCCAAGCTTGACCAGCTTGGCCAGATAACCCTCTGCGGCGTGATACGGCACCCCGGCCATCGGAATCGGCGCCCCCGCTGACGAGCCGCGCTGGGTCAGCGTGATATCCAGCAACCGCGCCGCCTTGCGCGCATCGTCATAAAACAATTCGTAGAAATCGCCCATGCGAAAGAACAGCAACACATCCGGATGTGCGCTTTTCGCGGCG
>Ga0209476_10000545_pt1 | contig 25854 bp, 21 predicted proteins | sample KloWWTrecipitate_FD_187179 | JGI IMG/M metagenome (GOLD analysis project Ga0209476, IMG submission 187179) | Active sludge microbial communities from Klosterneuburg, Austria, studying microevolution and ecology of nitrifiers - Klosterneuburg... | ecosystem: Engineered > WWTP > Aerobic digester... | reverse complement strand
GGCCACTTCGCCGGACGCAACTGGTGCGGCGGGTGCGGCAGGCTCATCCCACGGGTCGGGTTCGCTTGTGTCCGGCACCTTGGTTGCTGGGGCAGCCACATCGCCGGACGCAATTGGTGTGGCGGGTGCGGCGGGTTCGTCCCAGGGGTCGGGCTCGGTTGCGGTGGATGCAGGGGTGGCGGGTTCGTCCCAGGGGTCGGCTTCGCTTGTGTCCGGCATGCTGGTTGCTGGGGCGGCCACTTCGCCGGACGCAGCTGGTGTGGCGGGGGATGCCGGTGCGGCGGGTTCGTCCCAGGGGTCGGGTTCGGTTGTGTCCGGCATGTTGGTTGCTGGGGCAGCCACTTCGCCGGACGCAACAGGTGCGACGGGTGCGACGGGCTCGTCCCAGGGGTCGGCTTCGGCAGCCGCTGCGGCTGGCTCACCCTGTGAAGCATCCGGACTAGCCGTGGCTGGGGTATCCCAGGGGTCGGGCTCGGTTGCGGCGGATGCCGGGGTGGCGGGCTCGTCCCAGGGGTCGGGTCCGGTTGTGTCCGGCATGTTGGTTGCTGGGGCAGCCACTTCGCCGGACGCAACGCCGAGGGCGGCACCTGCGGCGGCGGCGGTGGCCGCAGCGGCAGATGCGGTGACCTCGGGAGCCGGCGCGGACGGCATCCGGCCACCGCCCGCCTCGGCCGACGTCGAGCCGCCATCAGCAGCGCCAGCGCCAACGCCAGCCCCATCCGGCGTCCCACGACGAACAGCAGCCAGCAGCATCTGGGCCACGTCGACGACCTCGACCGACTCGGCAACCCCGCCAGCCTGAGCAGCGGTCAGCCCGTCCGAGATCATCACCCGGCAGAACGGGCAGCCGATGGCGATCCGCTCCGCGCCGGTGCCGATGGCCTCCTCGGTGCGGTTGGTGTTGATCCGCGTGCCGAGCTTCTCCTCCATCCACATGCGGGCACCACCGGCGCCACAGCAGAAGGACTTCTCCTTGGTGCGCTCCATCTCGCGCAGCTCGACACCGGGCAGTGCACCGATGAGCTCACGCGGCGGGGCGTACACGTCGTTGTGCCGGCCGAGGTAGCACGGGTCGTGGTACGTCACGGTCTCAGCAGTGGAGGCAGCGTTGCGCGCCGTCGACATCCCCGGCACGTCCGCCGGCCGCGCCACCGGCACGAGCTTCTTGTCGCGCACCAGGCGGTTGAGCAGCTGGGTGTGGTGCACGACCTCGTAGTTCCCGCCGATCTGCGGGTACTCGTTCTTGATCGTGTTGAAGCAGTGCGCACAGGTCACGACGACCTTGGTGACACCGAACTCCCCGAACGTCTCGACGTTCTGCGCCGCCAACGTCTGGAACAGCAGCTCGTTGCCGGCCCGCCGTGCCGAGTCACCGGTGCAGGTCTCGCCGTCACCGAGCACCGCGAACGACACCCCCGCGGTGTCGAGCAGTTCGGCCACCGCGCGCGTCGTCTTCTTCGCGCGGTCCTCGTAGGCGCCGGCGCAGCCGACCCAGAACAGCCACTCGACGTCGGTCGCCGACTCCACGTCCTGGCCGAGCACCTTGACGGGGAAGGGCAGGTCCTTGGCCCAGTCCAGCCGGGCCCGCGCGCCCATGCCCCACGGGTTGCCCTTGCTCTCGAGGTTCTTGAACAGCCCCCCGAGCTCCGACGGGAACGCCGACTCGATCAACGTGGCGTAGCGCCGCATGTCGATGATGTGGTCGACGTGCTCGATGTCGACCGGGCACTGCTCGACGCACGCGCCACACGTCGTGCACGACCACAGCACGTCCTGGTCGATCACGGCATCCGGGCCGTGCGGGTTGTACGCCGACAGCGGCGAGTCGGCGGTGTACCCGGTCTCGCCGACGAGCGCCATGGACGCCCAGTCGATGACCGACCCCTCGGATGCCGTCGCGCCGGCTCCCGCCCCCGGCGCACCGACCGTCGCCCCCGCCTTGGCGGCCTTGAGGAACGGAGCCTTGGCGTCTGCGTGGTCGCGCAGGGTCATCATGAGCAGCTTCGGCGACAGCGGCTTGTCGGTGTTCCAGGCGGGGCACTGCGACTGGCAGCGGCCGCACTCGGTGCACGTCGAGAAGTCGAGCAGGCCCTTCCAGGTGAAGTCCTCGACCTTGCCGACGCCGAGGGTGTCACCCTCCTCGAGCTCCTCCATGGCCTCCATGTCGAAGGGCTTGCCGCCGATCGTCAGCGGCTTGGCGGCACCAAGGGCGGTGCGCCCGGAGGCCTCGCGCTTGAACCAGATGTTCGGGAACGCGAGGAAGCGGTGCCAGGCGACACCCATCGTCGGCTGGAGCGAGATGGTGATCATCCACGCGAACGAGATGAGGATCTTGATCGTCGCGACGACGTAGACCCACGTGGCCAGCCCGGGCAGCGACACCCCGGAGAAGAGCCCGGACATCCACCCGGTGAGCGGGAAGTGCAGGGCCAACGAGGTCTCCGGCTCCAGGCGCGACACCATCGCCGACTCCAACCCGCGCAGCAGCAGGATGCAGATCGTGACGAAGAAGATCGTGGCCTCGACGTAGTAGGCCTGCCAGAAGGTCGAGCCGAAGAAGCGCGAGCGCCGCCCACCCTCACCGGCCGCCGAGCGCGGGTGGTTCTTCTGCCGGATGGCGATGAGCACGGCGATGCCGATGAGCCCCGCCCACGCGAACACCTCGACGAGCCACTCGAACGGCGGGAAGTGACCGATGATCGGCAGCCGGTAGTCGGGCTGCACGAGCTGGAAGAACGCGTTGACCAGCGTGGTGAAGAGGATGAGGAACGCCAAGGCGGTGAACCAGTGCGCCACCGCGACGACCTTCAGCCGGGACATCCGGGTGTGGCCGAGGAACTCCTTCGCCAACGTCCACGTGCGCGTGCCCGGCGAACCGGTGCGGCCGGCATCCGGCTGCCCGAGGCGGTAGAGCGCGACGAACCGGCCGAGCTGGCGGAACAGCAGCGCCCACCCGATGAGCGGGATGACGAAGCACAGGGCGAGCGCGACGCCCTGGATGGCGCTGAAGCCACCGAAGCGGTCGTCGGGCGTGGGCACGATGCCGCTGGCCACGAGGTGCGCCGGCATGGAGGCGAGGACGGCAGACATGGGCGCAGCCTATCTGCGGTAAGCGCTTGCTCACCTGACCTGTGACAGGCGTCAAGCCTCGTTGGATGCCCGTTCGCGCCCTCACGAGACCGTCTTGTGACTGCTGATAACGCTCTGTTGGAATACGCATAAGCAGCCCGGAGGTTGCAGTCTTCACACCCCGTTCGCATTGGAGATCTCGCATGCCCATCCTCGATGACGTCACCCAGGCCGTCGGCAACACCCCCCTCGTTCGGATCAACCGGATCATCGACGCCGCGGAGGGCGTGACCGTCGCCGCGAAGCTGGAGTTCCAGAACCCGGGTGCCTCGGTCAAGGACCGCATCGGCGTGGCCATCATCGATGCCGCCGAGGCCAGCGGTGAGCTCACGGCCGGCGGCACGATCGTCGAGGGCACCTCGGGCAACACCGGGATCGCGCTCGCCATGGTCGGCGCGGCTCGCGGGTACAACGTCGTGCTGACGATGCCCGAGTCGATGAGCAAGGAGCGCCGCGCCCTGCTGCGCGCGTTCGGTGCCGAGCTCGTGCTCACCGACCCCGCGCTGGGCATGAAGGGCGCGGTCGCCAAGGCCGAGGAGATCGTCGCCGAGCGCGAAGGCGCCGTGCTGGCCCGCCAGTTCGCCAACGCCGCGAACCCCGAGGTCCACCGCCGCACCACGGCCGAGGAGATCTGGAACGACACCGACGGCGCCGTCGACATCGTCATCGCCGGCATCGGCACGGGCGGCACCATCACCGGCGTCGGCCAGGTGCTCAAGGAGCGCAAGCCCAGCGTGCAGATCGTCGCCGTCGAGCCCGAGGAGTCGCCGATCCTCAACGGTGGCACCCCCGGCCCGCACAAGATCCAGGGCATCGGCGCCAACTTCGTGCCCGAGGTCCTCGACACCGCCGTCTACGACGAGGTCATCGACGTCAACGCCGCCACGGCCGTGCAGTGGGCCCGTCGGGCCGCCACCGAGGAGGGCCTGCTCGTCGGCCTGTCCTCGGGCGCCGCGCTGGCCGCCGCCGCCCAGGTCGCCGCGCGCCCCGAGAACGCCGGAAAGACGATCGTCGTCATCATCCCCAGCTTCGGCGAGCGCTACCTCTCGACCATCCTGTTCGACGGCCTCGTCGACTGACATGAGCTGGATCCGTGCCGCCCGGGCGATGATCTCGGAAGACCTCGACGCCGCGATGCTGCGTGACCCCGCAGCCCAGTCGCGCGCCGACCTCGCCGTGAACTCACCCGGGCTGCACGCCATCTGGATCCACCGGGCGGCTCACCGCCTGTGGCGAAACCCCGCGGCCCGCCCTGCGGCGCGCATCCTCTCCACCGTCGCCCGAGCCCTCACCGGGGTCGAGATCCACCCGGGTGCGCAGATCGGTCGCCGCTTCTTCATCGACCACGGCATGGGTGTCGTCATCGGCGCGACCGCGGTCGTGGGCGACGACGTCATGCTCTACCACGGGGTCACGCTGGGAGGCCGCTCGCTCGCCCGCGGCACCAAACGGCATCCGACCGTGGGGGACCGGGTCACGATCGGCGCCGGGGCCCGCGTGCTCGGCGACATCGAGATCGGGGACGACGTGCAGATCGGCGCCAACTCGGTCGTCGTGAAGCCCGTGCCCGCCGGCGCGGTCGCGACCGGCATCCCGGCTCAGATCCGGATGCCGGGGAGCCCTGGTGAGGACCCCTACGAGGCGTTGTTCGCCGAGCCGGCCCTGTTCATCTGAGCACCCGCCAGTCCGAGCCGTAGAGGCAGAAGACCCCGGCACCGGGATGGGCCGAAACGGCCCCCGCCCACGCGGTCGCGGCATCCTCACCGGTGGCCAGCACCCGGTGGTAGGCGACCATGGCGTCGGCGGCGACGTGGTCGGCGACCGGAGCGACGGCCGCGAGCACACTCGTCGCGCCGAGTGAGAGCAGCGCCGTGGCCAGCCCGAGCGGTTCGTCACCGGCCCGGGTGGAGAACTGCCCGACGTCGCAGGCCGAGAGCGCGACGTGTTCCGCGGTCACCGGTCGGGGGAACTCGTGAGCGAACACCGGCCCGTCGGCCATCTGCACGCAGGAGAACAGCGGGCTCTGGGCCTCGTGGGTGCCGTGGGCGGCCAGGTGCACGACCCGGGCCCCGTCGAGGGCGCGGAAGACGTCATCGCTCGTCGCGACGGTGGGCGTCCCCGTCGGCCCCGTCACCCCGTCTGACCAGGCGGCCCGCACGGCGTCGATCTCGGGGCCGGTCCGCGCGAGCCCCGGGCCGTACAGCGCCGCCACCGGCGCGAGGCGGGTGGGGTCTGCCGCTGTTGCCTCCCCGCGGGTTGCCCCCCGAACCCAGCGGGTGAGGGAGGGCGAGACCGTGACCGGGCGCCCGGCGAGGCTGGGGAGCAGGCTCCACGGCACGGCCGCGAGGCTGCGCGAGGGGATGATGACGACGCGGGCGCTGGCTCGCCCGCTCGGGTTGAGGGTGGTGTCGACCGCCGCGAGCGAGGATGCGGTGGCGCGCGCGAGCACGGCACCCATGGGGGAGTCGGGGGTCAGCATCGCCCGCGCCCGCAGGTCGCGGCGCAGCCGGGTGACCTGCTCGCGCACGGTGTCGACGGACGCCATCCGGGTCACGTCGAGCCGGCCGTCCTCGAGGACGATGGTCCACAGGTAGCCGGCGTGCTCGAAGAACTCCACGATGGTGGCGCCCCGGTCGGCTGCCGCGCCGCGCGCCTCGTCCGAGTCGACGGGCGGTGCCGTCGTCACGGCTGACCCCCCGACGGTGAGGGTCCACTCGCGGTGCGCGACCTCGTCCTCGAGCCGGGCGACCTGCGCGACGAGGTCGGCGGGTGGCTGCCCGTCGTGGTCGGACACGAGCCGGCGCAGGCGTCGCAACTCGCGGGTCAGCGTCGCGAGCTCGGGGTCGGTGGACGTCGTGACCGGGTTGATGCGGTGCGAGATCGCCCGCCAGCGCTCGACACTGGTGAGGATGCCGTCCGCGTCACCCTCGGCGATCGCGCGCTCGACGTCGAACACCGCCAGACGCCGGCCGTGCAGGGCCAGCGCGGCCCGCACGTCCAGGCTGGAGGACTGGAACTGGTGCGCGGCGAGCAGTCGGTTGCCGGTGGTGATCCGCCGCTCGGCCTCGACGGGTTGGCCGCTGGCCGCAGCCAGCCGGGCTCGCACGAGGGCGTCGTGCAGTCTCGACGGCAGGGACTCGCGGTGGGAACGACCGAGGATGTCCAGTCGGGCCTGCGCCCCGTCGAGGTCCCCCAGCAGCAGGCGCGCCTCGGCCTCGAGCCGTACCGCGGCGCGATCCGTGGGGGTGGCCGAGCCGCTCGGGTCGGTGCCCGGGACACGTCGGGCCATCGCGGCGACCACGGCCGGCAGGTCGTGGCCGGCGGCGACGTCGATCGTGGCCCGCACGAGCTCGGCCTCACGGACGAGGTCGACGGCCTGGCGCGTGCGATACGCCGCGGTGGCCTGTCGCACGTGCCGGCGGGCCCCGTCGAGGTCACCGAGGAGCAGGTCGCAGCGGGCCAGGCGCAAGCTGATCTCACCCTCCTCGAGACGGTGACCGTCGCTGCGGGCGGAGGTGAGGGCCTGGGCGAGTGCTGCCCGGGCGCCGTCGACGAGCCCGGCTTCGAGCAGCACCTCGGCCTGGTCGAGCCGGGCCCTGTCGCGGGACACCGCGACGTCCATGGCATCGGCCTGCCGCATGAGCACCAGCGCCCGTGTGAGGTCGCCGTCGACGAAGGCCAGGCAGGCGAGGTTGTGCCGCGCCTTGAACTCCTGGTCGGCCAGGCCGTGCTCCGCCGCGGTGGCAACGGCGCGTTCGAGATCTCCCCGGGCCGCCGCGACGTGGCCGAGGCTGAGGTTGGCCAGGCCGCGGTTGATGTGCAGCGCGCAGCGCTGGCTCGGGTTGAGTTCGACGACATCCGCGCCGACGCGATCCAACACTGCCAGGGACTGGGCCCACGCCCCCCCACGTCCGAGGATGACTCCTTCCTGGACGTAGCTGAGGGCGAGGAGGAACCGGTCGTCGATGGCCTGTGCCCGGCGCCGAGCACTCTCGAGTGCGTCCAGGGCCCGGTCCAGACCGTTGACCTCGAGCTCGGTCCAGGCGCCGGTGATGAGGATCCTGATGCGCAGGCGCTCCGGGTCGAGACCGGGGACACCGTCCAGGGAGGCGAGGGCGCGCCCGAGGTTGGCGACGGCATCCTCGAACCGGCCCACCTCGTTGTCGTGGCGGGCCGCCGTCAGGAACGAGTCCGCGCGAGCGACCGGGTCCGCGCTGGGTCCTTCGCTCAGGTCCTCGATGGGTGGCTCCTACACCTCGATGGCCGGGGTGATGATCGGCGGTGCCGAGGGGTCGGCACGCCGCCGCAGCACGAAACTGACCAGTCCACGCTCGACTGCGGCGAAGGTGAACCTACCGTCGGCGTCAGTGGTCACGGTGCGGGTTCGACCACGTTCGCGCAACTCGACCTCGACGTCAGGTTCGCTGACCCAGCCGGCGATGTCGACAGTGAGGGTGGCGCCGGGCTCGATGCTCACCATGACGCTGAGCCCGTCGCTGGCGAACGTCACCGTGTCGGCGCGGTCGTACTGGGTGCTGCGCACCGTCTCCAAGGTGGCGCTGGAGACGATCTCGGCGACCTCCGCCTCGAGGGCCGCCACGCTCATCGCGAAGGTGATGCGGTCCGTGAGGTCGACCGGCGGCGGGTCCAGCACCTCGTGCAGGTGGCGGATCTGCGTCAGGACGAAGGCGTCGACGTCGTCGATCGGGCCTGCGGCCAGGGTGGTCTCGGGGTCCGGGGTGGTGTTCATGAGGTCATCTCCCAGTGGGGGTCGGTCTCCAGGGCCGCGCGCAACTTGGCCAGGCAGCGCCCCCGCGTGGGGCCGATGCTGCCGACCGGCATCCCGAGGGCCGCGGCGATCGCGGCGTAGTCCGGCTTCTCGGCGAATGCGATGACCCGCAGCAGGGTCTTGCACCGTTCGGGCAGGGTGGTGAAGTGCTGCCACACCAGCTGGCTCTCGAGGTCGGTCAGCAGCGAATCCTCCGGCGAGGGTGCCGTGGTGTCCGGTTCCTGCTCGCGGACGTCGACGTAGGGGGACGGCTCGTCGCGCTGCCGCCGGGCGACCACCGCCCAGGACTCCCGCTTGGTCGTCGTGATGAGCCACTTGAGCACCGACTGCGGGTCGGCGATGGACGGCGCGTGCTCGACGAGCTTGAGCCAGGTGTTCTGGACCACGTCCTCGGCGCCCTGGTGGCTCAGCCCCTGCTGCCGGGCGAGGTGCCACAGCAACGGGGTCACGTCCTCCACGAGGGTCGCCATCCCCGCGGACTGACCGGACCGGTAGGCGCGGAACGCATCGGCGGCGCGGATCGCGAGAGAGTCGGCGCCGGCATCCGTGTGCATCACGAGATCACCCCCCGCGGCCCCGGAGGCAGGGAGTCGACGACCTTGGACGCCTGGGCGACGCGGCCAGCCGCATCGGCTTCGGCGGTCATCCCGGCCAGAGCCGCTGCGACCTGGCCGGCGAAGGCGGGGGCGGAGAACGAGCTGCCGCTCCAGACCCCGAACCCGCAGGCGTAGTCGTCGGGGTCAGGGGTGCCGCGCGCCGGGATCCCCGGTCGAGCGTCGACGTGCAGATCGGGGCGCTGCGAACTGTTCAGGGTGGTCGGCATCGTGCTCACGACGGCGACACCGCAGCGGTACACGCGTACCCATGGCCCGGTGTTCGAGAAGGCGGCGACGGTGGCCTGGTCGATCGCCGTGGGGTCGCCGGGGTTGGTCGCTCCGACGCTCACCAGGGGTGCGGCCATGACGGGGGCTCTGGTGTCGTCGGTGACGGGAAGCGGGCTGAGTGCGGCCGGCCAGAACGGCAGGGTCGTGGCCCCGTTACCCGCGGCGGCGACGATGCACACCCCGTCGCGTTGCAGGGCGCGCAGGGCGGCGAACAGGCCTGCCTCGTCATCGACCGACCCGGGCGTCTCGTGGTAGTACCCGAAGGACAGGGACACGACGTCGAGTGCGGGCCCGTCGGCCCGGCCCTGCCTGCGCAGGCGGTTCCACAGGAAGAGCTTCTCGAGGGCCTCGACGACGTCGGTCTCGTCGGCTGCACCGTCGCCGTACATCACGGGCACGATGACGAGGGTCGCGTCAGCGCTGTGCTGGCGCACGACGCCGGCGACGAACGTGCCGTGGCCGGCCATGGCGTCCAGGGTTGCGTTGAGGGTGTCGACGGACACGCCACGGTGCTCGGGGTCCGCGGCGGCCGGGAAGCGCAGGCCGACCGGCACGGGCCTGCCCGTCTTCGGGTCCTCGATCGTCGGGTCGTGGTCGACCAGGGGTGACCCCTTCGGGAACCACGGGTGGGCGCCCAGACCGGTGTCCAGGATCGCCACGACGGGGGAGCGACGCCCGGAGGGCTCTCCCGGTGAACTGGCCACTGCCACCGGTGTGCGCCCGTCGGCCGTTCCGGGGGTGCCGACCCCGGAGTGGTAGCCGACCCCGGAGTGGTAGCCGACCCCTGAGTGGTAGCCGACCCCTGAGTGGTAGCCGACGCCGGAGTGGTACCCCGCGCTCATGAGGATGTGGCTGAGGCTCCACCGAGACACCTGCGAGGCCGTCTCGTCGGTGTCCTGACGGGCGCGCTGGAGCACGTCCCAGGCGTCGATCGGCGCTGCCAGCCGACCGGCATCCGGGCGCAGTTCCACGATGGTGCGGGCCACCGCGTCGAGCTCGCCGGCCAGGTCCAGGGCGCGAGCCAGCTCGGCGACCGACGGCTGGCGCGGCACCCGCTTCACGTCCACCTCAGCGCCGTCGGCGGCCCGGGCGTCCGGTGCGTCGTTGAGCACGACGGGGGTGAAGCCCATGTCCTCACCGAGGCGCTTCAGCTCGGCGAGCGGCCCGGCGATGGTGTCGCCACCGGGCAGGCCGGGAAGGATCAGCCGGTCGGGTCGGTATGCCGTGGGGTGCACGGGCGGCTCGGCGCCGCGCCGAACGGCATCGTCGGGGGAGAGCACCGTCGCCCGGAACCGGCGAAACGCCGAGGCGGGGACACCGAAGACAGGTGTCGGGTGGCCCGCGCCGCCAGCCCCTCGGCCAGCGGGGTCGTCAGGGGTGGTCTCGCTCATGCGGTTCTCCTGAGGGGGCCGGTCCGGGGCGTGAACGCGCTCGTTCCAGCGTAGTGAGAGTGCTCGTCACTGCACAGGAGGCCGAACGGCCGGTGCTGATACACCGGTGTCGGGAAAATTCATCGTCTCGCGAGGTATCACCGCGGGGTGACGCTGCTCCTCCACCATGACGGACCCTTCCGGGGCCCGTCCCGCGAGGGCCGACACCGCCCCTCCGCTGGCGGACCACGCCGGCACGGGAATCCCGGAGGGCGACGTCGGGCGTCGCGCTCCGGCCGGGCCCGCGTGAGTGGAGGGGCTCAGGCGGCGTCGTCGGGGCGCGGCGTCGCGCCCGCCCAGTGGTTCTGTTGAGCCGTCGGTGTCGTGGGGGATGCCGTGTGGCCCGGTTGCGGTTCGGGGGTCGCCGTGATCGTCTCCGCCGTGATGGTGCGACTGGCGCGCAGGCGCTGCCCGGTGGCGCGGGCGGCATCCGCGACGATGTCGGCCACCGCCGGGGCCGCCTTGGTGCGCGCGGCCTCCTTGGCGTTGGCCACCTGCTTCTGGACCGGCTTTGAGTGCCAGACCTTGCCGGACGTGCGGGCAATCTGCTCGTACCGCTGCCGACCAGCGCGGGTGCCGAGGACGTATCCGGCGGCCAGGCCCGCGATGAAGGTGAGCTTCGCCATCGGTGATCCTTTCGTCGGCCTCAGACCCTACCTGCCGATGGTGACCGGATGCCGTCGAGCGCCGCCGACGCCCATCACGCCGTCGTGCTGCACAATGGCTCTGCAGTCTTGGAGGGCTCGCATAGTGGCCTAGTGCGGCGGTCTTGAAAACCGCTATGGCGGCAACGTCATCGTGGGTTCGAATCCCACGCCCTCCGCGCACAGGGTTCGGGCGGGCCGAGGAACGAGGCCTGCCCGGTTCCTGTGCATTGAGCACGCGGGATTCGGGAGGAAGGGCGAGGAACGAGCCCTGACGGTTCCCACGCCCTCCGCTCGTCCAGACACCAGCCCTCCGCTCGTACGAATCCCATGCCCTCCACGGGTGTTGTCCGACGTGATGAATGGTGCCCGGCACGGCAGGGTCGCGAAACCGAAGCGCGAACTCCCAGGCAGTGCGAATCCCGGTGTGTCCGCTGGCTGATCGGGTGTTTTCGAGACGCGCGCGCAACCACAGTTGGTGCTAGTTTCGGCCTCGGTTGCAGCAACAGCACTTCCTGGCAGTCGATTCACCGCGTGCCTCAAGGGGAACTGGAGTTCGCATCCGCGGTCGGTGCGACGTGTGCCGACCGAGTGCTACACACAGAAAGAGTCACCCCAGATATGGCACAGGGCACCGTGAAGTGGTTCAACGCTGAGAAGGGCTTTGGATTCATCGCCCAGGACGGTGGCGGCCCCGACGTCTTCGTCCACTACTCCGCGATCGACACCCAGGGTTACCGCAGCCTCGACGAGGCCCAGCGGGTCGAGTTCGAGGTCACGCAGGGCCCCAAGGGTCCGCAGGCAGACCAGGTCCGCCCCATCTGACCCGGAAACCCCCGAGTCTTCACGAAAGGCCCCGCCCGGCATCCGGGCGGGGCCTTTCGCTGTCGGCCTACAGGGCTGCGACGCGGGTCAGGAAGTCCTTGGCGATCGGGGCGGCCACGGTTCCCCCGCTCGTGCCCTCCTCGACCAGCACGGCGAAGGCGACGTCCCCCTGGTAGCCGGTGAACCACACCCGTGGTGGCGCGTCCGGGTCGCTGCCGTACTCGGCAGTTCCGGTCTTGCCCCGCACCTGGCCCCCGGGTGCGCCGCTGGCCTCCGAGCCCGACCCGCCGGCGACGACCGCCAACATCATCGCGCGCAGATCGGCGACGGCCTTCCCGTCGATGGGGCGCGGTCGCGGCGAGGTCGCCTCCGGGCCCTTCACGAGGACCGGGGCGAGGAAGGTGCCGCGCCCGATGCTGCCGGACATGACGGCCAGTGCCAGCGGCGAGACCTCGACCCTGCCCTGACCGATGGATGCCGCCGCGGCGTCGGTGCCGCCGGTGGTCGCCGGCACGCTGCCGTCGAAGGCGCCGGCGACGCCGAGGGTGTCGGCCCACCCGGCCCCGATCCCCAGCGTCTTCGCGGCGGTGGTGAGGTCATCGGCCTGCAGCGAGTCCGCGAGGCTCACGAAGGCGGTGTTGCACGATTCGGCGAAGTTCTTGGAGAACGGCGGACTGCCGGGCAGAGAGCTGCCCCCGAAGTTGCCGAACTCCAGCCCGTCGACGGTGATGGTCTTGGGGCAGGGCACCGGCGCGGTGGGCGTGGTGATGCCCTTGGTGAGGTACGCGTAGGTCGTCGCCACCTTGAACGTCGAGCCCGGCGGGTAGCGACCGGTCAGCGCACGGTCGAAGCCGTTGCTCGGGCTGTTGGCCGCCGCGAGCACCTCGCCGGTCGGGACGTGCACCGCGACGATCGCCCCGGGGACCTTCAGCTCGGCCGCGGCCAGCGACTCCTCGGCGGCACTCTGGATGCCGGGGTCGAGGGTCGTGACGACGTCGGTGCCGTCGGTGGCGGCCTGCTCGAAGAGCACGACGCCACCACTGGTCTCGACCCTGAGGCCGACGTCGCCAGCCAGTTGCTGGTCGTACTGCGCCTGCAGGCCGCTCAGCCCGGCCCGATCACCGGCGACGTAGCGGCCCGCGCTCTTGTCGACCACCTCTGCCGTGACCTCGCCGACGGTGCCGAGCAGCGGTTGGCCGAAGGTTCGGGTGACGGCGAGCGGCTGCTGCGACGTCGGGGCGATGACGCTCGGCGCCAGCGCCGTGATCTTCGCCGCCCGCGGCTCCCAGTCGGCGTCGCGGTAGCTGATGACGGGGATCGGGGCCTTGGAGCCCGAGGCGGTGGCCTTGGCCAGCGCGGCGGTGAGCGACCCGGCATCCGCGCCGACGATCGGCTCGAGAGCGGCCACCGCCTCGGGAGTGGCGTTCACCGGGTCGATCGCCACGTTGTGCACCGTGCCGAGGGGCATGAGTGGGTCGCCGGCTCGGTCGACGAGGTCGCCGCGTTCCCCGGTGGTGCGCTCCATCGAGAAGGTCTCGCCCGGCGGCAGGTCGGGATGCCACGGGGTGCCGGCACCCGGCGTGGCCACCTGCCACGCGTCACCCGAGCGGCTCACCGTGGTGGGCACGTCGTACGACCAGGCCACCCCTCCCGGAAGGGTCCACCGCACCGCAAGACCGGCGGATGCCGTGTCGCCGTCACGCGCGCTGTCGCCCACGGTCACCTCGACAGGGGACGTGCCGAGGTCCTTGACCACGTCGGGGAAGGCGTCGCGCACCGCGGTGTCCGCGAACGGGACGGTGCTGACGTCCTTGGCGACCCACGCGGCCGCGAAGGCCGAGAGCGCCGCCTTCGCCGCGGCATCCTGCTCGGCCCCCTGCTGGCGCCACCACCACACTCCGCCGGCCCCCGCGACGAGCACGAGGAGGGCGGCGACGAGCAGGGCGATGCGTGACTTCATGCCCTCAGTCAACTACGCCCCACCGACCGGCACCCCCGCAGCCGCATCCCCGCCCGACTTTTCCTCCCCATGAGGGAAGGCCGAGGTTCGCAAGGGATGCCTTCCCTTGTGAACCTCGGGCTTGTCCTGTGAAGTGCCGAGGGAGGCGGAGGGAGCCAGCGGTCGAGCGAGCTCCTTGGTCGCTCCCTGCGACCGCTTCCCGGCATCCCTCCGCCACCGCAGACAGAAAGACCCCGGTCGCAAGCTCCCGGGGTCATCTGTCGGCGGAGGCGGAGGGATTTGAACCCTCGATGGGCTTGAGACCCAAACCGCATTAGCAGTGCGGCGCCATAGACCGGACTAGGCGACGCCTCCAACGTCGCACAGGGTAACTGGCCGGGCACCCGGCGGGCAAAGCGACCCGGTCCTGGTCTCGTTTTCGACCTGCCGTCAGCCACGGTTGCTGCCAGACTCCAGCCATGAGCCACACGGGGGATCCAGCAGGACCGACATCGCCACCTGTCCATCAGCAGACCGCGGCACCTGTCCCTCCGCAGGCGGCACCACCCGCCCCGAAGCAGGACTCGACGCGCACCATCGCCATCGTGGCGCTCGTGGTCGCAGGGCTTGCGATCCTCGGGCAACTCGCCACGATGGTGCTGCCGATGTTGTTCTTCGGATTCTTCGGCCTCTTCGGCTTCACCGACGACTTCGACGAGGGGTTCGGGTCGTCCGGGGTGGTCACGATCGGCAACGGCCAGGCCAAGCTGGCAGCCGACCGCACGGTGACCGGCCCCGTCCTCACCCGAGCGGTGCGTGATCTCATCGGGCCGGACGACCCGTTCCTGCCGCCCATCGAGAACATCACCTGTGACCCTGCGCCCCCCGTCAGCGCCGACGTGAGCGTCCTGTGCCGGGCCGGCGCCGGCGAGGGCTGGGTCATCGTGAGGTTCACCGACGCGACGGGCGAGTTCGAGGCCGTTGTCGTTCCGGGCGAAGACATGATGATGCCGTGAGCAGCCCCGACGGACCCCCCTTGGTCCCACCGACTCCTTCCAGCCCGACCACTCCGGCCACCCCTCCTGGTCCCGGCGGCTACCGGTACGGCGCGTCGACCTTGGACCAGCCGCCTCCCGCGTACAGCGGCTGGGCGCAGCCGCAGCCCGGCGGCGAGCCGGACGGACAGGTCGCCCTGCGCAAGGCCCGCACCGCACTCGGCTGGGCCATCGGCGCCGCAGTCGCCGCAGGCCTGGCCCTGCTGACCGCGGTCGTCGCCATGGTCGTCGGCGCCGTCGTCTCCGATCCGTTCCTCGACGACAGCGGGTTCTACGAGTCGCTCCGGGGCGAGGTCGTCGCGCTGCCCGAGGGCTCGGCCCTCAGTGGCGATCGCCTCGAGGCAGCCCTGGGCAACGTCCTGCTCGACTACTACGACGAGGTCGACGGGCTCACCTGCCCGGACACGGCATCTGTGCGCCCCTCGACGACGGTGGTCTGCACGGCCAAGGTCGACACCTACCCGTGGACCGGTGTCGTCTTCTTCGAGGATGCCAAGGGCAGCTTCGTCGTCCTCGAGCTCTGAGCGCGGCCCCGTGGGTCCGGTTTGCGAGGATGTCCCCCGTGCCCCTGACGATCCGCCGCGCCCGCCCCGACGAGTTGGATGCCGTGGGGCTACTCACCGTCGACGCCTACGTCTCGGGTGGCGTCATCGAGTCCGGGTCACCGTACCTGTCGTTCCTCTCGGATGCCGGTGCGCGGGCCTCGGACGCCCAGGTGTGGGTTGCCGTGGACGATCGGGGAATCGTCGGCACGGTCACCTACGTCGAGCCCGGGTCACCGTTGGCCGAGGTCGCCAGACAGGGTGAGGCCGAGATCCGCACCCTGGCCGTCGCCCCCGCCGCGAGCGGTGAGGGCATCGGGGAGGCGCTGACCCGGGCGATGATCGACCTCGCCCGCGATGGTGGCTTCGGGTCGGTGGTGCTGTCGTCGTCGACGACCATGCGGGCGGCGCACCGGCTCTACGAGCGGCTCGGGTTCGTGCGGCTTCCCGAGCGCGACTGGACCCCGGGCCGCGGCATCCAGCTCATCGCCTACGAGCTGCCGCTCACCTGATCACGCCGTGAGTGCGGAAGTGGCGGCTGGGGCAACCACTTCCGCACTCACGACCGACGAAGGGCTCAGCTGGCGGGGAGGAGCACCGAGAAGGTCGTGTCCCCCGGCCGGCTCGACATCTCGACGCGTCCACCGTGGGCCTGGCCGACCGCTGCGACGATGCTGAGGCCCAGCCCGGTCGAGCCGCCGCCCCGGGTGCGGGCGTCGTCCCCGCGGGTGAAGCGCTCGAACACGGTGGCCTGCACCGACTCGGGCACGCCGGGGCCGTCGTCGGTCACCGAGATCCGCACGAGCTCACCCTCGGGGCGCACCCGCGTGACCACGCGCGTCCCCGCCGGGGTGTGGGTGCGGGCGTTGGCGAGCAGGTTGGCGAGGATCTGGTGCAGCCGTGCCTGGTCACCGGGCACCTCGACCGGCTCCTCGGGCAGGTCGAGCTCCCAGACGTGGTCGAGTGACGCCGCGTGCGCGTCACTGACCGCGTTGACGGCGAGCAGCGACAGGTCGACGGGTTCGCGCTCGAGGGGCCGCCCGGCATCCAGCCTGGCGAGGAGCAGCAGGTCCTCGACGAGCACCTGCATCCGAAGGGCCTCCGACTCCACCCGCCCGATGGCGTGGGTGACGGTCGGCGGCACCGGGTCGCTCTCGCGACGGGTCAGCTCGGCGTACCCACGGATGGACGCCAGCGGGGTGCGCAGCTCGTGGCTGGCGTCCGCGACGAACTGGCGAACCTGCGTCTCGCTCTCCTGCCGCGCGTGCAGCGCCGACTCGACGTTGTCGAGCATGGTGTTCAGGGCGAGGCCGACCTGCCCGACCTCGGTGCGCGGGTCGGCATCCGCGGCGGGGACGCGCTCGGCCAGCGCCACGTCACCCGAGTCGAGCTTGAGCGCCGAGACGCGTCGCGCGGTGGCGGCAACCCGGTCGAGGGGGGCCAGGCTGCGCCGGATCAGCACGGTGCCGCCGACGCCCACCGCGACGAGCCCGAGCACGGTGCCACCCGCCACGAGGGCGAGCAGCTTCGCCAGCAGCTCGTCGACCGGGTGCGTGGACACCCCGACGATCAGGCGGCTCCCACCGGGGAGCGTGTCGGCCTTCAACAGGTACGTGCCGACGTCCCCACCGATCTGGACCCGGCGCGGCTGCGTGCCGACGTCAGCCTGCGCGATGCGGCGGACCTGGTTGCTGTCGAGCACGTCGTCCTGACGGTCCTCGTTGACCACGGCGTTGATGGCGACCCCGGATGCCGTCGTCGCGACGGTGCCGTCGGCGTTCAGTCCCAGCACGAGCACGTCCCCACCGCCGGGTGCCCCCGCCGGTCCATCGCCCCGGCCCCGTGGTCCGAGGGTGCGGCCGTCGCGGTCGGGGTCGACGTCGACACGAGAGAGGACGGTCGACAGGTCGGAGACCAGGCCCCGCTCGAGGTAGCGCTGGGTCTCGAGCAGGGTCAGCGCGCCGGTCGCCAGCATGATGACGGAGAACAGCGCCAGCATCGAGGCGAGCAGCTTGGCCCGCAGCGTCCAGCGGGAGGGAGGGGACGGCATCCGGTCAGCCTGCCCGATCAGTCAGTGGGCTTGAGCACGTAGCCCACGCCGCGCATCGTGTGGATCATCGGGTCGCGGCCGGCGTCGATCTTCTTGCGCAGGTAGGAGATGTAGAGCTCGACGACGTTGGCCTGGCCGCCGAAGTCGTAGTTCCAGACCCGGTCGAGGATCTGCGCCTTGGAGAGCACCCGCTTGGGGTTGCGCATGAGGTAGCGCAGCAGCTCGAACTCGGTTGCGGTGAGGTGGATCTGCTCGCCGGCGCGGGTGACCTCGTGGCTGTCCTCGTCCATCGTGAGGTCGCCGACGACGAGGAGGGAGCTGCCCTCGTCGGTCGCGACGGTGGTGCGTCGCATGAGCGCTCGCAGCCGGGCGACGACCTCCTCGAGGCTGAACGGCTTGGTCACGTAGTCGTCGCCGCCGGCGGTGAGGCCGGCGACGCGGTCCTCCACGGCATCCTTCGCGGTGAGGAACAGCACGGGCACGTTCGGGTCGTCCCCGCGCATGCGCCGCAACACCTCGAGCCCGTCGAAGTCGGGCAGCATCATGTCGAGCACGACGGCGTCGGGGCCGAACTCCTTGGCAGCGCGCACCGCCGCGAGGCCGCTGGCCGCGGTGCGAACCTCCCAACCCTCGTAGCGCAGGGCCATCGACAGCAGTTCGGTGAGGTTCGGCTCGTCATCCACCACGAGCACCCGCACCGGGGAGCCGTCGGGTCGGGTCAGGGCGGGGGCGCTCACGGGGCGGGTCGTCGTCATGGCTTCAGTCTGCTGGTGGGCGCTGGGGTCGACCCATGGGTTTGCTGTGCGATTCCTGTGTGTCGCGCTCTGGGCGTCGTTGTTCGGGGCGAGTGCGTTCGCGATTGCCAGCGCACGGATGGGGTCGGCACAGGTAGGCCACAGGTGGCGGGCCGACGGTTGGAGCAGGCAGTCACTCATCGTCACGAAAGGGTCCTCCATGGCCAACGAACCGCAGAATCCGAACGATCAGTCGCAGCCCGAGCAGCAGGTGCAGCCGGGGCAGAACGACGCGACCGAGGTCATCCCGCAGCAGCCCGAGGCCACGGTCCGGATGCCGTCCGTCGCCGAGGTGCCCCCCGCACCTGACGCCGGACAGGCGCCCCCGTGGGTGACTGCCGTCGACGGGGCGGCCGCTGCGCCGAGTGCTGCGGCGAACGCGGCGCCCGCCCCGGCGGCGGGTGCTCCGGTCCCCCCTGCCCAGGTGCCCCCGGCTGCGCCCGCCCCCGCGACGGGTGGGCCGTGGTGGAAGGGCCGGCTGGCCATTGCCGGTGCGGCCCTGGCTGCAGGGTTGCTGCTCGGTGGGGCCGTGGGTGCGGCGTCCACTGCGGCGATCGGCGACGGCGACGGCGGCCGCGTGGGTCACATGAGCGACGGCGACGACTGGGGTCGCGGCGGTGTCGAGGGCCAGGGTCCCGGCTCGGGTGGGCGTCACGGTGGTGGCCGGGGCGAGATGCCCGGCGGCGGCAGGGGTCAGTTCCCCGGTGGTGGCATGGGACAGCTGCCGAACGGCGGCCAGTTGCCGAACGGGACGGCGCCGACCGCCCCGACTCCTCCAACCCCGTCGAGCAGCACCGCACCGTCGAGCACCTGACTGGGCAGTCGAGAGTAGGCGAATCGCCGCGAGGGCAAATCTCTGCACGGCGATTCGCCTACTCTCGACCGGGCTCAGCGAGGGCCGCACGGCATCCGAGATCGACCAAGGGCCCCACCGACAGTGTCGGCGGGGCCCTCTGGTCCGGCGGGGACCGTCTGTCAGGCGCTCTCGAGGCGCGCCTTGAGCGTGGCCAGCTCGTCAGCGAGCTGGGTGGGGAGGGTGTCGCCGAACTTGGCGAACCACTCCTCGATGAGCGGCAGCTCCTTGTCGCGCCACTCCTCGACGTTGACGGCGAGGGCCTTGGCGACCTGCTCCTCGCTCATGTCCAGGCCCGTGGTGTCGATCGAGCCGGGGGTGGGCACGAGGCCGACCGGGGTCTCGACGGCCTCCGCGGAACCGTCGAGGCGCTCGACGATCCACTTCAGCACGCGGGCGTTGTCGCCGAAGCCGGGCCACAGGAACGAGCCGTCCTCGTCGTCGCGGCGGAACCAGTTGACCTGGTAGATCTTCGGCAGCTTCGACTCATCGGCCTGCTTGCCGATCTCGAGCCAGTGGTTGACGTAGTCGCCGGCGTTGTAGCCGATGAAGGGCAGCATGGCCATCGGGTCGCGGCGCACGACACCGACGGCGCCGGTCGCGGCGGCGGTGGTCTCGGACGACAGCGTCGCGCCGATGAACACACCGTGGGCCCAGTCACGCGATTCGTAGACCAGCGGCACGGTGGTCTTGCGACGGCCACCGAACAGGATGGCGTCGATCGGCACACCGTTGGGCTCGTCGTACTCGTCGGCCATCATCGGGCACTGCTTCGCGGGGGTGCAGAAGCGGCTGTTCGGGTGGCTGGAGGGCACTCCGGACTCGGGGGTCCAGTCGTTGCCCTTCCAGTCGGTGAGGTGCGCCGGCTTCTCGGGGGTCATGTCCTCCCACCACACGTCGCCGTCGTCGGTGAGGGCGACGTTGGTGAAGATCGAGTTGCCCTTCTCCACGGTTCGCATCGCGTTGGGGTTGGTGTGCTCACCGGTGCCGGGGGCGACGCCGAACAGGCCGAACTCGGGGTTGACGGCGTAGAGGCGGCCGTCGGGGCCGAAGCGCATCCAGGCGATGTCGTCGCCGACCATCTCGGCGGTCCAGCCCTCGAGAGTGGGGTCGATCATCGCGAGGTTGGTCTTGCCGCAGGCGCTCGGGAAGGCACCGGCGATGTAGTGCTTGGAGCCGGTGGGGGAGACGAGCTTGAGGATGAGCATGTGCTCTGCCATCCAGCCGTCGTCACGGGCCATGGCCGAGGCGATGCGCAGGGCGTAGCACTTCTTGCCGAGCAGGGCGTTGCCGCCGTAGCCCGAGCCGTAGGACCAGATCTCGCGGGTCTCCGGGAAGTGGGCGATGTACTTGGTGTCGCTGCACGGCCACGCGACGTCGCTGACGCCCTCGGTGAGCGGGAAGCCGACCGAGTGCAGGCCCTTGACGACGGAGGCGTCCGGATTGGCCTCGATGGCGGCGAGCACGTTGGCGCCGATGCGGGCCATGATCTTCATCGACACGACGACGTAGGCGGAGTCGGTGATCTCGACACCGAACATCGGCACGTCGGCCTCGATGTGACCCATGACGAACGGGATGACGTACATCGTGCGACCGGTCATGCACCCCTTGTAGAGGTCGCCCATGATCGCCTTCATGTCGGCGGGGGACTTCCAGTTGTTCGTGAAGCCCGCGTCGCGCTCGTCCTCGGAGCAGATGAAGGTGCGGTCCTCGACGCGCGCCACGTCGGACGGGTCGGATGCCGCGTGGAAGCTGTTGGGCTTCTTGTCGGGATTCAGTCGGGTGAAGGTGCCGGACTCCACGAGCAGCGTGGTCAGGGCGTCCCACTCCTCGTCGGAACCGTCGACCCAGTGGATCGAGTCCGGGGTCGTGAGCGCAGCGACCTCGTCGACCCAGGCTTGGAGGCCTGCGTGACTGGTCCCTGTCGTGTGCTCTGCCTGCGTGGTCATGGTGGTCCTTCCGCCGGTCCTGCTCACTGGTGGCCACCCCGCTGCGCGAACTCGCGAGCCCGCCTGACGCGGTGGCTCGGCGCCCGCCGCTGGGAGCCTGTTCCCCCACCGTAGGCCGGGGTACTTGCAGGTAACCACCGTGGAAGCGCTTGCACCTTATGAGGCTCCTCACAAGCGATGGGGGCCACTGAAAACTCTTGCAAGGGCACTGAAAGAGCAGGTCACCGTGGTGGTTCGGGTGCTGGGAGTGCCATGCGATGGCGGATGCCGTGGCGCGGCATCCAACCGTCCGACGCGGTCGTTGGCCCTCAATTTCTCGGTGTGCGGGACGCTCCGGTAGTGTTCTCTCTCGTTGCGTTCCGACGTGACGCTGCGCCCGTAGCTCAACGGATAGAGCATCTGACTACGGATCAGAAGGTTAGGGGTTCGAATCCCTTCGGGCGCGCTCTGTGTTGAGACAGACGACGGGCCCCCGACCAGCGGAGACGCTGCCGGGGGCTTACTCGTGCCCGGCATCCGGACAGTGCGTGATGGGGGTCTGGGCCCCAAAATGGGCCCCAAAATTCGCGCCGGGGGACTCGGGTCGCCTGGGGTGACACTGGGGTCGTGAGGACAACGATTTGGGTCGGATGTGGCCACGGGGCGCCCGTTCGGGGCCTTTGGGGGTCATGGACACCACACCGCACCCACAGCCCACCCTCCTGCTCAACCTCAACGAGGTCGCGACCCAGCTGCGCTGGACGCGCCGCAGCGTCGAGCGCCAGATCTCCGACCGCCGGCTGCGCACGGTTCACCTCGGCCGCTCCGTGCGGGTCGAGCGGGCCGAGCTCGACCGGTTCGTCGCGTCGATGCGCGACGCCGATGCGGGGTAGGCCGGATGCGCGGTAGGCCACGCGCCGCGAACGGTGACAGCGCCACGACGAGATATCGCGGCGCCGACGGCCGGTGGCACGCCCGGGTCACCGTCGGGCGCCGCCTGGACGGGGAGCGCGACCGCCGGCACCTCAGCCGGGCGACCAAGCGCGAGCTCGACGCCGCCGTGCGCGAGCTGGAGAACGCCCGCGACAGCGGGCAGCAGCCGTGGCTGCTCGACGCCATCACGCTCGAGCAGTGGCTCGAGCACTGGCTCGAGGAGATACTGCCGCTCTCGGTGCGGTGGAAGACCCGCTCCGGGTACGCCAGCCACCTGCGCGTGCACGTCATCCCGACCCTCGGAGCCGCGCGGCTGACCGAGCTGCGCCCCGAGACCCTCGAGCGGCTCTACCGCCAGCTGATGGACGACGGCCGGTCGACCCATGTCGTGCACGGCGTGCACCGCGTCCTGCGCTCCAGCCTCAACGAGGCCGTGAGGCGCCAGCGCCTGGTGACCAACCCCGCCGCCCTGGCCCGGCCGCCGCGGGTGGAGCGCACCGAGATCGAACCGCTGACCGCGGACGAGTGCCGGGCCATCCTGAAGGCCGCGCGTGGACGGCTGAATGGAGCACGCTGGTCGGTCGCGCTGTCCCTCGGGCTGCGCCAGGGGGAGGCGCTCGGCTTGATGTGGGAGGACGTCGACCTCGACGCCGGCGTCCTGCGCGTGCGACGTGCCGTGCAGCGGCGCACCTGGAGCCACGGCTGCAGCCCGAGGCGGGCGGCGGAGCCGGCGTGTGGACACATCCGCGGCGCGGAGTGCCCGCAGCGACGCGACGGGGGACTGGTGCTGGTCGAGCCTAAGACCCGCTCGTCACGGCGCTCGGTGGCTCTGCCGCCGCCGCTCGTGGCCGAGCTGCGCGCCCACCGGGCCGCCCAGCGGCGGCTCAAGCTCGAGCGGGCCAATGTCTGGGACCACACCCACGACCTCGTCTTCTCCACCGACTGGGGTGCTCTCATCGACCCGCATGCCGACTACCGCGACTGGAAGCAGGTCCTGCGCGACGCGGGCGTGCGCGAGGTGCGCCTGCACGATGCCCGGCACACCGCGGCCACGCTCCTGCTGCTCCAGGGGGTCGACATCCGCACCGTCATGGCGATCATGGGCTGGACCGAGATGGCCACCGCCCAGCGCTACGTGCACGCCGTCGACGAGCTGCGCCACGAGGCTGCCCGGCGCATGGGAGCGGCGCTGTGGGGCGGCGCCACTGTGGACCCGAGCGGTGGCCATCAGCTGCCCGGCTGACACTTGGCGCGCTCGTCAGCGCTGTTGGATCCGTCGCTGGAGGGCGTCGATCAGCGCGTTGGCCGCTGGGATCAGCACCGGCAGGTCGCGGTCGTAGACCCGCCCCGAGTCGAGCTTCGAGGCGAGCTCCTCAAGCAGCCGCGCCCACTCGTGCGCACTCGCGGGGTGGACGGCGACGGGCACCGTCGTGCGATGGTGCTGGACCACTGTCTGGGTGCGTACCGTCTCCACGACGCGGTCCACCACGGTGACGGCCGCACGTCCGGATGCCGCAGCCCGGGCCTGCTCCCACGCCCGGTGCCGGCAGGTTCCCGAGCACCACTTGGGGACGCGGCCTCGGGTCGGAACGGTCACCTCGGCGCTGCACCAACCGCACACGACGACCTGGCCCGGCGCCCTGGGCGCGGGTCGCACCCCGGTTGTCGAGGAGGCGCCGGAGGGCTGCAACGGCTCCGCGGACTCGGCGTTCATCGCAACGTCCCTCCCAGCGCCCTCCAGCGGTTCTCTTCGTCACAACGATATAGCTCGACCCTGGAGTGCACGAGGTGTGTGGGCCATGAGATCTCGGATTTGTCGGTGGGGACGAATCGGCCGGTGCGAACAGCGGCGATGCGCGGTCGGGTCGGTCCGGGCGCTGACGAACCGGTGAGAAAGCCTCAGCAGCGGGCGTGCTCAGTTCAAGTTGGATTTGCTGGGGGTGCGATCCAGGCGACAGCGGTGGGTTCCATCGCGTCGGCATTGACGCGGCGCTGGGTTGCCCCCAGCGGCCCGCGCCCAGACGCGGACCCAGCGGGGGTAGCAGCGACATCGTGGCTGTTCGGTGCATCGTCTCCCTGCCATCGCACGACCCGCTCGGCGGCGGACGAGGCCAAAGGTGCGCTCGGGTGGACACTCACGCAGCGAAGTGGGCCATGCAGCCCGGATGGCCTCGGACATGCTCATGTCCTTGCCTGCTGCCGCCTTACGACCAAGAGGAACGGACCCTTGCACGAGGACTTGGACGGCTGGTTCTCATCGTCTTCAGTGCCCTGGACGTCCTCCTCCCGTTCCTCGTCTTGTTCCTCCACTTCTTCTTCATGTTCCTCATCCCTGTGCTCGTGCTCTCATCACGAGCAGTGGTGATGACGGGCTTCCGCGCCAGTCCGGGGCGAGCCGGAGCAGTCGGTTCGGTGCCGTCACCGTCCCAGGGGGTCGCTCGCGCGCGTCGAGAGACTTGACAGATAACTTCCATTAGTGGAACCTGTTTGTCATGTTCGAGTTTCTGACGTCGCAGGAGGTGGCCACGCTCCTCGGCGTCAGCCTGCGCCAAGTCAGCAACCTGCGCCGAGAGGGCCACGTTGTCGCGGTCGCCGACGGTGTGTACGACCGGGCCTCTGTGCTGCGGGTGCGAAACGCGCGCGCAGCCCACAGACAGCGCGCTTGGACTGAACGCACCGCCTGGCAGGCCATTGCCATAACCGCGGGTGTCGAGGCCCACTTCATCGGACAGACCCAAAGGTCCCGCTTGAAGGCAGCGTTGCGTCTCATGGAGGCCGAGACCTTCGTGTCGCTGGTCCGCGACCGAGCCCGCGTGCACCGAGTGACCGGCCACCGGCGCTCGGCCCAGCGGATCGCCGCTGAACTGGTCAACACAGGGACAGCCGCGGCCCGACTTGGGCTCACCTCAGCAGCCGTGCGGATCGACGGGTACGCGACGATCGCAGAGGTCGAGCTCATCCTCGAGCGATATCACCTCGGTCAGGCAACAGGAAGCGATGACGCCGCGGTCCTGCGGGCTGTCTCAGAGGTATCTCGCTCCGACGTCGAGCGGATCAACACTGCCGGTGACCTGCTGGCTGCGCTCTCCCTCGCTGAGTCCCTCGACGATCGGGAGCGTTCGGCTGGGTTGGACTACATCGGTTCCGCACTGGGTGACCGGTTGGCACATGCCAGCTGAAGGGCAGCGGGACCCACGCCAACGAGTGGACATCCCGGCCCCTGAGGGCGGATGGGATCCGCTGTGGAACAGCGTCGCGGAGATCGCAGACGTCCTGCCCGCCGAGGACTGGACCTTGGTGGGTGGCCTCATGGTCAAAGCCCATGCCGCATTGGCGGGACTCCCGACAACCAGGGTGACCACCGACGTGGACATGGTCGTCCATCTGGAGACAGCACGTGGCCGTGCTGCGCGCGTGCACCGGTCACTCACCGGGCTCGGCTATGTGCTCGCCGCCCCTGGGAAGCTCGGCACCCTCAGCGGCGATGACGTGGCTCACCGATACCGGCGGGGTGTACCTGGCTCTGAGGACATCGTTGACGTCATGCGAGCCGACCATGTAGCGCCAGCCGTCGTAGAGCGGCTCGCGGGACACGACATGATGGCCGCCGAGGGAACGACACAGGCCCTGCGCCGCACCATCGATGCCAGCCTCCAACTGCGCGGTGCCAGCGCACCAACGATCCTTTCGATCCCCGATGCCTACGGAGCCCTCATTCTCAAGGCAGCCGCACACATGGTCGACAAGCGGAATCCCGGGCGTCATCTGCGTGACGCAGTGATCCTGCTGGCCTGCCTGGAGGATCCCTTCAGCGTCGAGGAACGACCCGCATTCCAGAGCGATGCACGGCGGGTCAGGCATCTCGAGAAGGTGCTCGCCGACGACGACAACGCAGCCTGGCTCGCCGTGGACGGTCAGGCCCGTGCGGACTCACGAGCCGCCCTCGCGATCCTGTGCGAGATCGCCGGACGGCGCAGTTCGGCTGACCTCGCTCCATGACCGCTCCATCTGCGATGTGCATCACGCCGCCGTCAGGGAATCGCCCGCACGGCGGCA
>Ga0209476_10000541_pt1 | contig 25900 bp, 23 predicted proteins | sample KloWWTrecipitate_FD_187179 | JGI IMG/M metagenome (GOLD analysis project Ga0209476, IMG submission 187179) | Active sludge microbial communities from Klosterneuburg, Austria, studying microevolution and ecology of nitrifiers - Klosterneuburg... | ecosystem: Engineered > WWTP > Aerobic digester... | reverse complement strand
TCTTCACCAGCAACGACCACGACACGTCACCGCCACCGGCGGCCGCCACCAGCGCGTCCAACGCGGCCTCGTCCCGGATCACCGTGAGCTGCTCAAACCCCGACCGGCGCGACTCCACCACCACATCCACACCCGGGGACACATCCGTGTACGTCGCCCGCGTCCCGTCCAACACCGGCGCCGCAAGCTTGCCCGGCCAGCCAAGGACGACCTGACGTGCCGCCTTGTCCTTCCCCGGCTTCTCATCCACCACCACCAAATCAGTGGCAGTCGCGCCCTTCGCGCCGCCGCCGGCGCCCTTGGACTTGTCCGCCAGCGACACCCCCAGCGGGTGCGACTTCGCCCCGACCGTCCCGTCTGATCGTTCGACCAGGTTCAGGTCGACGTTGCGCCAGGAACCCTTGGCGTCCTTGAACCGCTGCACCCCCGCGTGCGCCTGCGTCGTGAAGGACCCATCCGGGTTCACCCACGTCGTCGAGAACTCATCCCGCAGTTCTTCAACCTCAACCCGGGCACCCTGCGCCCGCGCCGACACTGCAGCCGAAACCGCATCCGCGGCCGAGGTCACCGGCTTCGGCTTCACCGCGGCAGTGACGACCTCCACCTGCGGCGGGGCCGCCTGCGCCATCGTCGGCACCAACACCGCCGCCGCAACAACCCCGACCACCCGCCCCAGCAATCGAGCCGACGCACCATCAAAGAACCAGTGATAACCCCGCGACGACTCCACAACTACCCCTCAACCCAACCGACAAGGACGAGGGCCCGAGGGCCCGAGGGCCCGAGGGGAAACAATGGCGCCCCACGGCCACACCCGCACGCCGAAACCGCCCCGTTACCAAAACGTGACTCTTGGCGCAGGTCCAACTCCGAGGTCACCGACTTGGGGCGCGGCGCCGGAGCGACGGGCGTAGCCCGGCACCCGGTCGTCATCACCCGCACTTTGGGCGCCCAGATCAGCCCCAGTTACGTCGAGCCGCGCTCGACGAGCCGGGTCGGCAGCACGGTCTGCGCCGGCGGGTGCTCCCCCGCCAGCCGGGCGAGCAGCAGGTCGGCCATCACGCGCCCCATCTCCTCGACGGGCTGGTGCACGCTCGTCAGCCCGGGGTCGGTGTGACGGCACACCGGCGAGTCGTCGAACCCGACGACGGCGACGTCTCCCGGCACGCTGAGGCCCGCCCCACGAAGGACGCGAAGCGCACCCATCGCCATGAGGTCGGACGCCGCGAACACGGCATCCGGGGTGGGTCCGGTGAGGAGCACCTGGCGCATCGCGACCTCGCCACTGGCCTCGCTGTAGTCGCCCGGTTCGACGATGAGGGTGTCTGCTGGCAGGCCCGCAGCGGCCACGGCATCGCGGGCGCCCTCGAGACGGTCCAGGCCCGACGCCATGTCCCGCGGCCCGGTGAGCACGGCGATCCGCCGTCGCCCCCGTGCGAGCAGGTGCTCGACGGCGGAGAAGCCCCCCGAGCGGTTGTCGACGTCGACGACGCACGCGGGCTGGATGCCGGGCACGCGGCCCCCGCAGACCGTCGGCACCCCGCGCGACTCGACAACGGTCGGCAGGTCCTCGGGGCCGTGCAGCGACAGCAGGAGCACCCCGTCGACGTACTGGTCGGTGAGGTAGTCGGCCACCCGCCCCCGCTCGCGCTGGCTGCCGGCCATCGTGAGCACGAGCTGGTAGGGCGACTGCGCGATCCGCTCGCCGATGCCACGCACGGCCGCCGCGAAGTAGGGCTCCCCGAAGATGCGGTCTCCCGTCTCGGAGACGACGAGGGCGACGATGTCGGTGCGCCGGGTGACCAGCGAGCGCGCGGCCCGGTTGGGCACGTAGCCCAGCTCGTCGACGGCCCGGTTGACGGCCTCTCGCGTAGGGGCCGAGACGTGCGGCGAGCCGTTGACCACCCGGGATGCCGTGCCACGCCCCACGCCGGCGAGGCGAGCGACCTCCTCGATGGTGGGGGGCCGCCTGGCTCCCGTGCCGGTGCCGGGTTCCCGGACGGCCCCGGCACGGGTGCCAGACGGCTCGGGACGGGCGGAGCGAGCCTTGGGCCCGGCCTCCGTGTGCTCCGTGGGAGCGCTCCCATCCACCACGCACCATTGTGGTCACAGCCAGGGGTCGGGCGTCCAGTGATTGCCGCGCGTCGTGTCCCAACCGTGACCCGCAGCCATCCGGGCCGGACCTGGGTCGCCGCACCGGATGGAGGTGATCCCGCACGCCCCCCCCCCCCCCCCCCCCCCCCCCCCCCCCCCCCGCCGCCGGACGCGAAGTTCTCCGCCGTCACTGGGACGGCGGAGATGTTCCGGGGGGCGAGGCAGAAGTTCCGGCAGGGACCTTCGCCTGCAGCCGGGCCTCAGCAGTCGACCCCGCGCGCGCCCGGCGGAGTGGAGGTGTTAACGCGCGGATCTGCGATCGATAACACCTCGACCGCGCGCAGCCCCGCCGGAGTCGAGCCCCAGGTGCACGCTTACCCGAGCGGTATCACCTCGACCGCGCGCAGCCCCGCCGGAGTCGGAGATCAGCCGGTGACGACCTCGCCGCCGGCGCTCTGCCAGGCGCCGATCCCGCCACCGAGGTGGTAGGCGCCGGTCATCCCGACCGCGGCCATCTCGGCGAGCGCGCTGGCCGAGCGGTTGCCCGACCGGCAGTACACGGCGTACGGCGCGCTGGGGTCGAGGGCCGAGACCTGGGCGGCGAAGTCGGGCGACGCGATGTCGATGTTGACGGCTCCCGGCAGGTGGCCCTCGGCGAACTCGGCAGCGGTGCGAACGTCGATGATCGTCGTGCCGGGCAGCTTCAGCGCCGCCGCGAAGCCCGCTGCGTCGAGCTCGGCGCCACTGGCCGGGGCGCTGGCGGCGGTCGGGCCGGCCGTGACCGACGCCTCGGATCCCGCGTCGCTCGAGCAGCCGGCGAGCGCGATGGACGCCACCGCGAGCACCGACACGAGGAGGGGGCGGCCGGTGCGGCCGGAGGAGCGGCCGGCCCGAGAGGCACGGGCGGGGCGGCGGCCTCGCAGGACGTGGCTGGCGGAGACTGGCAGGTGGGTCACGAAGGGCTCCAGGGGTCGGGGTTGAACGGGTGGCTTGCTCCACGGAAATATACCCCCTAGGGTATCTGTTGAGCACATCGACCACACTCCACTCGTAGCCATCCCTGGAGGATTGCGTGATCTTCACCCAGTACTACCTCGACTGCCTCTCCCAGGCTTCCTACCTCGTGGCCGACGAGTCCACCGGCCAGGCCGTCGTCGTCGACCCCCGACGTGACGTCGCCGAGTACCTCGACGACGCGCGCGCCAAGGGCCTGTCCATCATCGGGGTCATCAACACCCACTTCCACGCCGACTTCGTCTCCGGCCACCTCGAGCTCGCCCGAGAGACCGGTGCGTGGATCGGCTACGGCGAGGCCGCCGCGGCCGACTTCCCGGTGCGCCACCTCGCCGACGGCGAGCGCATCTCCCTCGGCGACGTGACCCTGGAGATCATGGCCACCCCCGGCCACACCCCCGAGTCGATCTCGGTCCTGGTCTACGAACACGCCGACGACGAGGTGGCCTACGGCGTCCTCACCGGCGACGCACTCTTCATCGGCGACGTCGGCCGCCCTGACCTGCTCGCCTCCGTCGGCGTGACCGCCGACGAACTCGGCGTCATGCTCTACGACTCGATCCAGCGCAAGCTCATGGGGTTGCCGGATGCCGTGCGCGTCTTCCCGGCCCACGGCGCCGGTTCGGCGTGCGGCAAGAACCTGTCGACCGAGACCCAGTCGACCATCGGTGAGCAGCGCGCCTTCAACTACGCGTGCCAGCCGATGTCGCAGGAGGATTTCGTCGCCGTCGTCACCGAGGGCCAGCCCGCCGCCCCGGCCTACTTCCTCTACAACGCGACCCTGAACAAGCAGGAACGCGACGTGCGTGACCTCGACGCCGCGGCGCCGGCCCTCACGGCCGAGCAGGTCGAGGCGGCGCTCGCAGCCGGTGCGGTCGTGCACGATGCTCGCGATGTCCAGGAGTTCGCCGCGGCCCACCTGCGCGGGTCGATCAACGTGCCCGCCGACGGCCGGATGGCCGAGACGGTCGGCATGGTGTTCACGCCCGACCAGCAGGTCGTCGTCATCGCCCCCGAGGGGGTCGAGCAGGACGTCGCCACGCGCTTCGCCCGCATCGGCTTCGACCACGTCGTCGGCTACGTCGCCGACCCCGAGGCCTACTTCCTCTCGCACGAGGACGACGTGACCCGGGCCAGCCGCCTCACCGTCGCCGAGGCGGATGCCGCGTTCGCCCGCGACGAGGTGCAGGTCGTCGACATCCGCAACGCCGGCGAGCTCGAGGCCGGCGGGGTGGCCGGGGCGACCCACATCCCCCTCGCCGAGCTGGCGCGCCGGTCGGGCGAGCTCGACCCGAGCCGCCCGGTGGTCGCCTACTGCGCGGGTGGGTGGCGCAGCAGCGTCGCCGCGAGCCTGCTGCGCGCCCAGGGCTTCGCCGACGTCTCCGACATCCTCGGCGGCTACGGCGCGTGGGAGCGCGCGCACGCCACGGCATCCTGATCCCCCTCAGCCCACGCGCCGAGTGCGGAAGTGGTGGCCCAGGCAACCACTTCCGCACTCACGGCGAGAGGGCTGGCAGGCTGGGCGCATGCGAGCCCTGACCTACTCCGCGTTCGGCGCCACCCCCGTCGTGACCACCCTCCCCGACCCGGTCGCACCCCCCGGCGGCGCGGTCGTGCGCGTCACCGCGAGCGGCCTGTGCCGCAGCGACTGGCACGGCTGGATGGGCCACGACAGCGACATCGCCACGTTCCCCCACACCCCGGGTCACGAGTTCGCCGGAGTCGTCGGGGCCGTGGGTGAGGGCGTGGATGCCGGGTGGCTGGGTCGCGCCGTCACCGCACCCTTCGTCTTCGCGTGCGGCGCGTGCCCCGTGTGCGCGGCCGGTGCCGGGCAGGTGTGCCCGAACCAGCGCCAGCCGGGCTTCACCGACCCCGGCTCGTTCGCCGAGCTCGTCGTCGTCCACGCGGCGACGACCAACCTCGTGGCCCTGCCCGACGGCCTCGACCCGGCGATGGCGGCCGGTCTGGGCTGCCGCGTCGCGACGGCCTACCGGGCCGTGGCCGCCCGGGCCCAGGTGGTCGGCGGTGAGAGCGTCGTCGTCATCGGTGCCGGCGGGGTGGGGCTCGCCGCCGTGGCCGTGGCCCGCAGCCGTGGCGCGCGGGTGTGCGCCGTCGACGTCTCCGCGGCATCCCTGGACCGGGCCCTCGACCAGGGCGCCGACGAGGTCGTCGACGCCTCGATCGGCCCTGACAAGGTGATCGCCGCCGTCACGCACTGGGCGGGCGGGGGTGTCGACGTGAGCATCGACGCACTGGGGTCCCCCGAGGCCTGCCGCACCGGCATCCTGTCGTTGGGGCGCCGGGGCAGACACGTCCAGGTGGGGCTGCTGCCGCCTGCCGCGGGGCGCGCCGACATCCCCATGGAGCGGGTCATCGGGTGGGAGCTCGACGTGCTCGGCAGCCACGGGATGGCCGCGGCCGACTACCCCGCGCTGCTCGACGACATCGCCAGCCGGCGGCTGGACCTGCGCGCGATGATCGCGCCGGGTGAGCCGCTCGGGCTCGAGGAGGCCGGCTCCGCGCTCGTGGCGATGGGCTCCACGCCGTCGCGCGGCATCGTGCTCGTCGACCCCACCCGCTGACCTCCCACGACACAATGGCTTGATGACGAGCGTGCGCCGATGGTGGGACGAGCAGGCTCTTCCGCGCCTGGTCGACGTCGCCCTGGCCGACGCGACGTCGGGCACGTGGCGCACCACCGTGTGCGTCGGCGCCACCGGTGAGGTCCTCGAGATCGGCTTCGGCTCCGGGCGCAACCTGCCCTACTACGGCGACACGGTGACTCGGGTCCTCGCCGTGGAGCCCGCCGACCTCGCGTGGGCGCGCGCGAAGGCGCGCGTCACGGCATCCGGGATGCCGGTCACTCGCGTCGGTCTGGACGGCTCCGACCTGCCGGTGCCCGACGCCAGTGTCGACACCGTCGTCTCGACGTGGACCCTGTGCACCGTGCCCGAGGTCGAGCGGGCCCTGCACGAGGCCCGCCGAGTGCTGCGCCCCGGCGGGCAGCTGCGGTTCGTCGAGCACTCGGCGGCGCCGAGTCGGCGAGTTGCGGGCATCCAGCGACGGATCCAGCCGCTGTGGGGGCGGGTCGCCGGCGGGTGCCACGTCGACCGGGACATCGCCGGGCTGCTGCGCAGCGCAGGGTACGACGTCGAGCTGACCTATGAGGGTTTCGTCTCCGGCGGGGTCGCCACCCCGTGGAGCTGGTTCGTCACGGGCAGCGCGACGCCCCGCTGACCGCGCGGTCACCGGGGCGTCGGGAGCGAGGTCAGCGACCGAAGAGCTTGGAGAAGAAGCCCGTGCTCGGCTCGCCCTCGTGGCCCTTGCACCGGTCACCGCTGGGCACACCGCGCATCACGCTGTCGACGTGCTGGCCGCAGCCGGCCCAGGTCGTCTTGCCGCACTTGCGGCAGGTCACTGCTCGGCACATGCCGGGATCTCCTCGAGATTGGGGGGTGAAGTGAGACAAGCATACCCCACGGGGTATAGTTGAGCATCATGAGAGTCATCGTCATCGGGGGTGTCGCCGGCGGCATGAGCGCGGCGACCCGCCTGCGCCGCCTGTCCGAGAACGCCGAGATCACCGTGCTCGAACGCAGCGGCCACGTGTCCTACGCCAACTGCGGTCTGCCGTACCACGTGGGCGGCGTCATCGAGCAGCGCTCCGACCTGCTGCTGCAGACCCCGCAGTCGCTGCACGACCGCTTCGCCCTCGACGTCCGGGTGCACCACGAGGTGCTCTCCATCGACCGGGCCCGCCACGCCGTCACCGTCCGCAACCTCGAAACGGGCGACGACCTCGAGCTGCCCTACGACCACCTCGTCCTCTCCACCGGCGCCCGCGCGGTGCGACCCCCGATCCCGGGCATCGAGCGCGCCCTGTCGCTGCGCGACGTCGAGGACACCGACGCCCTCGTCGCAGCCGCCGCCGGCGCCAGCACCGCCGTGGTCATCGGTGGCGGGTTCATCGGCGTCGAGGTCGCCGAGAACCTCGTGCACCTTGGCCTGGACGTGGCGGTCGTCGAGGCGGCCGACCAGGTCATGGCACCCATCGACCCCGAGATGGCGACGCCGGTGCACGACCGGATGCGCGCCCACGGCGTCGACCTCCGGCTGGGATCGGCGGTCGCCGCGGTCGGCCCCCACGCCGTCACCCTGGCCACCGGCGACACCCTGCCCGCCGACGTCGTCATCGCCGCCATCGGCGTGCGCCCCGAGACCACCCTCGCCGAGCAGGCGGGGCTCGCGATCGGCGAGCGCGGCGGCATCCTCGTCGACGACCAGCTGCGCACGAGCGACCCCGACATCCTCGCCGTCGGTGACGCGGTCGAGAAGACGGATGCCGTCGACGGCACCGCAGCGCTCATCCCCCTCGCGAACACCGCGAACCTCCAGGGCCGTCGCGCCGCCGATGTCATCGCCGGCCAGGCCGTTCGGAACCGGCCGGTGCTCGGGACCGCCATCGTCGGCGTCTTCGGGCTCCAGGTCGCGTCGACCGGGTGGTCGGAGAAGCGGCTGCGCGCCGCGGGACGAGAGGTGCGCGCCATCCACACCCACCCGGCATCCCACGCGACGTACTACCCGGGCGCCGACACGATGGCGCTCAAGCTCCTCGTCGACCCGCTGACCGACGAGATCCTCGGCGCCCAGGGGGTCGGCGAGTCGGGGGTCGACAAGCGCATCGACGTCATCGCGACCGCCATGGCGGGACGGCTGACGGCGAGCGCCCTGGCGGATCTCGAGCTCGCCTACGCGCCGGCGTTCTCGTCGGCGAAGGACCCCGTCAACATACTCGGGCACATCGCCGAGAACCTGCGCACGGGTACGAGCCGGTCGATCCAGTGGCACGAGGTGTCGGATGCCGTGGCCGCCGGAGCGGTGGTCCTCGACGTGCGCGAGGCCTCGGAGCGCGCGGGCGGGCGCGTCATCGACGGGTCGGTGCACATCCCGCTGAACGAGCTGCGCGACCGCCTCGACGAGATCCCCGACGGCCCCGTCATCGTGCACTGCGCGGTCGGGGTGCGCGGGCACACGGCCGCGCGGATCCTGGCCCAGCACGGGCGCGACGTGCGCAACCTCGACGGCGGCTACCGCACCTGGCACGCCGGAGAGCGGTCGACGGCGCCGGGCCGGGTCGAGGTGACATCGCCCGCGAAACCGTGCACCTGCGACTCGACCCCGCAGGGTCAGCGCGTGCGGAACAGCACCACCGAGTCCAGGGCCGGGCGGTCGGCTCCGGGCACCACCCGCTCGCGCAGCTCTGCCAGCTCGACGTCGACGGGCAGACCGGCGGCACTGTCGACGACAGCTTCAGGGTCGAGCAGGATGCCGGGGTCCTGAGGGCCACCCACACCCTCGGTGAGGTTGCGCAGGGCATGCGCGACGACGAGCACCGCACCACCGGGGCCGGCGGCATCCACCGCGGCCGCGAGCGCGGCACGCCACTGCTCGGGCGGCAGGTGCAGGTAGACGAGCAGCACCAGCTCGAACCCACCCGTCCCCGAATCGACCGACAGGTCACTCGGGGGACGGGGCTGCGGCCCGGTCGCGTCGGCCACGACGGCGGTGAACGCACCTCGCCGGTCACCGAGGCGGCGGTCGGCGATCTCGCCCATGCGCGCGACGGCGACGGCCGAGAAGTCGGTGGCCACGGCATCCCACCCCTGCTCGACCAACCAGAGCGCGTTGCGCCCCTCGCCGGCAGCGACGTCGAGCGCCCACCCGGGTGGCAGGCCCTCGCACCGCTCGCGGACCCACACGTTCGGCTCGGCCGACCACACGAGGTCAGCCCCGCCGTAGCGGCGGTCCCAGTCGGCGGCGCTCGTGCTCACCGGCCTCGCGGTCACGACGACGCCCTCACGCCAGCGAGAGGAAGAGCTTCTCCATGGAGTCGACGTCCATCTCGTGGGAGTCGGGGTCGACGATGCACTGGCGCAGGCCGAGCGCGATGACGGCGAACCCGGCCCGGTCCACGGCCTTGGAGACCGCCGCCAGCTGGGTGACGATGTCCTGGCACTCTCGGCCGTCGTCGATCATCTTGAGGATGCCGCCGATCTGGCCCTGGGCACGCTTGAGGCGCTTGACGATCGCCTGCATCTCGTCGGGGTTGAGCTCCATGCCGGGGCCTTTTCTCTCGGATCGAACGGGGTCGGGCTGCTGGGTCAGGCTTGGGACTGCTGGGCCACGGCCTGCTGAGCCTGGGCCTGCATCTGGGCACGGACGTCGTCCATGTCCAGGGCCTTGATGCCGTCGATGACCTGCTCGAGACCGGCGGGCGGCAGCGCTCCGGCCTGACGGTAGACGAGGACACCTTCGCGGAAGGCCATGATCGTGGGGATCGAGGTGATCTGGGCGGCGCCGGCGAGGGCCTGCTCGGCCTCGGTGTCGACCTTGCCGAAGACGACGTCGGTGTGCTTCTCGCTCGACTTCTCGTAGGTCGGCGCGAACTGGCGGCACGGGCCGCACCAGGAAGCCCAGAAATCGACGAGCACGATGTCGCTCGTCGTGACGGTCTTCTCGAACGTGTCGGCGGTGAGCTCGACGGTGGCCATGGTGAACACTCCTGAAGTGATGGTCGGCTGGGGTCCAGCGACGTCAACAGCATACCCCTGTGGGTATATTCCGCGACACCGTGGACTCAGCCAGAACGCCGCAACTCCTCGCGATCATCCCGCTGGCGGCACAATGTGCGCGTGTCGAGCCCCCTCACCCCCAGCCTCGCCTCGGCCCTCGAGGCCGTGCTCGACGGGCTTCCGGCCGACGCCCTGCGGCGCGCCACGGCATCCCTCATCGAGGCCTACCGCAGCGGTACCCCGCCGACGGCCCAGGTCCTGCACGACCCGACCACGGCCGCCGCCTACGCGGCGTACCGGATGCCGGCCACGCACGCCGCGGTGACGCGCGCCGTGCGCCACACCACCGACCTGGTGCCCGGCCTGCGCGTCGGCTCTGTCGTCGACATCGGCGGGGGCACCGGGGCGGCGACCTGGGCCGTGGCGCAGGCGTTCCCGGACCTCGCCTCCGCAACGGTCGTCGACGGGTCAGCCGATGCCCTGGCAACGGGTCGGCGGATCGCCCGCCACGGCCCGCCACCCGTGGCCGCATCCACCTGGCAACGCACCCACCTGCGCGCCGACACCGTTCTGCCACAGGCGGATCTGGCCGTGGTCAGCTACCTGCTCGGGGAACTGGCCGACCCCCTCCAGGAGGCGGTCGTCGACGCCGCCGCGACGGCATCCCCGACGCTCCTCATCATCGAACCCGGGACACCGCGCGGGTACGCCGCCGTGCTCGCAGCCCGCTCCCGCCTCACGGCCACCGGGTGGCACGTGCTCGCCCCCTGCCCGCAGGACGGCCCGTGCCCCATCGCCGACCGCGACGACTGGTGCCACTTCTCGGTGCGACTCGACCGCTCGGCGCTGCACCGCCGGCTCAAGGGCGGGCGGCTGGGGCACGAGGACGAGAAGTTCTCGTACGTCGTCGCCACCCGCGACGCAGGCCTTCGGGGCGTGTCCTCGCCGGGTCGGGTGCTGCGGCATCCCGTCTCCCGCAAGGGCCTCGTGCAGCTCGAGATCTGCCACGCCGACGGGTCCGTAGGGCGGCAGATCATCACGAAACGCTCGCCGATGGCCTACCGTGCTGCCCGGGACGCTGCATGGGGAAGCACCTGGCCCGACCAGGCCCTCGACAGCGCCGCAGTGCCCACCACCGTGAGCAGTGAAGATCGCAACAAGGAGTGACATGACCAAGAAGGACATCGCCCAGGCCGTTGCCGCGAGCACCGACGTCTCCGCGGCCACCGCCGAGGCCGTCATCGGTGCAGCGCTCGACGCCATCGCCGCGAGCCTGGCCAAGGGCGAGGACGTTCGCCTCGCCGGCTTCGGCGCGTTCGAGACCCGTGAGCGCGCTGCTCGCACCGGTCGCAACCCGCAGACGGGCGAGGAGATCGCCATCGCCGCCTCGACCTCGGTCGGCTTCAAGGCTGCCGCGCAGCTCAAGCGCGCGGTGAACGGCTGACGCCGACTCACCAGTTCTGCCCACGGGGCGTCGTCCACTTCGGTGGTCGACGCCCCGTTCGCATGGGCTGGGCCTCTGGGCCTGCGCGCTGGCAACGCGGCCCGGAGTGGAGTCCTTGCTCCCGATGGCGGGACCTTGCTCCCGTCGCAGATCCGTACTCCGGTGGGGCGTTGGTGCAGCAACGCACCAGTGGAGTACGAGCGCACGTCCGGAGGAAGGATCTGCGATCGGAGCAAGAGCGCACATCCGCAGGGCTGCCGGCCCCATGGGGGCTACCGTCGGAGGTGCACGCCCCACCCGGCGCCCCCATGCACGCCCCCGCCACCCCCGACGACGAAGGAGCACCCGATGAGCCTTGACCGCCCCGTCGCCCCGAACCCCTACGACCTGCTTCCCCGGGTCGCCAGCTTCACGGTGACGAGCACCGATGTCACCGACGGCGCCCCGCTGAAGGACGACCAGGTCGCCCACCTCGGCAACACCTCCCCGCAGCTGTCGTGGAGCGGCGCCCCCGAGGGCACGCAGAGCTACGTCATCACGTGCTTCGACCCCGACGCCCCGACCCCGTCCGGCTTCTGGCACTGGGTGCTCGTCGACGTCCCCGCCGACGTCACCGAACTGGCCACCGGTGCGGCCTCGGGCGACCTCCCGGCCGGCGCCTTCCACGTGCGGCACGACGGCGGCGGTCACGGCTTCATGGGCGCCGCCCCGCCGGAGGGTGACCAGGTGCACCGCTACTTCTTCGTCGTCCACGCGGTGAACGCCCCGACGCTCGGGGTCGACGCCGACGCGAGCCCGGCCGTCGTGTCGTTCAACCTCGCCTTCAAGACCCTCGGTCGGGCGATCATCCACGGCACCTACCAGCACTGATCGCATGAACGAGATCGGATGCCGTTGCTCACCTCGCGACGGATTCCGTAGCCCCACGCGCCTCTGGGTTCGCTTTTCCTAGGTCCGCGCCGATGCGTATGCTCGCGTCATGCACCAGTACATCGGCGGCCAACGGCGTGACGCCTCCAGTGGCGAGACCTTCGACGTCCTCGACCCGAGCACGAACGAGACCCTGGAGACGGTGACCCTCGCGGGCCACGACGACGTCGACGCGGCGGTGGCCGCGGCATCCGAGGCCTTCGAGCAGTGGAGCCGGGCCACGCCCGCCGAGCGCTCGACCGTGCTCCTGAGGGCCGCCCGGCTGCTCGACGAGCGCGCCGAGGAGCTCGCGCAGCTCGAGAGCCGCCAAGCGGGCAAGCCGATCCGCCTCGCCCGCGAGTTCGACGTGCCCGGCACCGTCGACAACACCGCGTTCTTCGGTGCCGCCGCCCGTCGCCTCGACGGCATGGCCAGCGCCGAGTACTCCGGTGACCACACGAGCTCGATCCGGCGCGAGCCCATCGGCGTCGTCGGGTCGATCGCCCCGTGGAACTACCCGCTGCAGATGGCCGCCTGGAAGGTCCTGCCCGCGATCGCCGCCGGCAACACCATCGTCCTCAAGCCCGCCGAGATCACCCCGCTGACGTCGGTGCTGTTCGCCGAGGCGTTCACCGAGGCCGGCGCACCCCCCGGCGTCGTCAACGTCGTCACCGGCACGGGGCCGGTCGCGGGTGCCCACCTCGTCGGCCACCCCGACGTCGACATGACCTCGTTCACCGGGTCGACGGCCGTCGGTCGTCAGGTGATGGCCACCGCGGCTGCCACCGGCAAGCGCGTGCACCTCGAGCTCGGCGGCAAGGCCCCGTTCGTGGTGTTCGACGACGCCGACCTCGAGGCAGCCATCCACGGTGCCGTCGCGGCATCGCTGATCAACACCGGTCAGGACTGCACCGCCGCGACGCGCGCCATCGTCCACCGCTCGCTGCACGACGAGTTCGTGCGGGGAGTGGCCGACCTCATGGCCGCGGTGCGGATGGGCCCCACGGCCGACGAGGCGACCGACCTCGGCCCGCTCAGCTCGGCCGCCCACCAGGCCAAGGTCGCCGGCATGGTCGAGCGTGCCCGCGGGTACGCCACCGTCGTCACCGGAGGCCGCACCCCCGAGGGCGACCTCGCCCGAGGCTGCTACTACGAGCCGACCCTCATCACCGACGTGCCGCTCGACAGCGAGATCTGGCGCGACGAGGTCTTCGGGCCGGTGCTGGCCGTCGTGCCGTTCGACGACGACGACGAGGCGATCCGCCTGGCCAACGACACCCCGTTCGGGTTGGCCGCGTCCGCGTGGTCACGAGACACGTACCGCACCGCCCGGGCCACCCGCGAGATCAAGGCCGGCTGCGTGTGGATCAACGACCACATCCCGATCATCAGCGAGATGCCGCACGGCGGGTACCGGCACAGTGGGTTCGGCAAGGACATGTCGGCCTACTCCTTCGACGAGTACACCAACGTCAAGCACGTCATGCACGACGTCACCGCCGTGGCCCACAAGCCCTGGCACCGCACGATCTTCACCCTGCCGGGCTGACCCGGGCAGTCCCGGGCAGTCCCGCCCCAGCGCGACCGCAGCGCGAACGGCATCCACGGCACGAAACCCAGCGCGACCCCAGCGAAAGGCCCCCGATGAGCACCTTCCCCGAACCCGTGATCCTCGCCGACGCCGAGCGTGGCGCCGCCGTGGCGCGTGACGACCGCGCCCACGTCTTCCACTCGTGGTCGGCGCAGGCGCTCATCGCACCCCTGCCCATCGCGGGGGCGTCGGGCAGCCACTTCTGGGACTACGACGGCAAGAAGTACCTCGACTTCTCCAGCCAGCTCGTCAACGTCAACATCGGCTACCAGCATCCCAAGCTCGTCGCGGCGATCCAGGAGGCCGCGGCCCGTCAGTGCACCATCGCCCCGAGCTTCGCCGACGAGTCCCGCTCCGAGGCGGCCAGGCTGATCGCCGAGCGCGCCCCGGGCGACCTCGACAAGGTGTTCTTCACCAACGGCGGGGCCGAGGCCACCGAGAACGCCATGCGCATGGCGCGCCTGCACACCGGTCGCCACAAGGTGCTCACGACCTACCGCAGCTACCACGGGGCCACCTCGGGATCGATCACCGCGACGGGTGACCCCCGCCGCTGGGCGAACGAGCCGGGGATGCCGGGGATCGTCCACTTCTGGGGCCCCTACCCCTACCGCTCGCAGTTCCACGCCGCCGACGAGGCGCAGGAGTGCGAGCGCGCCCTGCAGCACCTGCGCGACGTCATCATGGTCGAGGGTCCGTCGACGATCGCGGCGATCATGCTCGAGACCATCGTCGGGACCAACGGCATCCTCATTCCGCCGGACGGCTACCTCGCCGGGGTCCGCGAGATCTGCGACGAGCACGGGATCGTGTGGATCGCCGACGAGGTCATGTCCGGGTTCGGGCGCTGCGGCGAGTGGTTCGCCGTCGACCACTGGGGGGTCACCCCCGACCTCATCTGCTTCGCCAAGGGTGTGAACTCGGGCTACGTGCCGCTCGGCGGGGTCGTGATCTCGGCCGCGATCGCGGCGACGTTCGAGCAGCGGGCCTTCCCGGGCGGGCTGACCTACTCGGGCCACCCGCTGGCGTGCGCCTCCGCGGTGGCCTCGATCCGGATCTTCGAGGAGGAGGGCATCCTCGAGAACGTCCGCAAGGTCAGCGACACCGTGCTGGCTCCCCGCCTGGCCGAGATCACCGCCAAGCACCCCAGCGTCGGCGAGGTGCGCGGGTTGGGCTTCTTCTGGGGGCTCGAGCTCGTCCGCAACCCCGAGACCCGCGAGCCGCTCGTGCCGTTCAACGCCTCCGGTGCTGCCGCAGGCCCGATGAACGAGTTCGCCGCCGCGTGCAAGGCCGAGGGTCTGTGGCCGTTCGTGCACTTCAACCGCACCCACGTCGTGCCGCCGTGCACCACCACCGCGGAGGAGATGAACGAGGGGCTCGACATCCTCGACCGGGCCCTTGAGGTGGCCGACCGGTTCACGGCCTGATGGATCTGCGCGACGACGTCACGAAGGTCCAGCGCCTCCTCACCAAGGGGATGCGGGCCGTCCGCGCCCGCCGTGCGGTCAGGGCCGCACTCGCCCTGCGCCCACCGGTCCCGGACGGCACCGTCGAGGTGGCCGTCTACTTCACCGATGGCCCCGAGAACCTCTACCAGCTCGACCAGTGGTTCGAGCCGCTGCGGCGCCTTCACGAGCGACACCACGTCACGGTGCTCTCCCGCCACTGGGAGACGACGCAGGCACTGCTCGGCACCTGCCCGGTCCCGGTGCACCACGCCCCGGACATCGACGGCGTCGAGGCGTTCCTGCGCCGGCAGCCGGTGCGGGCCGTGCTGTACGTCAACCAGAACCAGGCCAACTTCTCGGCGATGCGCTTCGCCGACCCTGCACACGTGTTCATCTGCCACGGCGAGTCCGACAAGGACTACATGTCGAGCAACCAGCTGAAGGCCTACGACCGAGTGTTCATCGCCGGCACGGCCGCTCGCGAACGGATCCTGCGCAAGCTCATCGGATTCGAGGAGTCACACCTCATCGAGGTCGGGCGGCCCCAGGTCGACGTCGACTACCCGGCCCCGCCGCTGCCACGCGACGGCCGCACCGTCGTGCTGTTCGCCCCCACCTGGGAGGGCGACCGGGCCTCCATGCGGTACTCGTCGGTCGAGAGCCACGGCCCGGCCCTCGTTCGCTCCCTGCTCGCCACCGGCCGACACCGGGTGATCTACCGGCCGCACCCGCGCACGGGCATCGTGCTCCGCTCGACGAAGGCGGCACACGACGAGATCGTGCGGCTGATCGAGGCCGCCAACAAGGCCGACGCCAGCGCCGGTCACGGGGTCGACACCAGCGGCGGGTTCGGCTGGCAGCTCTCGGTGTCGGACGTCGCGGTCATGGACATCTCCGCCGTGGCCTACGACTGGTTGGCCACGGCCAAACCGTTGCTCGTCACCCAGCCCGCGGAGCCGCGCGCACAGCTCCCCGAGTCCGGGTTGGTGCGCGAGCTGGACCTGTTCACGGCCGCGGATGCCGCCCGCGCGGCATCCGTCGTGGACGCCGCGGTCACGCAGCCTGACGAGAGCCACGCGGCCCTGGTGCGGCGGTACTTCGGTGACACCACCCCCGGCGCCAGCATGGCTCGCTTCCTCGACGCATGTGACGACGTCATCCGCGAACGGAGCGCGGCGTTGGCCGCGCGCGCGGGCTCCGTGCTCCCCGGCCGTCGAGAGTAGACGCGCGGCTGCCTGTGGATGACGGTCCTCGGGTGTCGGCCGGAGCACATACGGTGGGGCTGTCAACAACTGGGGACCAGTTGCCCGGGATGAATCGTGTGGGAGGTGGCCGGTGGCTCGAGTCCTGCGGGTCGCACGCATCGCCGACCTCACCAACCGCGACCTCGACGCGCTCTGCGGCACCGTCACGGTGGCGCGCGGCCTGGCGTACGCCCACCAGGGCGCGGTCGTCGACGTCGAGCTGAGCGACGACGGGCTGCAGGCCACCGGGTGGGTCGGGGGCACCCGCGGGGCCGTCTACACCACGACCATCACCCTGACGCCACTCACCGGCCCGGAGGCGGGGCCGCACCAGCTGCGCCGCTGGGCCAGCAGCTGCACGTGCCCCATGAGCGGCGACTGCAAGCACTGCGTGGCCGTCGCGGTCGAGGTCCGCGAGACGTTTGCCCACGTCGGCGCCCCCGAGGAGGCCGAGCCGGTCGCCCCCGCGCCACCGTGGGAGCGAGCGCTCGGCGGCATCCTCGAGCCCGGCGACACCGGGCCCGAGCACACGCCGCTGGGCATCCTCGTCGAGCCGTTGCCGCCCTCGCAGCGCGGTGTCGCCGGGCGCGATCAGCTGCGGCTGCGGCCGGTGGTGCCGGGGGCCCGGGGCAGCTGGATCCGCAGCGGGGTCTCGTGGGAGTCGTTCGCGGGCGGCTACTACGGCTACGGCCGGGCGTTCTTCGCCGACGAGCACCGTGACGCGCTCACCGCCATCGCCGACGCCCACCGCCGCTCGGTGCGGGCCTTCGGGTACGGGCGCATGCCCGACGCGATCCTGCTCGACCACCTCGGCCCCGGGTGGGTCTCGCTGCTGCGGGCTGCCGACCGGGCCGGGGTCAGGCTGCTCACCGACTCGGCCGAGAAGGGCCACGTCGCCTTCGCAGCGGCTCCGGCCGAACTCGTCGTCGAGGTGACCCGCACCGACGACGGGGCTGCCCTGCACCCTCGGCTCGACCTGCCGACGGCCGACGGGGGCGCCCACCTCGTCGGTCAGCCGGCGACCGGCTTCTGGGTGCGCGACGACGACACCCTCGTCCTCGGCGGCCTCGCCGAACCCCTCGACAGCGCCCGGCAGCGACTCCTCGACCTCGGCGTCATCGACGTCCCCGACGCCGACTGGGCGCGCTTCACGGTGACGCACCTGCCGGCGCTGCGGCGCCTGGCCCGGGTCAAGAGCCTCTCGCCCGACCTCGAAATCCCGGATGCCGTCGCGCCGCGGCTGGCGCTGCAGGTCACCTTCGAGCCCGGCCACCGCGCGCTGCTGGAGTGGGGGCTGCGCTACGGCTCCGTCGACGGTGGTGTCCTCGTTCCACTGGACTCCGACGAACCGGACCCGATGCGCGATCGCAGTGCCGAGCGGGCCCTGGTCGAGGCATTGCTGAGGGTTGACGTCGTCGCGGCGTTCACCCCTCTCTGGCACGTGGTGGCCCGGGCGAAGCGGCTGATCCCGCAGGTGCGCCTGCACGGCTTCTCGACCGTCGCCTTCGCCGAGATCCTCCCGACGCTGGAGGAGGTGACTGACCTCGAGGTGACGATCGTCGGCGAGGCCGCGCAGTACAGCGAGGCCGTCGACGCCCCCTTGATCCAGGTGTCGACCTCGGACACCGCCGACGGGGGGTCGACCGACTGGTTCGACCTCGGCATCTCGGTGACCGTGGCGGGTGAGGAGGTCCCGCTGGCACCGCTCATCGAGGCCCTGGCCCGCGGGCACGAGCACCTCATCCTCGACAGTGGCACGTGGTTCTCGCTCGATCGTCCCGAGCTCGAGACACTGCGCCTGCTGGTCGAGGAGGCCCGCTCACTGCAGGACAAGCCCACCGACCCTCTGCGGCTGTCGGTCGTGCACGCCGGGCTGTGGGAGGAGTTCGCGGCGCTCGGCGTCGTCGAGCAGCAGAGCACCCGGTGGTCGCAGGCCGTCGGCGCCCTGCTCGACCTCGACAGCGTCGAGCCGGCCGAGGTCCCCGACGGGCTGGATGCCACGCTGCGGCCCTACCAGGTGGAGGGGTTCCGGTGGCTCTCGCTGCTGTGGGACACCGGCCTGGGCGGAGTGCTCGCCGACGACATGGGCCTGGGCAAGACGGTGCAGATGCTCGCCATGGTGGTGCGCGCCCACGAGCGGGGTGAGCTCGACGACCCGGTGCTCGTCGTGGCTCCCACCTCGGTGCTGTCGACGTGGCAGAGCGAGGCGGCCCGGTTCGCACCGGGTCTGCGCACGGTGGTCATCGACCGCACCCGGGCCAAGGCCAAGCAGGGCCTGGACGACACGGTCGACGGTGCCCATGTCGTCATCACGTCGTATGCCGTGGCACGCATCGACGAGGAGGTCTTCCGTTCGCGGCCCTGGGCCGCGGTGGTGCTCGACGAGGCCCAGTTCGTCAAGAACCACCAGGCCAAGACCTACCAGGCGGTGCGCCGGCTGAGCGCGCGGGCCAAGTTCGCCATCACCGGAACGCCCCTCGAGAACTCGTTGATGGACCTGTGGTCGCTGTTGTCCATCGTGGCCCCCGGGCTGCACCCGCGCCCGGCCGTGTTCAAGGACCAGTGGGCCAAGCCGATCGAGAACGCCGGGGACGCCGAGCGCCTCGCGGCCCTGCGCCGGCGCATCCGACCGCTCATGCTGCGCCGCACCAAGGAGGCCGTCGCCACCGAGCTGCCGCCGAAGATGGAGCAGGTGCTCACCGTCGACCTGCACCCGCGGCACCGGGCCGTCTACGACCGGCACCTGCAGCGCGAGCGCCAGCGCCTCCTCGGGCTCATCGATGACCTCAACGGCAACCGCATCGCCATCCTGCGGGCCCTCACCGTGCTGCGGCAGATGTCTCTCGATCCCTCCCTCGTCGACGAGTCGTATGCCGGCCTGGCCGCCTCGGCGAAGGTCGACGCCCTGGTCGAGCAGCTCACCGAGCTCTCGCAGGAGGGCCACCGCGCGCTGGTGTTCTCGCAGTTCACCGGATTCCTGTCGATCGTCAGGGCCCGGTTGGAGGCCGAGGGCATCGCCTACGAGTACCTCGACGGCTCGACCCGCAACCGGGCCGAGCGGATCGCCGCGTTCCGCGAGGGCACGGCGCCGGTGTTCCTCATCTCCCTGAAGGCGGGCGGGTTCGGGCTGACCCTCACCGAGGCCGACTACGTCTTCGTGCTCGACCCCTGGTGGAACCCGGCCGCCGAGGCCCAGGCGATCGACCGCACCCACCGCATCGGCCAGACCCGACCGGTCAACGTCTACCGGATGGTCTCGCGCGACACGATCGAGGAGAAGGTCGTGGCCCTGCAGGAGCGCAAGCGCGACCTGTTCGCCCGGGTCGTCGACGAGGGCGGTGCCCTGTCGGCCTCACTGACCGCAGACGACCTGCGCGAGCTCCTCGCCCGCTGAGGGGCCGGCGGCTCTCGCCGCCGGGCGAACTGATCACACGACATCGGGGTCAGGACCCCGATTTCGTGCGGCCCGCCGGTGACCGCGAGGTGAGTCGCGCGCTCAGTGACTCGATCAACGCCTCGACCGTGAAGTGCCACGTGGCCTCGGGGTCACCGGCATTCGCGACGCTCTGCCCGACCCTGCTCGACACGGGAAGCTCCTCCCCCGCCATGGCACCGGCCAGTCGCGGGCCGTGCAGCGCCCACCACTGGTCGTCGGAGAGGTGCGTCCGCCTGCGGGCCGCGGCCAGCCCGTTCTGCCACTGCACCGCGTTCGTCACGGCGGCCCGCACAGCCGAGACAGTGAGGTCCATCTCGAGGTCGGTGAGGCCGATGCCGTCCAGTGGTCGCAGCTCGGCCTCGTAGGTGCGGCAGACACCGGGGCCGAGGATCGGCCGACCCTGCGGTGCCTCGACGAGCCACGGGTGTGCGAGCAGGTGGTCCCACGAACGCTGCGCGATGTAGCGCACCGCGTCCGGCCACGGGGTGACGTCGCCCGGCGCCGGGTGACCCTCGTAGGTCCGGCCCACCACGGCATCCAGCATCAGCTCGACGAGCTCGGCCTTGCCCGGGACGTAGCCGTACAGCGTCATGGCACCGATGCCGACCCAGTCGGCGACCGCTCGCATCGTCACCGCGTCGAGGCCGTCGGCGTCGGCGATGGTCAGCGCTGCCTCGACGATCCCGGCAACGGTCGCACCGCTGCGCCCGACCACGGTCGAGGGGTTCCACATGAGGTCGATGAGCCGACCCGGGTCGGTGGCGCGGGGGGATGCAGCGGGCACGGGAACATCCTCACAGTGGACGGCGTTGGCGTATCGTACGGCTAACCGTACAACGTACGACAAGGAGCGGCATGACGGCATCCGAACACCTACAGGGCCTGCTCGACCTCGGACTGGCGGACCTCACCGGGGTCAGAGCTGCCACCCTGGCCCGCCACGCCAGCGCACTCCCCCACGAGCCGAGCACCACCTTGGCGATCCACCCCTCCCTGGCGAGCCCGCGCCAGCTCGCGCCCCTGCTCAGCCGCGCGGGCAAGGAGGGCTTCGTCGTCGAGGACCTGACCGACCTCGAGCAGTTCAGAGACATCGACGGCTTGCAGGTCCCGGACGCCCCGCTCTACCTGGTGCACGACCTCGACCGGGGCGACGACCTGCGCAACTGGAGCCCGAACGAGGCCCTTCCGGAGATCACCGCCCGCGGCCGCACCCCGCTGACGCTCAACGAGGGCATCAGCTGGCTCCTTCAGGAACCCGAGCACCTCGAGCCGGGCAGCTGCTTCATGACCATCGGCACCCGCAAGCGCACGCCGAAGGGCCTGGACACCCGCACCCCGGCCCTGTGGATCAGTGGCGGCACCGGGCGCGACGGCAAGGAGCGTAAGGGAGCCCCGAAGGTGGGCTGGTGCTGGGCGGGGAACCGCCACACCTGGCTGGGCTTCGCGTCTGCCACGGGCCGCACCACCTGACGACCGGGCCGCAGGCACTCCTCCCGAATGTGGGTGAAAACCGTCGGCTGGACGACGATTTTCACCCACATTCGTCGCAGAGCTGGGCTTCGCCTTCGCCTCAGCCAGCGGCCGCCGACCTCGGCTACCGTCGCGCCATGAGCAGCTTCCCCCCGGGGTGGGCCACCGACCTGGCCATCCTCGAGCTCAGCGGTTCGACGATCGAGCAGCACGCCGACCACCTCGTCGTCCGCTCGCCCCACAACCCCGGCTACCACTGGGGCAACTGCGTCTTCGTCACCGACCCGGATGCCGTGGACGATGCCGACCGCTGGGTGGCGGTCTTCACCAGCGCCTTCCCCGAGGCCGGCTGGGTGGCGATCGGGCTCACGCGCATGCCGGATGCCGTGGACGCCTGGACGTCGCGCGGCTTGGCCCTCGAGCGCGACGACGTCCTCGCCGCCACCACCCTGCCCCGGCAGACCCCTTGTCCCGAGGGCTACTCGGTGCGCCCTCTCGCCGAGCCCGACTGGCAGGCCAGCCTGGCGCGCGCGATCGCCGAGAACACCCGGACACGGGAACACGACGACGACGGGTTCGCGCAGTTCGCGCAGCGTCGCACCCAGTCCCGGCGAGCTCTGGTCGAGCAGGGGCACGCGCAATGGTTCGGCGCCTTCGACGACGACGGAACCCTCGTGGCCGACCTCGGCATCGTGCTCTGCGACAGCACAGCCCGCTACCAGGACGTCGGCACGGACGCGGCGCACCGCGGGCGAGGGCTGGCGACCCACCTGCTCGGGGTCGCAGCGCAGTGGGCGGCCGGACGGGGATGCACCCAGTGGGTGATCGTCACCGAGGAGACGAACGCGGCAGGCCGGGTGTACCGCGGCGTGGGGTTCGCCCCCGACAGCGGCAGCATCTCGGCCTACCGGCATCCGACCCACTGACCCGACCGCAGCCACGGGGTGCGTGTGAAAACCGGCGGCATGTGGACGGTTCTCACACACAACCACTAGCCGGGCCGCGTCATGGCCTCCGGGTCGACCCAGCGGTCGTAGTCCTCGGCAGTGACCGCACCCGACGCCAACGCGGCATCCCGCAGCGTCGAGCCGTCACGGTGCGCCTGCTTGGCGATGGCCGCCGCGGTGTCGTAGCCGACGTGTGGCGCGAGTGCCGTGACGAGCATGAGGTCGGCCTCGAGATGGGCCGCGATCCGGTGACGGTCGGCCGAGAGCCCCACGACGCAGTGCGTCGTGAACGAGCGGCATGCGTCGGCCAGCAGCCGAATCGACTCCAGCACCGCGTGCGCCATGACGGGGGTGAACACGTTGAGCTGGAAGTTGCCCTGCGTGCCGGCGAACCCCACTGTCGCATCGTTGCCGAAGACCCGGGTGACCACCATCGTCATCGCCTCGGACTGGGTCGGGTTGACCTTGCCCGGCATGATCGACGAACCGGGCTCGTTCTCGGGGATCACGAGTTCACCGATACCCGTCCTCGGCCCGGACGCCAGCCACCGCACGTCGTTCGCGAGCTTCATCAGCGCCCCGGCGAGGGTGCGCAGCGACGACGACACGGCGACGAGTCCGTCGTGCGACGCGAGCTGCACGAAGAGGTTCTCGGCCTGGTGGACGGGCTGCCCGGTCAGCTCGCTGAGGTGTCGGGCGACGAGCGGACCGAACTCCGCCGGGGCATTCAGCCCGGTGCCCACCGCGGTCCCGCCGATGGCGAGGGCGAGAACCCGCTCCCCGGCATACCTCACGTCGCCCTGCGCGTCGCGCACCTGTGCCGCCCACGCGCCGATCTCCTGGCGCAGGGTCACCGGTGTGGCGTCCTGGAGGTGGGTGCGCCCCACCTTGACGACGTCGCCCAGCTCGTCGGCCTTCGCGTCGAGGGCCGCGCACAACTCGTCGACCGCCGGGTGCAGACGCTCGATGAGCTCGAGCACCACGGCGACGTGCACCGCGGTCGGGAAGGTGTCGTTGCTCGACTGGCTGCGGTTGACGTCGTCGTTGGGGTGCACGGGCGTCTTCGACCCCAGGTCACCGCCCAGGATCTCGATGGCCCGGTTGGCGATGACCTCGTTGGCGTTCATGTTGCTCTGGGTTCCCGACCCCGTCTGGAACACGACGAGCGGGAAGTGGTCGTCGAGGTCTCCGCGGGCCACCTCGTCGGCGGCCTGCACCACGGCCTCGGCGACGTCGGCGCCGAGCAGGCCCAGCTCGGCGTTGGCCAGCGCAGCGCACTTCTTGAGCAGCCCCAGCCCCCGCACCACCGGTCGCCCCCACACGAAGGTGTCACGCCCGATGTCGAAGTGTTCGAGGCTGCGTTGCGTCTGTGCACCCCAGTAGCGGTCAGCGGGCACCTGAACGGGCCCCATGGTGTCGCGCTCGGTGCGGGTCTCCGTCATCACCCCACGGTATGCCTCGCGAGCCGCGTTTCCCCCTGCCCGGGACTCATTGCGCTCCACCCACCCCGATCGGGGTGGGTGGAGCGCAATGAGTCGGTGGAGCTGTGGTCAGCGAGGGTCGGCCGGGCCCTCGGAGGTCGGGTCGTCGCGAACCACGTCGTCCTGGATCACGCTGTCCTGGATACCGCTGTCCTGCGGGGCGGCGTCGGTGACGTCGCTCCACACGGCGGCAGGCGAGGCGTCGGATGCCGCCGGCCCGCCATCGGCGGTGACGTCGCCGTCCGCGGTGGCCGCGGCATCCGTGGTGCCAGGGGCGCTCGTGGCCCCGGACGTGCTCGGCATGCCGGTGCCCTCACGCTGCTCGGCGACCCAGTCGACACCGGTGAGCACACCCGCACGGACCTTGGCGAACGAGGCCGTGTACTTGCCGTCGGTCTTCTCGTCGACCTTGGCACCGGCCTTGTCGAGGGTGGCCTCCACGCGCTCACGGTTCTCGGCGGCGTAGTCGCCGGCGCGGGTCGCAGCCACGCGGAGGAACTGGTCGGCCTGGTCGGCGAAGGTCGTGAGCTTCTTGTCGAGCTCCATCTCCTTGGCCTTGGCCTCGAGGTCGCGCAACACGGTGCGCAGTTGGTCGGTGGTGGTCATGGGGGTCCCCTTTCGTGCGGGATCGGCCGGGCGTGGAACACCACGGTCCATCTGCTCCAACTACTGGGCGCGTGAACGGTGTTCCCGCGAGGCCGCCGCCTCGGGGGTGGCTCAGGGTGCACCCTGAGCCGGACATCTGCTGGCTCGCAACCCCGAGCGCACAACCGCCCCATCTGTCACACTGCGGTTCTGCCATCTCGCAGCGTCGCGAACCCGGCTACGGCCGTCGCGACGCCCGGACTGATTGGAGCGTCGCCGTGACCCAGCAGCACGAGCGCCCCGATGTCCCCGGCGCCGACGCGGACCTCGAGGTGGCCCCTGGGGCCGCGGCCGTCCCGAGCGCCGAGGGTGCCCCGATGCCGAGCGCCTGGCAGGCAAGGCGCGAGTGGCGCACGGCGCTCGAGCTGGCGAGTGCGGCGGTGCGCACGAGAGACCTGCACGAGTGGCCCCGCGGGGACGGGCACCCCGTCATCGTGCTGCCCGGCTTCCTCGCCGGACCCGAGTCCACGGCCTTCCTGCGCAGCCACCTGCGGCGCCTGGGGTACCAGGTCCACGACTGGCGGCACGGCCGCAACCTCGGCGCCAGCCCAGAGCTCGCCGAGGAGCTCGAGGACCTCCTCCTCGAGATCCACGACCGCTACCAGCGTCGGGTCAGCCTCGTCGGCTGGAGCGCCGGGGGCATCTACGCCCGCGAGATGGCCCGGGCCCTGCCGGACTACACGCGCTCGGTGATCACGCTCGGCAGCCCGTTCCGCGGCCACCCGGCGTCCACCCGCGCGTGGCGCGTCTACCGGCTGATGAACCGCCACAACCTCGAGAAGATGTTCACCGACGAGGCCCTGGCCACTCGCGCCGCGCCGCTGAGCGTGCCGACGACGTGCATCTACTCGCGCAACGACGGCATCGTCGCGTGGGAGTGCTGCCTGTCCGATCCCGCGCCGCTGACGGAGAACGTCGAGGTCACGGCCAGCCATCTCGGCTACGGTCACGAGATGCACACGCTGCGGGTCATCTGCGACCGACTGGCCCAACCCGAAGGGGCATGGCTGCCGTACACCGCTCACGCGCCGGCCGTGCGCGGCCGGGCGGTCTGACGTCGTGGGACGCTCTCGGTGGGCCACCCCGCTCGACGCGATCTTCCTCATGGGAGAGACCCCCGAGACCCTGATGCACGTCGCATCGCTGCTGCACTTCACCTACCCCGAGGGCGTGCGGCGCACCACGTTCCTGCGCCAGCTCGTGAACGACCTGCGGGCCGCCCCCATCGAGTCGCCCTGGTTCTTCCGCCTGCAGACCCGCACCCTGATGCGCCAACCCGTGCACCGCTGGGTCGAGGACTCCGAGTTCGACATCGACTACCACGTGCGGCACTCGGCCCTGCCGAGCCCCGGCGGCGAGCGCGAACTCGGTGTCCTGGTGTCGCGACTGCACTCCAACCAGCTCGACTTCCGCCGCCCCCCGTGGGAGATGCACGTCATCGAGGGCCTGTCGGGCAACCGGTTCGCGATCTATACCAAGATCCACCATTCGCTCGTCGACGGCTTCACCGGCATGCGCATCCTCCAGCGCGGGCTGGCCACCACCCCTGACGACCTCGAGCACCCCTTCTTCTTCAGCACCCGCAAGCCACCGCGACCCGAGGGT
>Ga0209476_10000538_pt1 | contig 26021 bp, 23 predicted proteins | sample KloWWTrecipitate_FD_187179 | JGI IMG/M metagenome (GOLD analysis project Ga0209476, IMG submission 187179) | Active sludge microbial communities from Klosterneuburg, Austria, studying microevolution and ecology of nitrifiers - Klosterneuburg... | ecosystem: Engineered > WWTP > Aerobic digester... | reverse complement strand
CGCGAATTCATCGAACTCAACCAATTATTGAAACTGGTCGGCCTGTGCGACTCGGGCGGTGCCGGCAAGCAGTTGGTAGCCAGCGGCGCGGTGCGTGTCGATGGCGCGGTGGAGCTGCGCAAGACCGCCAAAATTCGCGCCGGGCAGCGGGTGCAAGCAGGCGCTGCCGACATCCGGGTGACGGCGGAAGGCTGACGTTTTTTGGTGGCGGGTGTGAGAATGCCCGCCCTGGTACGAATCATGGTTCGACACGCGCCATCACCGCGCCAGGAGCACCATGCACACCATTGCTTCCAACACCCAGGATGACCCACGCGAGGCCTTCGGCACGCTGTTGCAGCAACACCGCGGCATCGTGTTCAAAGTCGCCAACAGCTATGCGTGGCAAGCCGACGATCGCGACGATCTGGCACAGGAAATCGCCGCCCAGTTGTGGCACGCATGGCCACGCTACGACCCTGCGCGCAGCTTCAGCACGTGGATGTATCGGGTGGCGTTGAACGTGGCGATCAGCCATGTGCGCGAACACACCATGCGCCTGCGGCACGACGCCGTGCCACTGGATGCCGACCTGCACGAGATCACCGGCGCCGATACCCGTGACCACGAACACCAGCACCACCTTTTGCAGTTGCAACGCTGCATCCAGCAGCAAGCTCCGCTCGATCGCGCCTTGTTGCTGTTGTATCTGGATGAACGGCCACAGCGCGAGATCGCCGACATTCTGGGGATCAGCGAAAGCAACGTCTCCACCAAGATCGGACGCCTCAAGCAGCGCATCCAGCAAACCCTCTGACTGCAATCACCCACATGGACACACGCATGGAACTCGACGACTTCAAATCCGCTTGGCAGATCCTCGACCGCCGCCTGGAACTGGACAACCGGCTCAAGCTGCATGCCTTGCATGAGCGCAGCACCCACAAGGCCCGTCGCGCACTGCGCCCGCTGTTCTGGGGCCAGATCGCACAGATCGTGTTCGCACTTCCGTTTCTCCTGTTTGTCGGCGCGCTGTGGATGCGCCAGCCTGCGCACATCGCCACGATCATTGCCGGCGTACTGGTGCACGCCTATGCCGTGCTGACCATGGTGTGTGCCGGTGTGGTGCTGGGCCAGCTGGGCAAGGTGGACTACAGCAAACCGGTGCTCGATATCCAAAAGCAACTCCTGCGTGCCCGCAGTCTGTATATCCGCAGCGGCATGCTGGCCGGCCTGCCGTGGTGGTTTTTGTGGGTTCCGCTGCTGCAAGTGCTGACCGGGTTGGGACATGTGGACTTGCTCGCCAAGGCACCCGCCCTGGTGTGGAGTGGCTATGCCATCGGCATCGTCGGCCTGTTGGCAACCTACGGGTTCCACCGCTGGGCACGCCGCCCGGAACGGGCCGAATTGGGTCGCAAGATCGATGCCAGCCTGACCGGTGGCAGTCTGCGCAAGGCGCTGGCACAGCTTGAAGAACTGCGGCAGTTCGAACGGGATTGATTGCGCCACGCGACCCTGCGGGTTGGGATGAAAATCCGATCAAGGCCTTGCCGTTCTCACTGCGCGATTGACCCGCACTGCCGTGCTGACCTGCCGTCTGCGTTTACCATGCTTGAACGCAACCGGAAATGCGACAATGACAGTAGTGGTTGTCTTGATGTGTGCCGTGCCGGCGCTATGGGCCATGCTCACGTTCAACCGGCTGGTGCGGCTGCGCAACCAATCGCGCACCGCTTGGGCCGATATCGACGTGCAACTCCAGCGCCGGCACGATCTGGTGCCGCGTTTGGTCGAAGTCGTGAAGGGCTATGCCGCACACGAGCGCGCAACGCTTGCCGCCGTCACCGAGCTGCGTGCACAAGCACAGTCGGCGCATGGCGCAGCCGTGCAAGGGCAGGCCGAAGGCGCGCTATCGCAAGCGCTGGGGCGCTTGATCGCACTCCGCGAAGCCTATCCGGAGTTGAAGGCCAACCGGAATTTCGCGCAGCTGTCGGCGGCACTGGTGGAGGTGGAAGACCATCTGCAATATGCGCGGCGCTTCTACAACGGCGCGGTACGCGACTTCAATGACGGCATCCAGCGTTTTCCGGCCATGCTGATTGCCGGCGCGTTCGGTTTTCGCAGCGCGGAGTTCTTTCAAACCGAGGAGGGTAGCCAGCAGGCGCCAACCGTGGAGCTGGAATGATGAATCATCCATTCGCACGACTTTTGCTATGCCTTGCGGGACTGCTGGCGTTTCCAGCGCTGGCGCAAATCAACCCCAGCAGCGGCAGCGAACGCATCCTGTCGTATGCCATCGACGTCACGGCGCATGCAGACAACACGCTGGATGTCACCGAAACCATTCGCGTGGTTGCGCAGGGTGTCCAGATTCGGCGCGGCCTGTATCGCGATTTTCCGACTCGCTACAAGGACCGCTACGGCAACAACGTGGTGGTCGGGTTCGACGTCACCGGCCTCAAGCGCGACGATCAAGCGGAGCCGTGGTTTACCGAATCCATGTCCAACGGCATTCGGGTGAATTTTGGCAACGATGCTTTCCTGAAAGTGCCGGCGACGTACACCTACACCCTGCGCTATCGCACCAATCGCCAGATCGGTTTTTTCAGCGATCACGATGAGCTGTACTGGAATGCCATCGGCACCGGCTGGGATTTCCCCATCGAGCACGCCAGCGTCAGCGTGCATCTGCCACAGCCCGTGCCGGTGGCCGATATGCAGGCCGAAGGCTATACCGGCACGCAAGGCAGCAAGGGGCAAGGCTATGCTGCCGCCATTCCCGAGCCCGGCGTGGCGCACTGGATGCTGACGCAGCCCCTGATGCCACGCGAAGGGATGACGATAGTACTGCGCTTTCCCAAGGGCATCATTGCCAAACCTTCCGCCGGGCAATACGCGCGCTGGTTCCTGCATGACAACCGCGCCATCCTGCTCGGGCTCGGCACGTTGCTGCTGATGTTCTGCTACTTGCTGCTGAGCTGGTTGCGCGTCGGCCGTGACCCTGACCCTGGCATCATCATCGCCCGCTACACCCCCCCGGCCGGCTATCCGCCTTCAGCGCTGCGCTTCATCCGCAAGATGGCACCCGATGACGCTGGCTTTACGGCGGATCTGGTGGACATGGCGATCAAGGGACTGCTCCACATCTCCAGCGAGCCCAAGCTGCTTGGCACCAAGGAGTGGACGCTGCAACGCACCGAGCTTCCCCCCGGTGACGACCTGCCGAAGCCGCAGCGTGAGTTGCTCCAGTCGCTGTTTGCATCCACCAGGACACTGGCTGTGACACCCGCCAACCGCGAAAAATTGATGCTCGCCAAACTCACCCTGTTCAAATTGCTGGATGCTGCCTACAACGGCCGCATGTTCAAGCGCAACGGCGGCCCCTCGGGCTGGGCGTTTTTGATTGGCCTTGCCGGCATGATCGCGGCCTTCGTGATCGCCAACGGTACCGGCACCGTTGTTCTGATTGTGACCTGCGGCGCGATGCTGATGCTGCTGGTCTGGTTTGGCATCCTGATGGCCGCACCCACCGCGGAAGGCCGCAAGCTGCTGGATGAAGTCGATGGACTGAAGCGCTACCTCAGCGTGGCCGAACGTGATGATCTGGCACGCATGCAGGCACCCCCGCTGGGCGCCGATCAATTCCAGGCACTGCTGCCCTATGCCATCGCACTCGACGTGGAAGACGCGTGGACACAAAAATTCACCGCCGCCGTGGGCGCGGCGGCAGCGCAGCAAGCCACTTCGCAAATGCACTGGTACAGCGGCAGCGCATTTTCCAGCATGAACCAGTTCACCAGCGGGCTCAGTGGCAGTTTCAGTGCGTCGATTGCCGCGGCATCCACTCCCCCCGGAAGCAGCTCAGGCGGTGGCGGTGGTGGTTCTTCCGGTGGTGGCGGTGGCGGTGGCGGTGGCGGCGGACGCTGAGCCGATCACGGGTGCGCAACTTCAGGATGCGGTTTGCTCGGTTGCGCAACGCTTGACAGGTTGCTGTCCGCGGCCTGCTCGTCTGCATGCTTGGCCTGCAGGGCTTCTTCGGGCGGTGTTGAGACTGGCATCGCCAACACCGCGCCATCCAGTTCGGCCATCGGGCTTTCCACCGGACACTTCGGGTCGGGGAAGCCATATCGGTGGCGCAGTGTCAGGCCACAGGTGTTGATATCGGCCACATCCTGGTGAGCCGCGTCCGCAGGCGCCACGCACTGCGCCTCGTACGCACGCCGGAAATTATCGCGCCGCTGCAAGAATTCAATCCCGCAACGGCGTGCCAGGCGAATGCGATCCAGATCATCTTCCACCGCGTTGGCCCCGGCCAGACCGAACTTTTCCAACTCATCATCGGTAAGAATCCGCAAGGTGCGATTGGGCACCGTGGTCATCAGATCGTAGACTTCGATGGAGGCACCATTGCGCTCCAGATAGTTGCGCAATTCTTCGCTGAGCCGGCGCAGTTCTTCGCCCAATTCCTTGCGCGAGGTCGCGGTGGATCTGACCCGAATCATCCGATGCACTCCCACCGGGCCCACGATCACGCGCATGTCGCCAGCCGCCAGCAGCAGCACGCAGGCGCTATGGCACACCGAATCACCACGCACCCAGATCGTCCAATCGTTTTCACCGATGGCATCACCGGCGCGCATCGCCGCCTCAACACTGCCGCCACCCGAATCGATATCAAGAATGCGCTTGCCGATCCCCAGATCACTAGCCACCTTGCCCACTCGCTCGGCCAACGCCGCAAAACTGGCCGACACCTTGCCTTTGTAGCGCAGCCGCAGCAGACCATTGGTACGGCAATCCTGCATGGTGGTACGCAAATCAAGGTAAGCCAACGACAGCACCGGGTTGCCGTCGCCTTCGCGATAGTCGGCACTGCAGCTGATCCATGCATCCCCCGCTTCCAGGCGCTCCGGTGACCAATCAATTTCAGCCTGCTCCTTGCGTTGCACCACCTGTGCCGGAGGCTCCAGCGGCCCCGCATTGGTTTGCACAGCCGCAGGTTGACGACTACAGGCACCGGCCAGCAGGCACAGCAACAACAAACTCCAGCGCAGGCGCATCGAGCACATCACAGATGAAGGAGGCAAGCCAAGTTTAGGGCCACGCACTCCCGCTGCGCGCAACTGCAGCTGAACTTGCGGCATGGCCACATCCAATGGTTGGATGTGGCCGCTTGCCAAAGCTGCGATCATGGGCAATGACCTTCCCCACCTCGTTCGCCGAATTGGCGCTGGACCCCACCCTGCGTGCGGGTCTGGATGCGCTTGAATACACCACCCTCACCGCCATCCAGGCGCAGGCGCTGCCTGCGATTTTGCAAGGCCGCGACTTGATCGCGCAGGCCCCTACCGGCAGCGGCAAGACCGCGGCTTTCGGGTTGGGCCTGCTGCATGCCATCGACGCCGGCAGCCTGCGCACGCAGGCCTTGGTGCTGTGCCCCACCCGCGAGCTGGCCGACCAAGTGGGCAAGCAACTGCGCAAGCTGGCCACTGGAATTGCGAACCTGAAATTATCCGTGCTGTGCGGCGGCATTCCGCTGGCACCGCAATTGGCCTCGCTGGCGCACGCGCCGCATGTGGTGGTGGGCACGCCGGGGCGGGTGCTGGAGCTGGTGCAAAAAGATGCGCTGGATCTGCGCGGCGTGCGTACGCTGGTGCTGGATGAAGCCGACCGCATGCTGGATATGGGCTTCGAGGAACCGATCCGCGCACTCGTCAAGCGCACCCCCAAAGAACGCCAGAGCCTGCTGTTTTCCGCCACCTTCCCGGACAGCATCCGCAGCCTGGCCACCGCCATGCTGCGTGAACCGCTGGAGGTCAGCGTGGATGGCGGCGCGCAACCGGCCACCATCGCCGCGCATTTCTTCGATGCCGAGCCTGCGCGCCGCGCGCCGCAACTGGCCGCCCTGCTATTGGAGTTCCGCCCCGATTCGGCCGTGGTGTTTTGCAACATGCGCCGTGACACCGAGGAAGTGGTGGGCTCGCTGGCGCATTACGGTTTCACCGCGCTGGCCCTGCATGGCGATATGGAGCAACGCGACCGCGAAGAAGTCCTGGTGCGCTTTGCCAACCGCAGCTGCACGGTGCTGGTAGCCAGCGACGTGGCCGCACGCGGGCTGGATATCGACGATATCGGCGCGGTCATCAATTACGAATTGCCCACCGATGCCGACACCTATCTGCACCGCGTGGGCCGCACCGGCCGCGCCGGCCGCAAGGGCTTGGCATTGAGTTTGGTGGCCGCAAGCGAGCGCAATCGCGCAAGCCTGATCGAAGAACGCCAAGGCCAGCCGATCCGCTTTGAACGCATCGACGCGCTGGCCGGCAAGCCCGGCGGTGTGCCGCAGGCAGCGATGGCGACCTTGCGCATTGACGCCGGCCGCACCGACAAACTGCGCCCCGGCGATATCGTGGGCGCACTCACCGGCGATGCCGGCCTGCACAAGGACAGCGTTGGCAAGATCGACGTATTTGCCACCCGCAGTTATGTGGCCATCGCCCGCAATCACGCCAGGCACGCCCTGGCGCAGCTGCGTGCCGGCAAGATCAAGGGCCGCAAATTCCGGGTCAATTTGCTCTGATTCCAATCATGCACGTGCATCATGCGCAGGCACCCAGGGGACTGCCGATGACCCAACTCAAACGCGAGGATTTCGACACCGCCGCCAAAATGCGCTCGCAGATGTGGTTCATCTATCCGTTCTTCGGCATTCACATGCTGATGTTCGGACTGTCAGGGTTTCTTTTGGCCTACGCACCCGAGCATGCGGACCTGACGTTCCTGTATTTGCATGGTGGCATCGCGATTGTCGTGTACACCGTGTTTTACCTGGTGATCTTCGGTCGCGATGAAATCCGATGGATGTTCATCAATGCCGCGCTCGGCATCCTTGGCATCTATTCGCAAATCGGTTGGCTGTTGGCGCGATTTGGCAAGAACATCGACAACTACCCTTGGCCGGTACATGTCACCCCGTTTTTGTACTACGTGTTGTACACCTTCTTGCTGCGGCAATTCCTGCTGGACATCACCCGCAGCCGTGACAACCCGGTGCGGCGCAAGTGGGTCAATAACGGCTACGTCGTGGTCTCGCTGGCAGTCTACGGCGGGCTACTGTGGCGCGCCGGATAGCCGCATCGACGGCATGTTTTCAACCGCAAACCATTATTTCCGTGACGACTTTTTTTGATGCCACACCCCCCCATGCGCAGGGGATTTACTCACATGAAATAGGCGTACACTCGAATCCAAGATGAGCACGCGCGTCCAATACGGGGGGCCGCGCGATGCGGGGGGTGCTGGCTCGGGGACTGGGCCAGGCATCGACTTCGTATCGTCGCTGTTTTCCACGACCAGTCTCGATGACATCGAGGTTCTCACTGCGCGTGAAGCCGAGTCACGCTTTGGATTGAGCAAACTGCGCCTGCATTGGGTCGCAACGACGGTGGGCAGCTCGCCACTGGCGGACGACACGCATGCTGTGGTGCCACTGCATGCACTGCGGCCCGCGTCGGACAAGCGGCGGTTCCGGTTTGAACTTGTGGGCACCCCGCCCGGTACCTGGATGTCCGCCGAAGGTGTGGTGACCGGCCGCAAGTTCAATCCTGCGTCGTCCGAATGGGCCGACTTCCTGGTGCTGATCGCCGCCAGGGTCCGCACCGCGCTGGAACTGCGCGACCAGCAGCTTGCCGCAGACCGCTTGGGCAAGACGGCACGGCTGCAAGCCGCCCTGTTCGAAGTGGCCAACCTCGCATCGGCACGCCTGGAAATGTCCGACATGCTGCGCCGCATCCATCTTGTGGTGTGTGAATTGATGTATGCACCCAATTTCTTTATCGCCCTGCATGACAGCAGCAAGGACAGCATTCGCTTCATCTATTTTTCCGATGAAAAAGATCCGCGCATCGTCGATCCCGAGCACGAATTCAGCGCGGAGGAACTGGGCAACAGCTTGACCTTGAGCATCATTCGCGCCGGGCGCCCGGCGATGGGGCCATCGCGCAAGGTGAGCGAGGAATTCGGGCTGCCCATCACCACCGAAGAATGCGGGCCCGAGAGCGCAGATTGGCTGGGCGTGCCAATGATCGACGATGGTGTGGTGCGTGGCGCAATCGTGCTGCAAAGCTACGACCAACCCCAACGCTACACTTCGGAAGATCAGGCCCTGCTGCAATTCGTGTCGCATCACATCCTGATTGCGCTGACCAGACGGCAAGCGCGGGATGAACTCGAACACCGCGTGGAGGAACGCACTCAAGCCCTGACCGAGGAAATCCGCGAACGCAAACGGGTGGCCAAATTGCAAGCCGCGTTGTATTCCATCGCCGATCTGGCCAGTAGCCAGTTGAGCATGGAAGACATGCTGCGCCGCATCCACCTCACCGTGGGTGAGTTGATGTATGCGCACAACTTCTATATCGCCTTGTACGACTCCGGCAACGATAGTGTGCGTTTCATCTACTTCGCAGACGCCAAGGACATCAACTTTTACGAAATCGATTGCGCAATGCCGGCGGCAGAAATGAAGGACAGCCTCACGTTGGGCCTGATCCGCCATGGCAAACCCGTGCGCGGACCCGCCCGCAAGGTTGCCGAGCAGCTACGCATCGCTACCGGCATTGGTCTTGGCACGCCCGCGCTGGATTTTCTGGGGGTGCCCATCATCGATGACAGCGGCGTGCGCGGCGCAGTGGTGGTGCAAACCTATGAACAAGACGTGCATTACAGCATGGAGGACAGCGCGCTGCTGGCGTATGTGGCGCAGCACATCATGACCGCGTTGGAGCGCAAGAAAGTCCAGTCCGAGCTGGAGCGCCGAGTCGAAGATCGCACGCAAGAGTTGGCCAAGGCCGTGGATGAGTTGCGCAAGCAGATCACCGTGCGTGAACAGGCCGAACAACGCTTACAGCACGAAGCCCTGCACGATGCGCTGACTGGTCTACCCAACCGTGCCTGCTTGCTCAATGCGCTCGAACTGGCGCTGGCGCGCTTCCACCGCGATGAGCATCAAGGCTTTGCCGTGCTGTTCCTCGACCTGGATCGATTCAAGGTGATCAACGACAGTGTGGGCCACATGTTCGGCGACAAGATGCTGCAAGAAGCCGCCAATCGGCTGTCTCGTTGCATCCGTAGCCAAGACATCGTGGCGCGCCTGGGTGGAGATGAGTTTGCCATTCTGATGACCGGCTTGAATGGGCCTGAAGACGCTTGCCATACCGCACAGCGCACCATTCACGCACTATCCGAGCCGATGCTGATTGATGGCAAGGAACTTTTCACTTCCGCCAGCGTCGGTATTTCCTTGGGCGGGCCGCGCTATCGGCAGGCCGAGGAATTGCTGCGCGATGCGGACGTGGCGATGTATCGGGCCAAATCACGCGGTCGCCAGTGCTTTGCGCTATTCGACGAACGCCTGCATCAGGAAGCGTTGCATTTGCTGGAGCTTGAAAGCGAGCTGCGCCACGCAGTCACGCGACAGGAATTCCAACCCTATTTCCAACCCATCGTCGATCTGCATTCGGGTCATATCGTTGGCTATGAATCCTTGCTGCGCTGGCATCACCCCACCCGCGGGGTGTTGGCGCCCGGCGAATTCCTGAAAGTGGCAGAGGACACCGGAATCATCGAGCAAATTGATTGGCAAATGCTGTCGTTGACTTGCCAGGCCATTCCAGCGCTTGCACAGGAAGACCGTTATGTCACGCTGAATGTGTCACCCAGACGCTTCCACGCACCGGACTTGGCCCAACGCCTGCTGGCACAACTGAATCGCAATCAGGTCGACCACCACAGCATCCGTATCGAAATTACCGAGGACGCGATGCTGGAAAACCCCGATCAAGTGCTGGCAACGCTGGCCCAGCTACGCGATGCGGGCGTCATGGCCGCGCTGGATGATTTTGGTACCGGCTATTCCTCGCTCAGCTACCTGCACATTTTCCCTTTGCACGCGCTGAAGATCGATCGTTCGTTTGTGCGCGACCTCGAACCGGAGACTGCCGGCGGAAGTGCTGCCGTGGTGCGCGCAGTATTGGCGATGGCCGCGTCATTGGGGCTGCAAGTCATTGCAGAAGGCGTGGAAACCGAGGCACAACGCCTGCAGTTGGTTGAGCTTGGCTGCACGCGCGGGCAAGGCTTCCTGTTTGGTCATTCCATGCCCAGCAATCATTGGCTGGAGATTGCGGCTTAACGCACATCGCGGGCGCGAATGAAGTGGTCTAATGCCTGCGCGAATCCGGCACCGTGGCGTGGATCCACACCCAGATAGAAATCCGGCTCGATCAATTCGGCCTCCATCAGCAACCAGCGGCTGTCGGCGTCTGGCACCACATCGATGCGTGCATACAGCAGCGGCTCACCCACGGCATTCAGCACTTGCCCGGCCAGCGCCAGCGCACCCGCCGCCGGCTCCGCCACCAACTCATATTGGCCACCAAATTCTTCCTGGATACGGAACTCACCGGCCAGCGGGCGCTTGTTCACCACATGGCTCAAGCGTCCGCCGAAATACAGCAGCGAAGTTTCGCCCTGCGTCTCGATAGCCGGCAGGTACGGCTGCAGCAGCATGGTCATGCCATTCGCCGCATCAACCGCATCGCCGCGCCGCAATCGCTGGGTCTTCCACGCACCACCTGACACCGCCGGCTTGACGATCAACTGGTCCGCACCGGTGTCGGCGAAGGCGCGTTCCACAACGTCTTGCGATAGCGCATCGGTGAATGTGGTGGGCGGAATTGCCACACCGCGATCCGCCAGCTCGCGCAGGTAGCGCTTGTCGGTGTTCCACGCCAGCACGTTCGCCGGATTCGCCAACCGCACGCCTTCGCGCTGCCAAGTCGCACAGGCCCGCTGCCAGCGGGCGGCGTCATGATGATAGCCCCACGCCAGCAACGGCAGCACGCAGGCCACCTCACGCAGACCTGACGCATCATCCATGTGCGCCGTCCACGGTGTTGGCGCAGCGCTGATGCCTGCGCCATCCAACGCACGTTGCAAGCGCGCCAATACCTTCGGCCACAACTCGGGATAGGCTGTTTCTGCCGGATCCGGTGTGAGGATGGCGACCCGGCTCATTCGCCCAGCATCGGCAACTTGAGCCCCTGTTCCTTCGCGCACTGCCGGGCAATGGCATAGCCGGCATCGGCATGCCGCATCACGCCGGTGCCGGGGTCGTTCCAGAGCACGCGGGCGATGCGCTTGTCGGCGGCCTCGCTGCCATCGCACACAATCACCACACCGCTGTGCTGCGAATAGCCCATGCCCACGCCGCCACCGTGGTGCAGGCTGACCCACGTTGCGCCACCGGCAACATTGAGCATCGCGTTGAGCAACGGCCAGTCCGACACCGCATCGCTGCCGTCGCGCATCGCTTCGGTTTCGCGATTGGGCGAGGCCACGCTGCCGCTATCCAGATGGTCGCGGCCAATGACGACCGGTGCTTTCAACTCGCCGTTGCGCACCATTGCGTTGAACGCCAAGCCCAGCTTGTGGCGCAGACCCAAACCCACCCAGCAAATGCGCGCCGGCAAGCCCTGGAAGCTGATGCGCTCGCGCGCCATGTCCAGCCAGTGATGCAAATGGGCATCGTCCGGGATCAATTCTTTGACCTTGGCATCGGTCTTGTAGATGTCTTCGGGATCCCCTGAGAGCGCTACCCAGCGGAACGGGCCTACGCCACGGCAAAACAGCGGGCGCACGTAGGCCGGCACGAAACCCGGGAACGCGAACGCATGCTCGCAGCCCGCATCGAAGGCCATTTGCCGGATGTTGTTGCCGTAATCGACGGTAGGAATGCCCTGCGCATGGAAGGCCAGCATCGCCTCCACATGCACGCGCATCGACTGCTTGGCGGCATCACGCACGGTGTCGGGATTGGTCTTTTGTTCGGTCAGCCATTGCTCGACCGTCCAACCGATCGGCAGATAACCGTGCACCGGATCGTGCGCGCTGGTTTGATCGGTGACGCAATCGGGCTTCACGCCGCGCCTGACCAACTCCGGCAGGATTTCCGCGGCATTGCCCAATAGCGCGATGGACTTGGCTTCACCGGCTTGCGTGTATTTTTCGATGCGCGCCAATGCGTCATCGATATCGCTGGCCTGCTCATCCACATAGCGCGTCTTCAAGCGGAAATCGATGCTGCTCTGGCGGCATTCGATAGTCAGCGAACACGCGCCTGCAAGCGAGGCCGCCAATGGCTGCGCGCCACCCATGCCGCCCAGGCCTGCGGTGAGAATCCACCTGCCTGTCAGCGAGCCACCAAAATGCTGGCGGCCCATTTCCACAAAGGTTTCGTAGGTGCCCTGCACGATGCCTTGGCTGCCGATGTAGATCCAACTGCCGGCGGTCATCTGCCCGTACATCATCAAACCCTTTTTATCGAGTTCGTTAAAGTGTTCCCATGTGGCCCAATGCGGCACCAGATTGGAATTGGCAATCAGCACACGCGGTGCATCGGCATGGCTGGGGAACACCCCCACCGGCTTGCCCGACTGCACCAACAGGGTTTCGTCATCGCCCAGGGTTTTCAGCGTGTCAAGAATCTTGTCGTAGCTCGCCCAGTCCCGCGCTGCGCGGCCAATGCCGCCGTACACCACCAGCGAGGCGGGGTCTTCCGCCACTTCGGCATCCAGGTTGTTCTGCAACATGCGATATGGCGCTTCGGTCAACCAGCTTTTGCAGTTGAGCTGGTTGCCACGCGGCGCGCGGATCGTGCGGGAGGGATCAAAGCGGCTGCTGGTGGTCATGGTGAGATCCGGGACAGGAAGTGCGATGTGCAAAATTTTGCGCCGAGTCCCCGCGCACAGCCACCACTTGCCCCCGGCCACCCCGTCATTGGCAAGCATTCAGCCTGGAATTTGCCAAAAAACAGACCCATTGCGTACGCTGTACGCATGACCGGCACCCCCACCGCACAGCGTATCGTTGCCGCCGCTCGCGGCCTGCTGCAGCGCGAAGGCGTTGCCGCGGTGCATATGCGCAAGGTGGCGCAATTGGCCGGCATCAGCCCGATGGGCATCTACCGCCATTTCGCCAACCGCGATGCCTTGCTGCAACGACTGGCCGACGACAGTTTCGACGAGATCACGCATCACTGGTTGGCGATGCGCAGCGGCAGCGATGTGCTGGCACAACTGATCGCCCTGCAACGCATCTATCTGGATTACGCCTTGGCGCATCCACATCTGTTCGAGCATGCGTTTTCATCGCATCGCGGCAATGCGCGGCGCTTCCCGGAAGACTTCCACGCACGTCGCTCGCCCACATTGAACGTGGGCCACGATGCGGTGGTCGCCGCACAAGCGGCGGGAGTGTTGCGCGCAGGCGAACCGTGGGATATCGCGATGACGCTGTGGGCGCATTCGCATGGCTTGATTGCGCTGTATCGGGCCGGGCGTTTCAGTTTCGATGAACGTGAATTCCGCAGCTTCCATGAAACTTCGTTGCAGCGAATCCTGGATGGCTTGCGCGCCTGATTCCTTCGCCAACAATCGCTATCATCAAGACATGTCTAATCTGCTTCGTGCCACCCTGGCGCTGATGTTCCTGCTACTGACTGGCTGCGCCACTCAGCCTGGCACATTACAACCGTCCACCGTGCTGCTGGTCTCAGTGGATGGGCTGCGCCCCACCGATATCACTTCCGCCAACATGCCCACGTTGAATGCACTGGGTGATGCCAATGTGCGCGCAGTGGGCATGCGCCCGTCGTACCCATCGCTGACCTTTCCCAACCATTACGCGCTAGTTACAGGGCTGCGCCCGGATCGTCACGGCATCGTTCACAACTCGATGTCCGATTCCACACTAGGCAAGTTCCGCACCGCCGACCGTAACGCAGTGGAAACCGGAGACTGGTGGGGCGGCGTACCTGTGTGGGTGAGCGTGCAGCGCGCCGGCCTGCGTAGCGCCACCATGTTCTGGCCGGGCAGCGAAGCGGCGATCGACGGCGTGCATCCATGGCAATGGCACCACTATGCTGAGAACACCCGTGCCATCAACAGCGTCCAGCAAGTACTGCAGTGGCTGGCACTGCCGGCAAACCAGCGGCCACGGTTCATCACCACGTACCTAGATCAGGTGGATGATGCCAGCCACAACCACGGGCCAAATTCACCGCAGGCGGATGCCGCACGGCGTGAGGTGGATGCCGCCGTTGCTGCACTGCTGCAAGGGCTGGCCGATGACAGGCAAATTGCCAGCACCAACCTGCTTGTCGTGTCCGATCATGGCTTTGACACCGTTCCTGCGGGGCACACGCTCAATGTGGAACAGATGGCTCCCCCCAGCGTGGCCGAGGCCGTCAGCGATGGCCAGGTGATTGGCTTTGCACCACTCCAAGGCAAAACCCCGGACGCCGAACAGCTGTTGTTAGGGCGCCATGACCACTACCAGTGCTGGCGCAAACAGGACTTGCCCGTGCAATGGCATTACGGCAGCCATCCGCGCATTCCTAGCATCATCTGCCAGATGGATGCCGGCTGGGATGCCTTGTGGCCCAAGAAATACGCCTATCGCATGCAACAGCCACCCTCCACGCGTGGCTCGCACGGCTACGACCCCGACCTGCCGCAGATGCGTGCCACGTTTATAGCTGCCGGCCCTGCATTCGGTCATGGCGTGCAATTGCCCGTGTTCGACAATGTGGACGTTTACCCGCTGCTGATGCGCTTGCTGCAACTGCCGAGCGAGCGTAATGATGGCGACATCACACCACTACTGCCCGCACTGCAATCCTCCCATTGAGCCGCGCTTGCGCCCCCACCCTCAGGCCACCTTCATGCCGAATCCATTGATTGCCCCACTGGTGCGCTGGCTTGGCAAGCTCAGCCATCCTCGTCTTTTCCTTGTGATTGGCGCGCTGTTTGTTGTGGATCTGGCGATCCCCAACTTTGTGCCATGGGACGACATCCTGCTGGGTTTGGGAACGTTGCTTCTGGCCCGTTGGAAGAAGCCCGCCGAGCAAACGCCGCCACCCTTGCCCTAGCCGTGTTATTGATCGACAGCCACTGCCATTTCGATGCCGCAGAGTTCGATGTTGATCGCGCCGCCGTGCAGGCACGCGCACTGGCGGCAGATGTTGCACATCAAATCGTGCCAGCGGTGGATGCCGCCGGCTGGACGACGCTGAAAGCCGTTTGCGCCGCGCACCCCGGCCTGCATCCGGCGTATGGCTTGCACCCGATGTATCTGACCCACCACCATCCCGGCCACCTGCGCGAGCTGCGCACGTGGATGGAACGCGAAGCACCGGTCGCGGTGGGCGAATGCGGGTTGGATTTTTTCGTGCCCGGGCTGGATGCCCACACGCAGTTGTTTTATTTCGACGCACAACTCAAATTGGCGCGCGAATTCGACTTGCCTGTCATCGTGCATGCGCGGCGCGCCGTGGATGCGGTGATTGCCGCGATTCGCCGCGTCGGCGGTCTGCGCGGCGTCATCCACAGTTTCCCCGGCAGCCCGGAACAAGCCGCGCAGCTGCACCAACTGGGGTTCCTGCTGGGCATCGGCGGGCCAGTGACGTTTGAACGTGCCAATCGCCTGCGCAAGCTGGTGGCCCACATGCCGCTGGAACAATTGCTGCTGGAAACCGACGCCCCCGATCAACCTGGATCGGCGCATCGCGGCCAGCGCAATGAACCGGCTTATCTGGTCGAGGTGCTGGACGTGGTGGCGAAGTTGCGCGGCATCTCGCAAGACACATTGGCCGCCGCCACCTCCGCCAATGCAAAGCGCCTGTTCAACCTCCCGCTGCAATAAGCAGCCTCAGGCTTTCGGCTTCAACAACAACTCCATCGCCTTGCCCACTGCGGCAAACGCAAACGCGCCCGTCACATGGGTGGCCGCCCCCAAACCCGCGCCGCAATCGAGCTTCAACGCCTCGTCCTTGCCCAACTGCGGGCGCACGCCGCACACGCTGCCATCGGCCTGCGGATAGCGCACGTTTTCCAGCGAATACACCGCCGGCACCCCGAAGTAGCGGTCATGGTTTTTCGGGAAATTGAATTCGCCGCGCAGTTTTTTGCGAATCAGCGACAGCATCGCATCGTGCTCGGTGCGCGACAGATCACGCACGCGAATCTGGGTGACATCGCTGCGTCCACCGGCCGAGCCCACCGCAATGATCGGCTGCTTGCGACGCCGGCAATACGCAATCATCTCCACCTTGCTGCGGAAACTGTCACAGGCATCCAGCACCAGATCCACCGGCGTCCCCAGCAGCGCATCCAGATTGCCGGGGGTGACAAATTGCGGATGCAAATTCAACTGGATATGCGGATTGATCGCACGGCAACGCTCGGCCATCGCCTCGATCTTGGCGCGCCCGAACTGCCCATCCAACGCCGGCAATTGCCGGTTGGTATTGGACACGCACAAATCATCGGCATCGATCAGGGTCAGCCTGCCGATACCACTGCGCGCCAGCGCTTCCACCGCCCACGAACCCACCCCACCAATACCGACCACGGTCACATGACAGGCACGCAAGCGCGCCAATGCACCGCTGCCATACAGCCGGTCGATGCCACCAAAACGTTCTTTCCAAAGCGTATCCATGCGCCATTTTACGCTGCACCGGCAATCGTGTTTCCGGTCTGCAGTTGCAAGCGCTGCTGCACTGCGCCATGCTGCGCACAGCGCAACTAGAGTCATTGCTCAATGTCTGCAATTCGGGTCATCAAGAAATATCCCAACCGTCGTTTGTACGACACCGAAATTTCCAGCTACATCACCATCGAGGATGTGCGCCAGCTGATCGTGGATGGCGAATCCTTCGAAGTGCGTGATGCCAAGACCGGTGAAGACCTGACGCGTCAGGTTCTGTTGCAGATCATTACCGAGCACGAACAGGATGGGCAGCCGATGTTGTCCACCCAGCTGCTGAGCCAATTGATCCGCTTTTATGGCGATTCCTTGCAGGGCTTCATGGGCAACTATCTGGAACGCTCGATGCAGTTATTTCTGGAACAGCAGCAGCAGTTCCGCTCGCAAATGGGCGGCATGCTGGGGCAAACTCCGTGGGCGATGCTGAATCAGTTGACTGATCGCAATATGGCGCTGTGGAAAGACTTCCAGCAAAACCTGGGCAATGGCATGGGCACCGGCCCCAGCAGTGTGCGCAACAAAGAGACGCGCAAGCCGCGCTGAACCGCTGCGCAGCAGCCGCTCACAACACGGCCGGGGGGGAATTTAAGCGTCGTGCTGCTTCAAGTTCGACGCATTCAGTGCATGCCACTGGCACTGGCAGCCTGCGTACCCCCGCACAACTTTGCCTTGTAGGCTTCTGCCTTGGGCATCAGTGCCTCCAACTGATGGATCCGGGTGCCGGCACTGGGGTGGGTGGACGCAAACTCCGAGGGTGCCTTGCCGCCCGAGGACTGATCCATGCGCTGCCATAGCGGAATGGCTTGTTGCGGATCAAAACAGGCGGAGGCCGCCAGCATCAGGCCCAACTCATCCGCCTGCGTCTCCTGGCTGCGTGCATACGGCAATGCGCTGCCATAGCCATAGGCCGACATCACCGTCTGCAAGGTACCCGAATCCATCCCGCTGGCCGCACCCGCCATTTGTCCCAATTGCTCCAGCTTGCCGCGAGTCATCCGCTGCGCACCATGGCGTAACAGCGCGTGGGCGATTTCATGCCCCATCACCACCGCCATCGCATCGGCATTTTGCGCCACCGGCAACAAGCCGGTGTACACCGCAATTTTGCCGCCGGGCAAGCAGAAGGCATTGACCTGATCCGACTGCAATACCGTCACCGCCCAGTCAAAGGATTTTTCGATATGGCTGGCCTGCAGGTGATGCTCGGCAGCCAAACTATCGGTCACTTGCGGGATCTTTCCAATTAAGCGCTCGGCGATGGCTCGCACTTGTTTGGAAGCCTCTGCATCGGCTGACAAAGGCTTTTCTTGTTGCAAGACTTGTTGATAGGCCTGCAAGCCCAATGATTTTTCCTGCTCCGGTGAAATGCTCTTGTCGATCACCACCGCTTGTCCGGTCAAGGGATCAATACTGCGGTTGGAAAACCAATACCACGCCGCGTAACCGGCAAACAGCAGTAACACCCATAGCCGCAAGCCTCCGCGGCGTTGCCCCGTACTTTGCCCGCTTGGATATTGATTCATGCCTTGATTCCTTCTGTGCCAATGTGACTGCCGCTGCGCCAGGTTTTCAAGCTGTTGCCAACATCTATTTTCAAAGTTGCCGCACCAAGCGAAAACCGACCCGTGCATTGGTGATATCCACGCCACCCGAAACGCGCCAAGAAGAACGCGCCTGTACTGGCGCACTCGACCATGCCCCGCCACGATACATCCGGTTACGGCAACCCGGGTTCACCCAAGCCTCACCGCGTGCCGGCGCGCGCCGATAGCCTTTGTGCCAACAATCGACCACCCATTCACTGACGTTTCCACCCATGTCATATAGACCAAACCGATTCGCCGTAAAACTCCCAACGGGTGCCGGCCCCCACCAACCATCGGCATAACCGGCAAACGCGTTATTCCAGTGTCGGCCGCGGGGCGAAACATCTTTGCCTCCTGCCAGATTTTCAACCCCCGCTGGCGGCAATGCATTGCCCCACGGATAATGCCCTCGCCCCCCGGCACGCAGCGCATATTCAAATTCCGCCTCACTGGGCAAACGGTAGTGCGCACCGGTCTGCTGGCTCAGCCACGCCGCATAGGCTTCGGCATCGCGCGCGGTGACGTGAACCACTGGCATGGCATCCGCAGCCGGCTGCCCGTCATACCCGGATCGCCAGTCGATGCCGCTACCGCGCACGAAGTTACCGCTGCGCACGTCATAGGCCATCGAATGCCCGCGCTGGGTAGCGCGTGCCACATAACCGGTGGCCTCCACAAAGCGACGGAACTGCCCCACCGTGATTTCGTAACGCCCCATCGCAAACCCACGCTCAAACGATACCCGGTGCTGCGGTTGTTCATCCGCATTGGCATCGATCTCACCATTGGCAGAACCCATTAGAAATTCGCCAAACGGCACCACCACCATCGATGGGCCACGGCTGGCATCGGGCATTTCATCGGTAAACACTTGCCTGGGCTGAAATACGTCGTACCGGCTGGCCATATCAATGCGTTGGCGCAACTCCACACTGGCGGCATCGCCGGGTTTTGCAATGCGCAGCATGTCCACCAATTGTTCACGTGCAAACTGCAGGCCACTACCGGTTCCCAATGCAATCAAACCGGCATCGCGCATACGCCGCAACCGTTCATTGCGTGCGGCCTCGATGCGCGCACCCACCACTTGTGCAAGCAACGGGCTACTCCGTACCTGGCCGGCACGCGCCAGCAGGCCATAGGCGGCGTCGAAATCACCTGCCGCCGCCAGCATCTGGGCCTTGGCAACCAACACATCCTCCACCGATCCCAGCCCACGCTGCGCGCGCAACAGCGGCGGCCACAGCACCAAGGCCTTGCGGAATTTCTCGAGGGCCCCCCCGGCGCTGTCCAATTTCCCTGCACGCAGCTGGGCCTCGCCCGCCAAGGCAAGGTCGAACGCCTGACCCACCCGATCCACTGCAGCCAGATATTCCTGCACATGCGGATACTCCGGCCACAGGCTGCGCAATACCGTAGCTTGACGTTGGGCAAAGCGCAGGGATGCCAGATCTTCGTCTTCCGCCAATGCCGACCATGCCTGGGACAACAATGCGGTGCGCGATTGCTCCAACAGCTTGGCATCCTGCACATTGCCCGGCTGCAGCTTCTGCAGGGCCAGCAACAGAGGAATGGCCGATTGCGCAGTCTCGAATAGGTCGCCCTTGGCCAAGGCCCTGCGCGCTGCAGAGCGCGCAACGGCTGGATGGGGGATGATCACCTCTGGCAGCGACCAGCTCAGCACCGCCGCCAATGCGTCGTCCCCCTGCACACGCACCCGCCCTTGCGGTTGAGCAGATTGCGCCGGCCCAGCCGGGGGGGAGGTCGGCTGCTCGCTGGGTTGCGCGGTCACGACATGCGGATTGGCCGCAGGCTTGCACCCGACCAATAGCAACAGCATCAACGTGAGTACACCGCTTGTGCGCAAAGCATGCTCCATGAACGCCTTCACCCTGCCGGGCGCAGGCTGGATATTGGATGCTGGGTGACGTTAGGTGATCCCCCACGCGCCTGCAACCGCATAATGCACGGATGACACACTGGATCGACACCCCCGACGCGCTGCGCGCGCGCTTGCACCAGCTGCCACCATGTATCGGGCTGGATACCGAATTCATCCGCGAGCGCACCTATTGGCCACAACTGGCCTTGGTGCAGATTGCGCTGGGCGAAGCCGACGACGACATCCTGTTGGTCGATCCGCAAGTCCCCGGCATCTGCACGGTCTTGGTGGCAATGCTGGAAAATCCTGACGTGCTCAAGCTGATGCACAGCCCCAGCGAGGATCTGGTGGCATTCCAACACAGCTGTGGCGCGCTGCCTGCGCCCTTGTTCGACACCCAGGCCGCCGCCGCCCTGTGCGGCATGGGGGCCGGCTTGAGCTACCAGAAACTGGTGCACGCCATCACCGGCGTCGAACTGGCCAAGGGCGAAACCCGTTCGGATTGGCTGCGTCGGCCACTCTCGCCGGCACAGCTGGACTATGCGGCGGACGATGTGCGCCATCTGCATGCAATGCATCGTCAGTTGCAGGCCACACTTGCCACCAATGGCCGTGCCGGCTGGTTGGCCGAAGACAGCCGCCGGCAACTGGCGAATGCAGCGCAGGACGATGGCGAACGCTGGCCGCATTTGGCCCTGCGCAGCGCGCAATTTCTCGACCCCGCAGGGCAACGCCGCTTGCTGCGGCTGTTGCGCTGGCGCGATGCGCAAGCACGCAGCAGTGATCGACCGCGCAGCTGGATTCTGGACAACGAACTGGCGGTGACCTTGGCACGCCAGAACCCGCCCGACAAGCGCAGCTGCGATGGTCTGCTGGATTCCTCGCCCAAATCCCCGCGCAGCCTGCGCGAGGCACTATGGCTCGCGTTGGGCACGCCGCTGGCCGACGAAAACGATGCGCCACCCATACGTGGCGACGATCGCAACAAAACACAGTTGCGCGCCATGCAGGCCGCCGTAGCCAAACTGGCCGCCGACCTCGGTCTGCCGGAAGGTGTCCTGGCCTCCCGCCGCCTGCTGGAGGGTTTGCAAGATGGCAGCGGCTGGACCGGCACATTGGCCGGTTGGCGCCGGCAAATCCTGGAACCCGACCTTGCGCCACTGCTGGATCGCTGAGTCCCGCCGCCCTGCCCCCCCTTGCAGATGTCGCATCTTCTCCATAAAATGGGCGGCTCACCATCGGGGTGTAGCTCAGTCTGGTAGAGCGCTACGTTCGGGACGTAGAGGTCGCAGGTTCGAATCCTGTCTCCCCGACCAATCAAGTCAAGGTGTCAACCAAAGACCGCCGCAAGGCGGTTTTTCGTTTTGCCGGCATCCCGGATTGCATCTGGCCCGACAACCCCGCAAATTGCGTAAAGATCGGCAACCGCCAGTTCAATATGCGCATGCAGGCACCGTCCTCTTCATCTCCCCATTCAGCAACTCCGACGGGTCAGGCTCCTTCCCTGCTGCGGCAATGGGCCATTGCCGTAGTGTTGCCTCTGGTCATGGCCGCGCTGCTGGCGTTTGGCTTGTTGGCGCTGGCCGCACTTCCGCTGGATACCCAGTTGCCCGCGGCCCAATTACGGTCTGCGTTATGGAAGGCGGCGGGCTTGTTGCTGTTGGCAGTGCTCGTGGTGTTGGTCATCAGCTGGGGCATTGCCCAGCGTTTTCGCGCATCGATACATGCCTTGACGCTGGCGGTGCAGCGTCTGGGCAAGGGTGAATCCCTGCAATTGACGCTGGATGGCCGCGACAATCCCTTGTGGAAACTTCAATACGCGATCCAGGAAGCCTCTAGGTCGGTGGCCCAGGTACAGAACCGGATGCAAAGTGCGTTGGGGCGCACCAGTATTGAATTGGCCGAGAAAAACGCAAAGCTGGAATCCGCCAACTTGTCACGCGCACGGCTGCTGGCCGCAGCCAGCCACGATCTGCGCCAACCGTTGTATGCCCTGACGCTGTTTTCTTCGACACTGCGCGCCGGCGAAACCGATCCTGACAAGATCACCCGCATCATGCATATCCAGGAATGCGTGGCCTCGCTGGATCAGCTGTTTGCTGAATTGCTCGATTTGTCGCGCCTGGAATCCGGCAGCATGCAGGCCAGCATGTCCAATGTGCGGCTGGATGATGTCTTCGATGAAGTCAGTCGCAACTTTCGCATGCTGGCCGAATCGCGCGGTCTGCGGCTGGTTGTACGCAAGACCGATGCTTGGGTGCAGGGTGACCGCACCATGCTGGCACGGATTCTCAACAATCTGGTCAGTAATGCACTGCGTTATACCGATAGCGGCGGTGTTTTGGTCGGGGTTCGCCATCAAGACAACGGCCAAGTGCGGATTGATGTCTGGGATACCGGTTGCGGAATTGCACCCGAACACCAGCAGCGGGTGTTCGATGAGTTTTATCAGGTCAAACAGAGCACCATGCCCTCCGGTGAGCGCAAGCGCGGCCTTGGGCTGGGACTGGCGACCGTGCGGCGGTTGGCAGAATTATGTGGCTGCGCGCTGACATTGTCATCACGACCAGCACGCGGCACCTTGGTTTCACTCACCCTGGATCGCAGCGTGGAAGTGATGTCTGCGGATAACGACAGCCTCGATTTTCCACTCGATATCAGCGGCCTGCGCGTGCTCGCCATTGATGACGAGCCCAGTATTCTGGAGGGGCTGCGCGCGCTGTTGCTGGAATGGGGATGCGATGTGCGCACCGCGCACGATATCGGCAGTGCTCTCATCCAACTCGAGGACTGGAGTCTGCCGCCGGATCTCATTCTCAGCGATCTGCATCTTGGCCCGGAGCTCAGTGGCCTCGATGTGCTGGATGCCGTCAGCCGCCGCTATCGTTGTGATCCCGCACATCCGGGCTTTGCCAGACTGTTGGTGACCGGCGAAACCCGCCCCGAGCAGATTGCAGTAATCACATCCAAACGCATCCCCGTGCTGTTCAAACCTGTGGCACCGCAACGCCTGCGGGAAGCAATGCTGGCCACGGTATTGACGGCCAAGGCACCGCCCAAAGAGGATAATCCGTGACCGCAGCATTTGCTTACGATGCCCTGCAATACCCGGCGCTGATTTTCCCGCAGATGCACCCATCGCGATTGGCTGCAATTGGCCGCCTGCATGGACTGGCCAGCGCGTCGCCCATCCACTGCCGACTGCTGGAAGTGGGCTGCGGTGATGGCCTGCAATTGCTCAGCCTGGCGCTGGCCTACCCGCAAGCACAATTCGTCGGCGTGGATATGTCGCAGACCGCAATTGCGCGTGGCGAGGCGATGCGTCAGCAATTGGGGCTGACCAATCTGCAACTGCATGCGGCAGATGTTTGCCAATGGGAGTGCGGCGCGGCGCCATTCGACTATATCGTCGCGCATGGATTCTTCTCATGGGTTCCCGTGTCGGTGCAGGACACCCTGCTGGCGCTGTGCCAGCGCATGCTGACCGCAAGTGGAATCGCATACATCAGCTATAACGCCCTGCCCGGCTGCCATCTGCGCCGGATGATGTGGGACATGCTGCGGCAGCACACCTCCAGCATCAACGAGCCATCGCAGAAAATTGTGCAGGCGCGCGAGTTGCTGGCCTGGCTGCAGGTATCGGTGACCACCAAGACACCTTATGCAGATGTGGTCCGCCATGAAGCGCAGGATTTGCTCGACAAAACCGAATCGGCGGTGTTCTACCACGACGACTTGGCCGAATTGAATCTGCCGTATTCAATTACCGATTTCGCAGCGCGCGCGCATGCCCATGGCCTGAGTTTTCTCGCCGAAGCGGAATATCACGACTCCAGCGGCGCATCGCTACCCGACCACACCGCTGCGAGCTTGGCCCAGCTGGCAACCGGCGATGTGATTCGCCGCGAACAATACCTGGACTATCTGAAAGGCCGGCGCTTCCGGCAAACCCTGCTCTGCCGGCAAGAGGTAGCGATTGTGCGCCCGGCGCAGGCTGATGCGGTACTGCAGATGCAAGCGGCAGGACATCTGCACGAAGACACCGCATTTGTAGACACCGCGATAGGAAAGGCACACCCAGGGCTACGACGCTTTTGCGCCAGCGGCGGGGCAGCGCTCACCACGCCGAATGCATTGGTCGCCAGTGTATTGACCACCATTGGCAACGCGTTTCCCTGCGCTCTTTCGGTCGACACACTGCTGCAGCAGCACCTGGCAACAACCCAGAGCGGCAGCAACCCGCGCGAGGAGCAGCACGAGGAACAGCACGAGAATCCGCAGGCAATCCGCGGCACCCTATGCAAGGCTTTGCTCATCGCCTTCGAATACGGCCTGCTGACCCTGCATGTCGATGCGCCGGCATTTGCCAATTCGCCCAGCGAATACCCTTGCTTGAATCCACTCTCCCGCGTGCAGCTGGAAAATGGACAGGACATGCTGACCAGTCTGCGGCCTTCCATGGTGCGCCTCGACAGCCAGCTGGGGCTGGAGCTGGTCAAGTTATTGGACGGCAAGCGCGATCGCGCCGCCTTGCTGCAAGCACTCGTCGAGCGCATGCAGGAATTTGCTGTCGTGGGTGCCGATGGCAAAGAGTCGATTCAAACCAGTGAATGGTGGCAAGACCACCTTGCTGGTCAACTGGAAAGCGGCCTGCAGCTTGCGTGCAAGATGGCGTTATTGGATGCTTAATACTGATAACGAATCAGCGCTCGGCACTCAACGCTCAGCGCACCATGTAGTTTTGCGAGTTCAACTGCAGCACTGCATCGAACTGCACTTTTTCGTTGTCTGACCCCAATTCCATCAATGCATCGACCCGAAAGCGCAGAGCGCGATCCAGCTCGCGCTGCGGCTCCAACGTCACTCGAATCCGTGTCAGACGCCCTTCGTGCAGGCTGATTGCTTGCTCCAGCGAGCGGCGGATACGGTCTCGATCCTGTGGACTGAGCAAGCTATAGGAGGAAAAATCAAGAATGCCGAAGGTCAATGATGACGCGCGGCACTCCTTGAACGTCTCCGGAATCAGCCGTGCCGCTTCCGAGCGCGTATTGAGCAAATTCTCAAGATCCGTCGCAATTCCTTTGCGGATTTCAGTCAACGAAATACCCCTGCCGGCATCCTCCGGCAGGGGCATATCGACCAAACGATCCATCAAGCCACGTGACATGGGTGTGCGATGTTATGCGCCGCTCTTGTCGTTCTTCTTGATGTTCCACTTCATGCCGGTATCGCCTTCCTTCGAACCGTCCGCCTTTTGTGCGGTGTAGGTGTATTCGATATGGCCGTAGTTGAACGAAACAGTCTCAGAATCATCGCCCGAGCCCGACATCGAAATGCTGGACACCAGCAGATCCGACAGGGTGATCTTGACGTAATCCATCTGCTGGCCGCCCTGTTTGCGCGCAATCAGCACGGCCTTCTTGATGTGGGTGCCATCAGCGCACTTCTCCATCATCTTCGGGCTGCTCTTGTCGATGCGCTTGGTGATGCTTAGATCCTGAAAAGCGACCTTACCGGTACCACCACCACCGCCATAGGCCATCGAACCGGAGTTGGTGGCACCCAGCGACCATGCCAGCACGTCGATCTCGCCTTTGTGTTTAGCATCTGCAGATTCGCCGTCGATGCCGTCGATCTTCATGAAAATATCACTTGCCATTGCAGTTCTCCGTGAGTGAAATCAGAAAAGTAGTGCGTTGTGTTTATGCAGGTCAGCGTGCCGACTTCGGCAATTCCGCGACCATGCGCAGCGAAACGCTGAGCTCATCCAGCTGATAGTGGGGCCGCAGGAAAGCAACGGACTTGTATGCACCGGGCTTACCGGGAACATCCACCACTTCCACGCGCGCTTCGCGCAGCGGGTATTGCGCCTTCATTTCCTGCGACGCGTTGTCGTCCAGCAGCACGTACTGGGCAATCCAGTTGTTCAGGAACATTTCGACACTGGATTTGCTGGCGAAGCTGCCGAT
>Ga0209476_10000537_pt1 | contig 26030 bp, 28 predicted proteins | sample KloWWTrecipitate_FD_187179 | JGI IMG/M metagenome (GOLD analysis project Ga0209476, IMG submission 187179) | Active sludge microbial communities from Klosterneuburg, Austria, studying microevolution and ecology of nitrifiers - Klosterneuburg... | ecosystem: Engineered > WWTP > Aerobic digester... | reverse complement strand
ACCGGCGTCTGCCGTGCGAAGACTGGTGGGCCCCCCGGGAGTCGAACCCGGCACCAACGGATTATGAGTCCGCTGCTCTGACCATCATGAGCTAGAGGCCCGCGGCGCCTATCCTACCCGACCGCCGCAGCCCTCCGGAGCGCATCCCGGCGCCCTACCCCCAGACCGCCTTCGCCGCGTCCACGCACAGCTTGAGCTTCGCGCGCTCGTCCGCCTCGGTCACCGGGTTGCCCCCCATCGTGCTCGCGAACCCGCACTGCGGGCTGATCGCCAACCGGTCCAGGTCGACGTACTTCGCCGCCTCCTCGGTGCGCCGCTTCAGCGTGTCGATCGACTCGAGCTGCGGGGTCTTCGAGCTGACCAGCCCGAGCACCACGCCCTTGTTCTTCGGCACGAACCTCAGCGGGTCGAAACCGCCGGCGCGCGGGGTGTCGAACTCGAGCAGGAAGTGGTTGACGCTGGCGCGGCCGAAGAAGCGCTCGCCGACCGAGTCGTAGCCGCCTTCGGACAGGTACATGCCCTTGTAGTTGCCGCGGCACACGTGCACGCCGACGGTGACGTCGGCCGGGCGGTTCTTCACCGCCTGGTTGATCGCCTCGACGTAGAGGTCGACCAGCCGGTCGGGGTCGCCGCCGGCGGCCTTGACCTTCTCGCGCGCGGCCGGGTCGCACAGGATGGCGATCGCCACCTCGTCGAGCTGCACGTACTTGCAGCCGGCGGCCGACAGCTCGGCGATCTCCTGCTGGTAGATCTTGCCGAGGTCGACGAAGAAGTCCTCGGGGTCGGCGTACGCCTTCGGGTCGCCCCAGTCCGTGAAGCGGTAGAAGTGCATCGTCGACGGCGACGGCATGGTCACCTTCGGATTCGCCTTCGCGTGCTTCGAGACGAACGCGATCTCGTCGGCCGTGATCGGCGCGCGCCGCGACACCTTGCCCTCGGCGTACGGAGCGGTGAACGCCGACTCGTGGCCGTGCTCGTCGTGGAAGGTGAACACCGCCTCCTTGATGACGAGGCCGGCGGTCAGCCGCACGAACTTCTCCCAGTACGAGATGCGGCGGAACTCGCCGTCGGTCACCACCTGCAGCCCGCACTCCTCCTGCAGCCGGACGACGTCGCGGATCGCCGCGTCTTGTGCGGCGCGGAAATCGGCGTCGCTCATCTCGCCGGCCGCGTGCTTGCGAAAGGCCTCGCGCAGCGCCTTCGGGCGCAGCAGGCTGCCGATGTGGTCGGCGCGGAACGGGGGGCGGCCGGTGGGCGTTGCAGTCATGGCGATTCCCTTTCTATTAGGCTATAGAATAGCCCGAATGTCACAGCAGCCCGCGCCGCGAGTCAAGTCGGACAAGCCCAAGCGCAGGACCGCGGAGATCGTCGCGGCTGCGGCGAAGGTGTTCGCCCGGCGCGGCTACCACGGCGCGTCGACGCAGGACATCGCCGACGTTCTGGGCATCCGGCAGGCGAGCCTCTACTACTACTTCGACTCCAAGGAAGCGGCGCTGGAAGCGGTTTGCGCCGAGGGCATGCGCGACTACGCGCTGCGCGCGCAGCGCATTCACCGCAGCCACGACAGCGGCATCGCCAAGGTCGGCGCGCTGGTGTTCCACCACCTGGCGCCGATGGCCGACAAGCTCGACTTCACGCTGGTGTTCCTGCGCGAGCGGCGCTTCCTGCCCGCGCCGGCGCGCAAGCGCATCCGCGCGCTCGAGCAGCGCTACGAGCGCTTCATCGAGAAGATCATCCGCGAGGCGGTCGACTCGGGCGAGTTCCGCGCCGACCTCGATCCGCGGATGGCGACGCTGGCGCTGCTCGGGCTCGGCAACTCGGCGGCCTTGTGGGTCGGGCGCGAACCGGGCGTTACGCTGGATCGGATCACCCGGGATTACGTTGACTTGCTGGTGCGGGCGTTCCGCGACGACACTTCGAAACCTGCGCGCGCCCGCGCCGCGCGCTCGACCCACTGACTTCGGACGAGGAGGAGACGACATGAAGAACACCATCGCCGTTGCCGCGCTGGCCGGCGCGCTGATGGGCGCGACCTCGATCGCCGCCGCGCAGGACGCGTACGTGATCGGCGTGAGCGCCGCAATGACCGGCCCCGCCGCGGCGACCTACGCGCCGGTGGTCGAGTCGATGAAGGCCTATCTGGAGCACGTCAACGCGAAGGGCGGCATCCGCGGCAAGCCGGTCAAGCTGGTCGTGCTCGACGACTCGGCGCAGCCCTCGCGGGCGGCGTCAAACGCCAAGCGGTTGCTGACCGAGGACAAGGTCGTGCTGCTGATGAACTCGAGCCTGTCTTCCACCTACGCGCCAATGGTGGCCGAGGCGAAGCGCGCCAACGTGCCGCTGTACTTCGCCGGCTCGGTGTGCCCGAAGGAGACCTACCCGCCGGCCGACCCGCTGCAGTTCTGCTCGACCGCGTTCGGCGCCACCCTCGACAGCCAGGCGGCACTCGACTTCGTCAAGCGCAGCGCGAAGGAGCCGGTGCGGATCGGCTTCGCGGCGATGGCGATCCCGATCTCGCGCGGCGAGATCGACTACGCGGAAGGACTGTCCAGGACGCTCGGCATGACGCCGGTCGAGAAGCAGATCACGCCGCCGCCGACGCCCGACTACACGCCGTTCGCGACCAAGCTGAACGATGCGAAGCCGAACTGGGTCTACTCGTGGGCGCCGTGGGTGTCGCAGATCCGCACCTTCGAGTCGCTGCGCCGGCTCGGCTGGAACGGCTCGTACATCGCGTGGGCGCACCTCAACGCCGAGGACGAACTGGCGCGGGTGAAGGACGGCAATCTGTACGTGATCGGCACCAACACCTTCTTCAGCGACAGCGTGCCGATTCACGCCGAGGTGCGCGCGGTCACCAACCGCGCCAACCTGCAGTACCCCGTCACCTGGCTCACCGAGGGCTTCATCGCCGGGCTGGTGATCGAGGCCATCCTGGACAAGACGCCGTGGCCGGCGACGCCGCAGAAGGTGCTGGCATCGATGAACAACCTGAAGGTCGACCTGAAGGGCCTGCGCGGTGGGCCGCTCGAGTGGACCCGGGACAACCACTTCCGCACGAAGCAGTTCTATCGCGTCTGGCGCTGGGATCCGGCCGCCAACGGCGTGCAGCGCGTGCAGGACTGGCAGGCGATCGAGGTCAAGCGGTGAACCCGGGCGCGACCACCGCGCCCGGACTCCTTGCCAAGCGGGCGCGCAGCGCGCCCGATGCGGTCGCCTTCCGCTCCAAGCACCTGGGTCTGTATCGCGAGCGAAGCTGGCGCGACTACGCCAGCCTGGTCGGGCGCTGCGCACGCGGACTGCGCAAGCTCGGGCTCGCGCCCGGCGAGCGCGTCGCGATCATGGGCGACGCCTGCGAGGAATGGGTGATCTGCGACCTCGCTGCGCAGGCGGCCGGCGCGATCACCTATGGCATCTACCCGACCGCTTCGGCCTCCGAAGTCGAATACCAGATGCGCGACGGCGGCGCCACGATCTTCGTCGCCGAGGACCAGGAATACGTCGACAAGCTGCTGCCGATGCTCGAGCGGCTGCCGGCGCTCAAGGCGATCGTGGTGGTCGACGACTCGGCGATGTTCGACTACGAGCACGAACTGCTGGTCTCGTACCGCGAGCTGCTCGGCGAGGCCGGCGACGACGCGGCACTGGCGCTGCTCGACGAACTCGCCGCGCGGCTCGACGCGGGCGCGCCCGCCTTCATCGTCTACACGTCGGGAACCACCGGCAACCCCAAGGGCGCGCTGGTCGCGCACGGCACGCACCTGGCGGCCGCGCACAACATGATCGGGCACTACCCGACGCTCGGGCGCGACGCGCACCGCACCGTGGTCTACCTGCCGCTGTGCCACATCCTCGGGCGCGACCTCGCGATCACGCTGCCGCTGCTCGGGCACCTGGTGCCGCACTTCGGCGAGGACATCGAGGACCTGCCCACCACCTTCTTCGAGGTCGCGCCGACGCTGCTGTTCACGGTGCCGCGTTATTTGCAGAAGTTCGCGTCGCAGGTGCTGGTGGGCATCAACACCAGCACGCGGATCAAGCGCGCGGCCTACGAGCTGGCGATGCGGGTCGGGCGCGCGCAGGCCCGCGCGCGGTGGGAGAAAAGAGCGCCCGAATCGCTCGCCTACCGACTGTGCCGCGCGCTGGTATTCCGTCCGCTGCTCGAGAAGCTCGGCATGGACCAGCTCGATCTGGTCATCTCCGGCGGCGCGCCGCTGCCGGCCGAGACCGCCGCGCTGTGGCAGGTCTGGGGCGTGAACACGGTCGAGGTCTACGGCCAGACCGAGGAGGCCGGCGCGATCATCAGCGGCCAGAAGGGGCCGTTCCCACGTCCCGGCGACGTCGGCGTGGTGGCGCCGGGCTGGGAACTGCGGCTCGGCGAGGGCAACGAGATCGTGATCCGCGGGCCGCACGTGTTCGAAGGCTACTGGAACAACGACGAGGCGACGCGGCAGGTGAAGGACGCCGACGGCTGGCTGCACACCGGCGACGTGGGCGAGCTGCGCGACGGCGCGCTTCGGCTGGTCGACCGCGCGCGCGACTTCATCGTCACCGCCGGCGGAAAGACGCTTTCGCCGTCGACGATCGAGAACGCGCTGCGCGCCAGCCCCTACGTCGGCGAGGCGATGGTGATCGGCCACGCGCGCAAGTTCGTCACCGCACTGATCGAGATCGACTTCGACACCGTGGCCGACTGGGCGCGAGCGCACGACGTCGCCTACACCGGCTTCACCAGCCTGACGGCGCACCCGGCGGTGCGGAAGCTCCTCGCTGCCGAAGTGGCGCGCGCCAACGAGACGCTGGCGCGCGTCGAACAGGTCAAGGCGTTCCGAATCCTGCCCAAGCTGCTCGACCCCGAGGAGGAAGGCGAGCCGGTGACGCCGACCCGCAAGTTGAAGCGCGCGCTGATGGTCGAGCGCTTCAGGGACCTGGTCGAGTCGATGTACGACGACCGCGAGGAGCGGCTGGTGCACGCCGGCGTCGGCGACCTGCTCCGGCCGGGCGCGCAGGCGGGCTGAACGATGCAGCTGGCGGTCAACATCGCGGTGCTGGCGTCGATCTACGCGCTGATCAGCTGCGGCTACGTGCTGATCTACCGCACCAGCCGCGTGCTGAACCTCGCGCACGGCGAGCTGATGATGCTGGGCGCCTACGGGCTGTTCACCACCGCGTCGCTGTTCGGCCGCCACCCGCTGCTGGCGATCGCGGTCTCCGCGGTGCTGGCGCTGACGGTGGGCGTGCTGGTCTACGTGGTGCTGATGCGGCGCATGACCGGCGAGTCGGTGCTGGCTGCGGTACTGACCACGATTGCGCTCGGCATCCTGTTGCGCGGCGCGATGGTGCTGGCATTCGGCGCGCAGGAGCAGCACCCGCTGCCGCTGCTGGGCTTCGAGAACGCGTCGGTCGCGATCGGCTCGGCGCGCATCTCGGCGGTGAGCCTGACGCTGGTGCTGGCCACCGCGGCGGTCTACGTGGGGCTGTGGGCGTTCCTGCGCTACACGGTCTGGGGCATCCGCATGCGCGCCGCCGGCCAGAACCCGCTGCTGGCCGCGCAACGCGGCATCGGGCTGCACGGCATCTACGCGCTCGCGTGGGGATTGGCAACCTTCACCGCCGGGCTGGCCGGCATGCTGATCGCCTGCGACGCGGCGCTCGACCAGACGATGGTGATGATCGGCCTGAAGGCCTTCCCGGCCGCATTGGTCGGCGGGCTGGACAGCCTGCTCGGCGCGCTGGTCGGCTCGCTGGTGATCGCCGGCGCCGAGGTGCTGCTGATCCACTACGTCGACCCGCTGCTGTCCGACGTGGTGCCGTTCGCGGTGCTGCTGGCGATGCTGGTGCTGCGGCCGTGGGGGCTGTTCGGCACCCGCGAGGAACTCGACCGGGTATGAGCCCGCCGCGCGCGAGCGGGTACTTCCGCACCGACTACTCGCAGGACTTCCGGCTGGTCGACACGCGCACGCAGCGGGTGGCGCTCGCCGCCTTCGCCGGCTGCGCGCTGGCGCTGCCGCTGCTGGCGAGCAGCTTCGCGCTCGACCTCGCCAACCAGGTGCTGCTGGCCACGGTCGGCGCGGTGGCGCTGATGCTGCTGACCGGCTACGCCGGGCAGATCTCGCTCGGCCACGCGGGGCTGCTGGCCGCCGGCGCCTTCACCACCGGCATCCTGTTCAAGGAACTCGCCGCGCCGATCTGGGTGACGCTGCCGGCGTCGGCCGCGGTCGGCGCCGCGCTCGGACTGATCTTCGGGCTGCCGAGCCTGCGACTGCGCGGGCTCTACCTGGCGGTGTCGACGCTGGCGCTGCACTTCATCGTGATCTACCTGGGCGGTGAATACGAGACGAAGCGCGGCTTCTCGACCGGCGTGGTCATCGATCCGCCGGTGCTGTTTGGCTGGACGCTCGCCGACGCACGCGCCTGGTACTACCTGCTGCTGGCCGCCGCCGCCGCGACGATCCTGCTGAGCCTGAACCTGCTGCGCTCGCGCACCGGCCGCGCCTGGCGCGCGATCCACGGCCGCGAGGCGGTTGCCGGCGCGCTGGGCATCAGCGTGCACCGCGCCAAGCTCGGCGCCTTCGTGGTGTCGTCGACGCTGACCGCGATGGCCGGGTGTCTCTTCGCCTACTACCGCGGCTTCGTGTCGGCCGAGGCGTTCTCGCTGTTTCTCACCATCCAGTACGTGGCGATGATCATCATCGGCGGCATGGGCTCGATCCTCGGCGCTGTGCTGGGCGCGGTGTTCGTCGTGCTGTTCCCCTATGCGATCGAGGCGGCGATGAACGCCACGCCGCTCGGCGATCGGCTGTCGTCGTACGTGTTCGCGGTCAATTACGCCGCCTTCGGGCTGGTGATGATCCTGTTCCTGGTGTTCGAGCCGCAGGGCCTGGTCGGCATCTGGCGGCGCGCGCAGGACTGGGTGCTGCTGTGGCCGTTCAGTCAGAGGCCGCTGGGCAAATGAGCGAGCTGCTGAAAGTCGAGAAGCTCGAGGTCACCTACCACCGCGTGATCACCGCGGTGCAGGGCGTGTCGCTGTCGGTGTCGGCCGGCAGCGTCGTCGCGCTGATCGGCAACAACGGCGCCGGCAAGACGACGACCTTGCGCGCGATCTCGGGCTTCCTCGGGCTGGACGACGCGCGGGTCACCGACGGCCACATCGCGTGGCGCGGCGAGCGCATCGAGAACCGGCCGCCGCACCGGATCGCGCGGCGCGGCATCGCGCTGGTGCCCGAGCGCAGCAAGGTGTTCGAGAGCCTGTCGGTCGAGGAGAACCTGGACGCCGCGGTGGCCGAGCGGCGCGAGATCGACAAGGCGCGCGTGTTCGAGCACTTCCCGATCCTGAAGAAGCTGCGCGCTCGACAGGCCGGCTACCTGTCGGGCGGCGAGCGCCAGATGCTGGCGATCGGATCGGCATTGATGTGCTCGCCGCAGCTGCTGCTGATCGACGAGCTGTCGCTGGGGCTCGCCCCGCTGGTGGTCGAGCAGCTGGTCGAGCGGCTGCGCGCGATCCGCAGCGAGCTCGGCACCACGCTGCTGGTGGTCGAACAGAACGCGCAGGTCGCGCTCGAGCTGGCCGACTACGGCTACGTGATGGAGAACGGCCGCGTCGTGCTCGACGGCACGCCTTCGAGGCTGCGCGAGCACCAGGACATCCGTGAGTTCTACCTCGGCGCCGGGCAAACGCAGCGGCGCAGCTATCGCGAGGTCAAGCAGTACCGGCGCAGCCGCCGGTGGTATGGGTGAGGCCATGCCTGAGGGCATGGCTCACGGCATGGCCGAGCTGTCACTCGATTCGGTGTCGCTCGCCTTCGGCGGCCTGCAGGTGCTGCAGGACGTGTCCTTCGAGGCGCGCGCCGGCGAATTGCTGGCGCTGATCGGCCCCAACGGCGCCGGCAAGACCTCGGTGCTCAATTGCGTCAGCGGCCTGTACCGCCCGCAGCGCGGGCGCATCGTGCTCGAAGGGCGCGAAGTCACGACCGAGAGGCCGCACCGCATCGCTTCGCTCGGGCTGGCGCGCACCTTCCAGCACGGCGAGCTGTTCCCGCACATGAGCGTGATCGACAACCTGCTGGTCGCGCGCCACGCGCGCTTCGGCACGAACGCGTTCGCGGAGGCGCTGTTCACGCGGAAGGTGCGGCGCGAGGAGACCGCGCACCGACAGCGCATCGAGGAAGTGCTCGAGTTCGTCGAACTGGAACGCTACCGGCACCGGCCCGTCGACGCGCTGCCCTACGGCATCCAGAAGATCGTCGGCTTCGCGCGCGCGCTGGCGATGGAGCCCAGGGTGCTGCTGCTCGACGAGCCGTCGGCCGGCCTCAACCGCGAGGAGCGCGAAGACCTCGCGCGGCACATCCTGCGCATCCGCCACGAGCTGCGCATCGCGATGGTCTGGGTCGAGCACGACATGCAGATGGTCGCCGACCTCGCCGACCGCATCTGCGTGCTCGAATCGGGCACGCCGATCGCGAGCGGGACGCCGGACGAGGTGTTGAACGACCCGCGCGTGGTGCGGGCCTACCTGGGGAGCACGCCATGATCGACGCCGCCTGGCTGCTGTTCGTTGCCACGTCGCTGCTGGTGATCGCGACGCCCGGCCAGGACATGATCCTGGTGATGTCGCGCTCCGTCGCCCAGGGGCCGACGGCCGGCGTGCTCACCGCCGCCGGCGTCAGCACCGGGCTGTTCGGGCACACATTGCTGGCGGCGCTGGGCCTGGGCGCGATCCTGCGCACCTCGGAGCTGTTGTTCGTCGCGCTGAAGCTGGTCGGCGCTGCCTACCTGGTCTGGATCGGCATCGGCCTGCTGCGCACGCGTGCGGCCGAGCTGGTGCTGCTGGGCGCCGCGCCGCGATCGCGCGGCCGGCTGTTCGTCGACGGCGCGTTCTCGAACCTGTCGAACCCGAAGATCGCGGTCTTCTACTTCGCGTTCCTGCCGCAGTTCGTGCCGCAGGGCGCGGCGCACCCGACGCTGTCGGTGTTCGCGCTGGGGCTGGCGTTCGCGGGACTCACCTTCGTGGTCAAGGGGCCGGTGGGGCTGTTCGCGGGGCTGTTGTCGGGATGGCTGCGCGCGCGACCGCGGGCGCTGGTCGGGCTGCACCGGACGAGCGGGGCGGTGCTGGTGGGGCTGGGGCTGAAGCTGGCGGTCGAGCCGTCGAATTCGTCGTAGCCCAAGGCGAAGCGCGCCGCCGCGGCCTCGCTCGCCCGTTCACCGGCCGCTATTCCGTCAGCGGTCGATCAGCCGGGCACGCGCCGCGGCGCCTCCGATCGGCAGCCGCAGGATCAGGTAGCGGAACACGACGTTCAGCAGCACCAACAGATTGCCGTGGACGTGGGCGAGCCGAGCCTCGCGCCGAGCCGCTCATCGGCCACAAGGATAGGCGATCGCCGCTTAATCTGCCGTTCATCGACGCCAGCCAGCATGCCGCTCATCGATGCCGCCCCTTCCCCGGGCGGCGATCCGGGGAGTTGCAGTGTTGGTCCAATTCCGAGAGCCGAAACATTCGGCCTGCCAGGCGTCCCGCATTTCCGCACCGGCCAGACGCCTGCACGTGGTCGACGCCGATCACGCCGAGCGAAGCGCGGTCGAGGCCTTCGTGCGACGCATCTACGGCGAGCGCTACGGCGCCGAAGTACACCAGTTCGCGCCGCGCCTGGTCGCGCTGCGCGACGATGCCGGCGAAATCGTCGCGGCCGCAGGCTACCGGCCGGCCGGCACCGGGCCGCTGTTCCTCGAACGCTACCTGCCGGTGCCGGTCGAAAGCCTGCTCGGCGCCGAATCGTCCCCGCCGCCGTCGCGCAAGCGCATCGTCGAGGTCGGGCATCTCGCGGCCAGCCGAGCGGGCGCGGGCGAGCGCCTGATCCTGTCGCTCGGCCCGCACCTGGCGGGGCGCGGATTCAACTGGGTGGTCAGCACGCTGACCGAGGAGCTTCGCCACCTGTTCGTCCGGATGGGCATCGCACCACTGGCACTCGGGGTGGCCGACCCGGCACTGCTCGGCGACGAAGCCGCGCACTGGGGACGCTATTTCGATCATCGACCGGTGGTGCTCGCAGGTCAGATCGACGCCGCGCTGCAGACGCTGGCGCGCCGCCGGGTGTCGTCATGAGGCCGGTGCTCGACGACGGCCGGCGCGCCTGGCAGTCAGCCGACCTGGAAGGCGCCGTGGACGACGCGGCCGCGCTGCTGCGTGCAGCCGGCACGCGCGTGCTGGCGACGCTGCTCGACAACGGTGCGGCCTTCGTGGTGCTCGACGAGGCCGCGCAGCGTGCCGGTATCGTGCACGTGCCGCTGCCGCTGTTCTTCTCGCTCGGGCAGATGGCGCACGCGCTGCGCGCGGCCGGCGTCGACACGCTGGTCGCCGCGGCGCCGCTCGCCGCGCGCTGGCCCGCGTTGCACTGGTCTGGCGCACTGGCCGCCGGTGATCCGGTCGCGATCGCGCGGCTGCCGGCGCAGGCGGTGCCGCTGCCGCCGGGCACGGCGAAAGTCACCTTCACGTCCGGCAGCACCGGCGAGCCGAAGGGCGTGTGCCTGTCGGCCGAAGCGATGCAGCGCGTTGCGCGCGGCCTGGTCGAGGCCATGGCGCCGCTGGACATCGCGCGCCACCTGAACGCGCTTCCGTTCGCCGTGCTGCTGGAGAACGTCGCCGGGCTGATGGCGCCGCGCCTGCACGGCACGACGGTGCTGGCGCGGCCACTGGCCGCGCTCGGCGTGGCCGGTTCGTCGGGCTTCGATGCGGCGCGCTTCGACGCCGCGGTTCGCGAACTGGCGCCGCACAGCCTGATCCTGCTGCCGCAGATGCTGCGCGCGTGGTGCGCCCACCTGCGGCGGGGTGCGTTGCGCGCGCCGGCGTCGCTGAGATGCGTGGCGGTCGGCGGCGCCGCGATCGGCGCTCCGCTGGTGCTCGCCGCACAGGCGCTGGGCCTGCCGGTCGGCGAAGGTTACGGTCTGTCGGAAGGCGCCTCGGTGCAGACGCTGAACCTGCCAGGCGCCGGGCGTGCCGGCAGCGCCGGGCGCGTGCTGCCTCACGCACGCCTGCGCGTCGCTCCGGATGGCGAACTGCTGATCGCGGGCAGCCTGTTCAGCGGCTACCTCGGCGACCCGACGCCGGTGCCCGAGTGGTGGCCGACCGGCGACCTGGGACGCATCGACGACGATGGCTTCGTTCACCTGGCCGGTCGCAAGAAGAACCTGCTGATCACCGCGTTCGGCCGCAACGTGTCGCCGGAGTGGGTCGAGACCGCGCTGTGCAGCCAGCCGTCCCTGCTGCACGCGGTCGTGCTCGGCGACGGGCAACCGTCGCTGTCCGCCGTGCTGTGGCCCACGCACGACGCGATCGACGACCACACGCTGCAGGCCGCGATCGACACCGCCAACGCGCACCTCCCCGACTACGCGCGCATCGCGACGTGGGTGCGCGGGCGCGCCGCGTTCGATGCGAGCACCGGCCTCGCCACCCCGAACGGCCGGCCGCGCCGCGGCGCGGTCCTGAAGGCGCACGCCGACGCGCTCGACATCGTTTCCACCGACCTCGCCTGAGACACGACCATGCGCTTCTACAACCGGCTTCTCGAGCAAACCGCCGCCGACAGGGCGGCCCTGGTGGCCGCCCCGATCATCCAGGGCTGCCTGCACGGCGAGGTGTCGTTGCCGAGCTACCTCGCGTTCCTGCGCGAGGCCTACCACCACGTGCGCCACACCGTGCCGCTGCTGAAGGCCGCTCAGGCCGCGCTGCCGCCGCGCCACGACTGGCTTCGCGCTCCGCTCGACGAGTACATCGAAGAGGAAGCAGGCCACGACGAGTGGATCCTCGACGACATCCGCGCCTGCGGCGGCGATGCCGAAGCGGTGCGCCACGGCCCGCCGGGGCACGCAACCGAAGTGATGGTGGCCTACGCCTACGACACCATCGCCCGCGTGAACGCGCTGGGCTTCTTCGGCATGGTGCACGTGCTCGAGGGCACCAGCGTCTCGCTCGCGCTGCTGGCGGCCGACGCGATCCAGAAACCGCTCGCGCTGCCCGACTCGGCGTTCAGCTACCTGCGCTCGCACGGCACGCTGGACCGCGAGCACACGGCGCACTTCGCCCTGCTGATGGATCGCATCGACGATCCGCGCGACCAGGATGCGATCGTGCACGGAGCGCGCGCGTTCTATCGACTGTACGGCGACGTCTTCCGCAGCCTGCCGTTGCCGCGAGCGGCGGAGGCACTGGCGTGAAGGCCGCTGAAGCACGCGTGCTGCTGACCGGCGCAAGCGGCGGCATCGGACGGTCGGTCGCGGCGGCGATGCGCGCCGCTGGCGCCGCGGTGATGGGCGTCGGACGCGCCGCGGAATCGCCGCTGCCGGCCGGCACGGCGTGGGTGCGCGCCGACCTCACGACTGTCGACGGACTGGCCGCGGTCGCGGGCGCGGCGGCCGGCTGGCGCGCCAACGTCGTCGTCCACGCCGCCGGCGCGCCGGCATTCGGCGCGCTCGCCGACACGTCGCCTGCGCGGATGCACGCGGTGCTGCAGGCGAACCTGCTCGCGCCGATGCTGCTGACGCAGGCCCTGCTGCCGCAGCTGCAGCGCCTGCCGAAGGCGCAGGTGATCTTCGTCGGTTCGGCCACGGGCCGGATCGGACTCCCGGGGTTCAGCGTCTACGGCGCCAGCAAGGCCGGCTTGCACGGCTTCGCGGAAGCGCTGCGGCGCGAGCTGGCCGACACGCCGGTCAAGGTGCAGGTCCTCGGCCCTCGCAGCACGCGGACCGCCTTCAACGACGCCGGGGTCGAGGCGTACAACCGCGCCACCGGCACGGCGATGGACAGCCCGGAGACGGTGGCCGCAGCGCTGTTGCGACTGCTCGAAAGCGACGCCGCGGAGCGCTTCATCGGTTTTCCCGAGCGGCTCGCCGTGCGCGTGAACGGCCTGCTCGGCCCGTGGCTCGACGGCGCCTTCGCGCGGCATCGCCGCAGCCTGCGCGCCGAACCCCTGCAACCCCTCTCAGGAGAGAACCCGACATGAACAGGATGCTCGCGGGCCTGTTGGCCCTGTTCTTCAGCTGGTCGATGGCCGCCGTGGCGGGCCCCGTCGAAGACGCCGTGGCCGAGTTGCAGCGCGACTGGGAAGTGATCCGCTACCAGACGCCGGCCGCCGAGCGCGAGAAGCGCTTCGAATCGCTCGCCGCCAAGGCGCGCGAGGTCAGCGAGCGTTTCCCGGGTCGCAGCGAGCCGCTGATCTGGGAAGGCATCGTCGTCAGCTCCTGGGCCGGCGAGAAGGGCGGCCTCGGCGCGCTGGGCCTGGTCAAGCAGGCGAAAGCGATCTACGAACGGGCCATCGGCATCGACGGCAAGGCGCTCGACGGATCGGCCCTCAACAGCCTCGGTGTGCTGTACTACAAGGTGCCCGGATGGCCGATCGGCTTCGGCGACAAGGACAAGGCCCGCGACCTGCTGCAGAAGGCGCTCGCGGTCAACCCGCAGGGCATCGACCCGAACTACTTCTACGCCGAGTACCTCGCCGAAACCGGCCACGGCGACGAGGCCGTGCCGTATCTCGAGCGTGCGCTGCAGGCGCCGGCGCGGCCGGGTCGCCAGATCGCGGACACCGGCCGGCGCGAGGAAGCCCGCGCGCTGCTGGCCCGGGTCAAGTCGCCTTGAGCTCCGCGGCCACGCCGCCGCCGCCGTCACGCGCGCGGTAGCGCAGCTTCAGCCCGTGCAGCGCGGCGACGCGCTGCACGATCGACACGCCCAGCCCGCTGCCGCCTTCGGGCTGCCCTTCGATGCGGTAAAAGCGTTCCCCCAATCGCGCGAGCGCGTCGGCCGGCAGCGACGGGCCGTCGTTCTCGACGACCAGGCCGTCGGCTTCGAAGCGCAGCGATACGCTGCTGCCTTCGGGGGCGTAGCGCACGGCGTTGTCCAGCAGGTTGCGCAACAGCACCGAGAGCAACTCGGCATCGCCCTGCAGCGGAAACGCCGGCGTGCCTTCAGCTGGCCAGTCGCAGCCGAGCTCGATGCGGCGACGCTCGGCCAGCGGCAGCACGTCGCTCATCGCCTGCTCGACCAGCGCGCGCCAGTCCACCACGGCAGCCCTGGGCAGGCGGTCGGTCGCGTCCAGGCGCGACATGGCCAGCATCTGGGTGACCAGGCGGTCCATGCGGTCGAGCCCGGTTCGCAGCCGCGTCTCGGCCTGGCGGCGCTCGGTCGCGTCGGCGGCGCTGCAGAGCACGTCCCACTGCGCCCGCAGGACCGCGAGTGGCGTGCGCAACTCGTGCGCCGCGTCGGCCGTGAAGCGACGCTCGCGCGCCAATGTCGCGTCGATGCGCGCGAACAGCCCGTTCATCGCCGCCAGCAACGGCTGCAGCTCGAGCGGCGCGCGACTGGTCGGCACCGGTTGCAGCGCGTCCGCCCCCCGGCCTCGCAGTTCGGCAGCCAGCGCGCGCACCGGCGCGAGCGCCTGGCGCACCGCCCAGGTCATCGCCAGCAGCAATACGGGCAGCACGAGCAGCCACGGCAGCAGCTGGCCAGCGACCAGGTTCCAGACCAGCTCGTCGCGCTCGTGCACGCTCTGGCCTGCGGCGACCAGCCACTCGGCGCGCGGCGACTGCAGGTAGTACACGCGCCAGGGGTCGCCGCTGACCGTCAGGTCGACGAAGCCGGCGGCCTGCGGTTGGCGCGGCAGCTGCGCGCCCTCGCGGTCAGTCAATACCAGCCGGCCCTCCGCGTTCCAGACCGCGATCGCCAGGTCGCGCAGGTCCGCCTCGCCGGCCGAAGCCGGCGCCGGCAACGCGACCCCCGGCACGGCCGCGCCCGAGGACGCGATGCCGGAGAGCGTGACCTGCACCTGGCGTGCGAGCCGGATGATCTCGGTGTCGAAGAGCTCGTTGACTTCGTCGCGCGCACGATCGGCCGAGATCAGCAGCGCGACGGCCCACACCGCCGGCGCACCGAGCAGCAGGTACAGCAGCAGCCGGCGCTGGATGCTCACGAGTCGTCCCCGGCCGCGCCGAGCGCGTAACCGACGCCGCGCACGGTGCGAACGATGCCCGGATCGATCTTGCGCCGCAGCCGGTGCACGTGCACTTCCAGCGAGTTGCTCTCGGGCTCCGCACCGCTCCAGTCGTAGAGCCGCTCGAGCAACTGGTTCTTCGACATCACGCGCTGCGGGTGCTTCAGCAGGATCTCGAGCAGGGCGAGTTCCATCGCGGTCAGTTCGATTTCACGGTCCTGCCACAGGACCCGCCTGGTCCCGGGGTCGTATCGCAGCGCGCCGTGAGTCCAGACGGCCTGCGCGCGGCCCGACGCACGCCGCAGCAGCGCGCGCAGCCGCGCCGAGAGTTCGTCGATCGCGATCGGCTTGATCAGGTAGTCGTCGGCCCCCGCGTCGAGGCCTGCGATGCGTTGCTCGATCGCATCGCGGGCCGTCAGGATCAGCACCGGCAGGTCGCGGCCGCGCTGGCGCCAGCGCCGCAGCCAGGTCATCCCGTCGGTGCCCGGCAGGCCGAGATCGAGCACCAGCACGTCGTATCCGGAATCGCCCAGTGCCGAATCGGCGTGCGCGCCGTCCCGGAACCAGTCGACGACGTGCCCGGCCTGCCGCAATCCTGTGGCGAGCGCGTCTCCGAGATCGGGATCGTCTTCGAGAATCAGCAATCGCATCGCCACGCCATGTCAACACGCCGATGACGCCAAGGCCCATAGTGTGACAGCTGGCGCGCCGCACTAACCGCCCATCAGCATGCCCGGCAGCCACAGGGCCAGTGCCGGAACGAACGTGACCAGCGCCAGTACGACGATCAGCGCCAGCGTGAACGGGACCGCCTCGCGGAATACCGCGGACAGCGGCGCACCCGCCAGCTGCGCCGTCAGGAACGTCACGACCCCCGAAGGCGGGGTGAGCTGTCCGATCATCAGGTTGAGCACGACCACCACGCCGAGGTGCACCAGGTCGATTTCGTACGCGTTGGCCAGCGGTACCAGCAGAGGCACCATGGTGACCAGCGCGACCGGCGGCTCGAGCGCCAGTCCCCAGACCAGGAAGAACAGGTTGATGACGATCAACATCACCCACCGGCTGTCGGTGAGCGACGTGAAGAACTCGACCAGCGTCTGGCCGATTGCCATGTTCGCCACGAGCCACGAGAAGGTGCCAGATGCCGCCACCATCATCAGGATCAGTCCCGAACTGATCGTCGACTCGCGCACGACGCGCCACAGCTCGGAGAGCCGCATCTCGCGGTAGACGAACAGGCCGACGACCGCCGCATAGACGACCGCGATCACCCCGGCCTCGGTCGGCGTCACGACGCCGCCGACGATCCCGCCGAGAATGATCACCGGCATCACCAGCGCGAACACCGCGTCGCGCAGGGTCGCAGCCACGCGCCGCAGCGTTGCGCGCGGCGAGAACGGGAACGCGCGTCGCCGCGCGATCCACGTGGCAGTCGCCAGCAGCCAGGCTCCCATCAGCAAGCCCGGCAGGGCGCCTGCCAGGAACAGCTCGCCGACCGAGGTCTCGGTCACGAGTGCATAGACGACGAAGGCGATCGACGGCGGGATCACCGGCCCCATCGTCGCGGCCGCGGCGACGACCGCCGCGGCGTACTCGGCCGGGTACCGCTCCTTCTTCATCGCCGGGATCAACGCTCCGCCGATCGCCGACGCGTCGGCAACCGCCGAGCCCGAGACGCCCGAGAACACCATGCTCGCGATGATCGCGACGTGCGACAGCCCGCCCCGGATGTGCCCGACCAGTGCCGCCGCGAACGCCAGCAGCCGCCGCGTGATCCCGCCGGTGTTCATCAATTCCCCGGCGAGGAAGAAGAACGGGATCGCGAGAAAGGCGAACGAGTCGATCCCCTGCACCAGGGTCGAAGCGAGCACGCTGTACGGAACCTGTCCTCCCATCGCGACCACGAAGGACAGCGACGCGAGCCCCATCGCGAAGAACACCGGGACGCCGATCGCCAGCAGGACGAGGAACGCCCCCATCAGCACGCAGAACGGCAGCAGCTGCTCGAGCATCACGCGCGACGGCGCACTAGCGTCGCCAGCTCGACACAGATCGCGACGAACATCAACCCCATTCCGACCGGCAGGCACGCATAGAGGACCGTCTGCTCGAGCTGAATCGACACGAACGACATGCCGCGCATCGAGTCGACGACGTCCAGGCTGCTCCAGCCGACGATCGCCACCAGCATTGCGCACAGCAGCCAGGCGACGATCGAAACCCGGTGGCGCCACCGCGCCGGCAACGCCGCCACGGCAAAGTCGGTTGCCATGTGCGCATGGCGACGGACACCGAGGTAGCCCGACAGGAACGTGAGCCAGACCAGCAGCATCACGTCGACCTCGAGCACCCACGAGAACGAATAGGAGAACAGGTAGCGCGCCACGACCTGTCCGAACGCGGTGGCGATCAGTGCCACCGCGAGCGCGCCCACCAGGAACTCGACGAGTCGGTCGAGCCCGCGCAGCATCGGGAACCGTCTCGGCGCTTCGTGACCGGGGTCCGCCCCGTCGCCTCAGCGCTCGGCCGCGATCCGCTCGAGCGTACCCTTCGACCAGAGCTTGCCGTCGAGCGCGGCCAGCGCCTTCTTGGCCGCGTCCTTGAACGGCCCGAGGTCGGGCTCGACGATCTCCATGCCCTTCTCCTTCAGCACGGCCACGGAGTTGTTGGTGACTTCCCAGGTGCGCTTGCTCGCCCAGCGCTCGGTCTCGACCGCGGCCTGCTGCATCGCCTGCTGCTGCGCCGGCGTCAGCGCGTTCCACTTGCTCTCGGCCATCAGCACGGTCAGGCCCGACTGGATGTAGTCGATCCTGATCGCGTACTTCTGCACCTCGTAGAACTTCGCGCCAGCGATCGCGTCGAAGCCGTTGTCCTGCCCGTCGACGATGCCCTGCTTCAATGCGAGGTAGAGCTCTGCCGCGGCCACCGGGGTCGGCGACGCCCCCCAGGCCTTGAACACCTCGAGGATCGTCGGCGTCTCGGGCACGCGGATCTTCAGGCCCTTCATGTCATCGGGCTTCGTCACCCGGGTCCGGGCCGTCGTCAGCTGCCTGGGCGAGCGGTCCGACACGTAGCCGACATACTTGAACGCGGCCTCCTTCTCGACCGGGGCCAGCATGTCGAAGAAGGTCTTCGAGAAGATGAACTTGCGAAAGTGCGCGTGATCCAGGAAGACGTAGGGTGCGAACAGCGCGTTGAAGTCCCTTCCGCCGCGCGCCAGCGCCAGCGTGCCGGTGTCGACCAGCACCATGTCGATCTGCCCGGTCTTCATGCCGGCGTAGTTCTGCGGCAGGCTGCCGAGTTGGCCGCCTCCGACGCCCTGGACTTTGATCTCGCCGTTGGTCAGCTTCGCGACCTGCTCGCCGTAGTGATCGGCGATCGGTCCCCAGACCGGCGGCGGCGCAACGAAGGCCATCTTGAAGGTGGCCTGCGCGCGAGCCGGCGAGGACGCCGCGACGGCGAGCCCCACGAACAAGGCGGCGAGTGCGAGGATGCGTCGGTTCATGTCGGTCTCCGGGATTAGCGGCTAGCGTCGCCGCGCAAAGTAATCCTGATACGAACTGCCGTTCGACACCAGTACCCCGCCGTCCACGTCGAGCGAAGTTCCGGTGCACATCGCCGCCGCCTCGCTCGCGAGGAACAACGCCGCGGCGGCGATGTCGGAGGGCTGCACCCACCGGCCGAGCGGGATGATGGTCTCGGTCCGGGCAATCTCCTCGTCTGTCGCGTTGCGCCGGATCATCGGCGTGAGCGTCGGCCCCGGGCAGATCGCGTTGACCCGGATGCGTCGAATGCCGAACTCGAAGGCCGCGTGGCGCGTGAAGCCGAGCACCCCGGCCTTGGACGCCGTGTAAGCCGCGCCGCCGTGGAACGAGATGCGCTTCCCGGCAATCGACGCGATGTTGACGATCGCCCCGCCGCCGCGGGCACTCATCGACGGCACGACCGCCTGCGTGCATAGCATGACGCCGCGCAGGTTGACCTCGATGACGCGGTCCCACTCGCGCTGCGGCATCTTTTCGATGGTGTACGTGGACTCGACGCCTGCGCTGTTCACCAGCACGTCGACGCCACCGAAGGTCTCGCAGGCCGTGCGCACGCCCGCCTCGACCGACTGCCGGTCCGCAACGTCGACGGCCACGCCGATCGCGCCGTCGATCGCGCGCGCAGCCGTTGAGAGCGCGTCGGCGTCCACGTCGAACAGGCACACCGCGGCGCCGGCGCGCGCGAACGCCTCCGCGCAGCCACGGCCGATGCCACTCGCGGCACCGGTTACGATCGCGACTCTTCCGTCCAGCTTCATCGCCATGGCCTCCGCCCGACGTCCGTGTGACCGCTCGCCGGCGCGCGTGCCCGTCAGGCCGCCAGTGCGCGGCGGGCGGCCGCGACGATGTCGTCCTCGCCGGGGATCAGCTGCTTCTCGAGGTTGCGCGCGAAGGGAATCGGCACGTTGGGTGTCGCGACCCGCTCGATCGGCGCCTTCAGCGAGCGGAAGCCCTCCTCCGCGACGATCGCGACCACCTCGCCGGCCGAGCCGCAGAACTTCATCGCCTCGCTCGCCACGACCAGGCGGCCGGTCCTGGCGACCGACTCGAGCACGGCATTCTTGTCGAGCGGGACGATCGTTCGCAGGTCGATCACCTCGGCCTCGATCCCGTCGCGTGCGAGTATCTCGGCCGCCTGTAGTGCGCGCCGGACCATCGCGCCCACCGAGACCAGCGTCACCGCGTCGCCACGCCGGAGCACCGCTGCCTCGCCGAACGGCGTCAGGTACTCGTCGTCAGGCACCTCGTCGCGGGCGCCGTGGTACAGGCCCATGTGCTCGAGAAACAGCACCGGGTTGTCGTCGCGGATCGCCGTCTTGATCATTCCCTTGGCATCGCGCGCGCTCGACGGGATCGCGACCTTGACGCCGGGCACGTGCGCGACCCACGCGTGGTAGTCGTACGCGTGCCCGTGGTAGGGTCCGACCCCGAACTTGGCCCGGACGACGAGCGGCACCCGCGCCTTTCCGTCCGAGTAGTAGTGCATCGCGCCCGCGTCGCATCCGACCTGCTGCAACACCAGCGACAGGTACTCCAGGAACATGATGTCGACAATCGGCCGCTTGCCCATCAACGCGGCGCCGACCCCGGCGCCGACGATCCCGCCCTCCGAGATCGGCGTGTCGATCACTCGCTCCGGGCCGAATTCCTCCCACAGGCCCTTGCACGAGTTCAGCGGCCCGCCGAAGCGGCCGATGTCGAGCCCCATGATGAAGACGTCCCGGTCGCGCCGCATCTCCTCGGCGATCCCGCCGACGACCGCCTGCTGCATCGTGAGTCGCGCCACGTCAGGCCCCCGCAAAAACGCGATCGACGCCGAGCACGTCGGGACCGGGCATCGGGTCCTCGCGCGCCAGCTTCATCGCGAGCGCAACCTCGGCTGCGACCTCCTCGCGCAGCCGGGCGGCACCCGCCGCGTCGAGGATCCCCTCCCTGGCCAACCGCGCCTCGTGCTGCGCAAGCGGATCGCGACCCGCCCACTGATCGACCTCGTCCTTCGAGCGATAGGCAGCCGGGTCGGCAGTCATGTGACCGCCGACCCGGTAGGTCAGCGCCTCGATCAGAGTCGGCCCTCCACCTTCGCGCGCCCGTGCCACCGCGGCCTGGACCGCCTCGTGAACCGCGACCACGTCGTTGCCGTCGACGCCGACGCCCGGAATGCCGTAGCCGGTTGCGCGGTCCACGATCCGCCCGCCGTGCTCCCGCCCTGCCGGCGTCGAGATCGCAAACTGGTTGTTCTGGCAGACGAAGACCACGGGCAACTTCAGCACGGCGGCGAGGTTCACCGCTTCGTGAAAGTTCCCGCGGCTCGCCGTCCCGTCACCGAACACCGCCAGCGCGACGCCACCCTTGCCATCGAGCTTCGCGGCGAGCGCCGCGCCCGCTGCGTACTCGATCGTCGGCCCGAGCGCTCCCGAGTACAGTCCGATCACGCCGACTTCGAACGGACCGCACACGTCGGAGCGGTAACGGCCACGCGTGTAGCTCGTCGCCTTGCCCTCGAGACCGGCGAAGAGCCTCCTGAGGTCCGCGCCACGCGCATGCGATGCGCCCAGCATTCCACGATAGTGCGGAGCCACCGCATCGCCCGGCCTCAGGCCGTGGTAGCAGCCCGCGATGACGGCCTCCTCGCCGAGCGCCGGGTGCCAGTGGCCATCGATCGCGCCGATCGCGCGATCGGACTCCCGGACGACCAGCATCAGGCGGTACATCTCGATCCAGGGTTCATCACGAGCGCCCATCGCGCATCTCCGTCAGCTCGCGCGGATCCGCGCGATCACCTCGCCCGCGCCGACGACTTCGTCGGCGCAATGGACGATCTCCGTCACCACGCCGCTCGCCGGTGACTCGACTTCCAGGTTCACCTTGTCGGTCATTACTTCGACCAGCAACTCGCCGGCGGACACCGAATCGCCCTCTCGCTTGTGCCAGGCGACGATCGTCGCCTCCTTGGCGTCTCCCCCGAAGTCGGGCATCCTCACCTCGATCGTCATCGCCCCCCTCCCGAAGCACCGAACTGCACCTTCGCCGGCTCCGACAGAAGCGCGTGCAGCGTGTCCACGAATCGCTGCGCCGGCACGCCGTTGACGACGCGGTGGTCCACGGTCAGGCTCGTCGGAAGCACCCACGCCGGCACGATCCGCTCCTCACGCACCACGGCACGACGCGCCAGCGCGCCGACGCCGAGGATTGCGCACTGGGGCAGCGCGACGATCGGGGTCGACCAGCGCGCGGTGCGCAGCCCTCCCGGGTTCGTCAGCGTGAACGTGGCCCCGCGCACGTCGTCGAGCGCCAGACGGCCAGCCATCGCCCGCTGCCCCAGGTCGGCCAGCGCGATCGACACCTCGGCGAGCGTCAACTGGTCGGCATTGCGGATCACCGGCACGATCAGGTTGTCGTCGGGCATCGACATCGCAACGCCCATGTGCACGGCGCCGGCAACGTGCACGTTGCCGTCGACGAAGGTCGCGTTCAACGCAGGGTGCTCACGCAAAGCCTGCGCGGCGATCTTCACGAGCAAGGCCGTGAGGCTGAACCGTAGCCCGTGGTCGCGATGCGCGTCCGCATTGAGCGTCTCGCGAAACGCGACGAGGGCGTCGACCTCGACCTCGCCCAGCAGCGTGATCGGCGCGGTCTCCAGGTGGCTCTTGAGCAGATGCGCCGCAGCGATGCGCTGCATCGGGCCCAACCTGGCCGCGCGAACCGCAGCGTCCTGCGCCGTGGTCCTGCCGCAAGCGCCTTCGTCGTCGGACATGGATCCCGTCTTGTCGAATTGTTAACAAACGTTAATATATGGCTGGAGAGTCGTCTATATGCGGCGCAGCAATGAAAGACCAATCGGCATCGGAATTCGAACCGGAAAAGCTCGCCGAAGGGGCGCTCGTCCATCGACTGCTGCGACTCGTCAACCTGCTTGCCAAGCCGTTCCAGGAGCGCTTCGGAACGCGCTACCGGCTGTCGCTCGCCGAATGGCGAATCATGATGGTGCTGGCCGCACACCCCGGGGCAACCGCCACCGAGATCGCCGACTGGACCGGGCTGCACGTGATGAACGTCAGTCGCAGCGTCGCGCGACTGGTGAGGACGAAGCGCGTGCTCCGTGAGATCGACCGTGAAGACAGGCGACGCAACCTGCTGCGTCTGTCACGCGACGGCGAGGCGCTCTACCGCCGCATCGCCCCGAGCGCGCAGGCGCGCGAGGATATCGTCCGCTCGGTGCTGAGCGGCCGTGAAGCGGCATCGTTTCGCCGGATGCTCGACCGGATGATCGATCACATGCGGCACGAGGCGCCAGCGGACGTCGCCGTCGAAGAAGGATCGGCACCCGGGCGCGCCAGGAAAGCGAACCTGCGCAAGCGCAAGCCGCGGCCCGGCTGAGCTTCGACGGCACGCCTGCAAGGCCGCAATGCGCGGCTACCCGGACTGCCTGCCCCGACGCAGCAGAAGGTTGTTGGCCACCAGCGCTCCCACCACGATCGCCCCTCCGGCGAGTTCCGCCGCCTCGAAGCGCGCCCCCTCGAACGCGCGGATCGCGAAGGTGACGACCGGCATCAGGTTGAGCAGCAGCATCGCATCGACCGAGCCGATGCGCTGCAACCCGGCGTTCCACAGGAACATGCCGAGCACCACGCCGATCAGCGACACGTAGGCCAGGCGCCAGGTCACCCCCGGCAGCGCCGCCGTGTCGATCCGCACCGCGCCGAGCGCGTACGCGATCGTCCAGACCACGAGGATCACCAGCAGCGCCGGCAGAGCGGTCAGCGTCGAGACCCGCAGCGACGACCAGCCCTCCATTCGCGACGTGACCAGCGCGTAGCCGACCCACGCGATCGCGGCGAGCAGCACCAGCACGTCGCCGAGCAGCTCGCTGCCGCGCGCGGTGGCCAGTTCGCCGAGGCCGACGCCGCGCGTGACCACCAGCGCGACGCCGACGAAGGCGATCACGATGCAGGCGATCGTGAACCCCGGCGGGCGTCGCCGGTCGACGATCCACTCTGCGAGCGCGGCCATCGCCGGTTGCAGCGCGAGGATGATCACCGCCACTTCGGGGCGCGTCAGCGACAGCCCGATGAACAGCATCAGCGCCGACGCGCCGAGCCCGATCGTGCCCGCCAGCAGGATGGGTCGGGCGCGGCCGTCGAGCCCGAAGGCGCGGCGCCCCTCCTGCCACCACAGCAGCAGCGCGAAGGCCGAGCCGGCGACGACGTAGCGCACCACGGTCATCGAGTAGCCGTCGAGCGCGACGAAGGCACCCTTGGCGATCGGCAACTGCCCGCCCCAGATCAGCGTCGCGGCGAGCCCGGCGGCGAGGCCGCGAGCGAAGCCCGGGTTCGCGGCCGCGTGCCGGGTCACAGGCCGAGGATCTTCTGGATGATCGACTTCGCGATGAAGCCGAGCATGCCGAACGCGAGCACGAAGAACAGCACGAACGTGCCCAGGCGGCCGGCCTTCGATTCGCGCGCCAGCTGCCAGATGATGAACAGCATGAAGAGGATGAACGCGCCGATGCCGAAGGTGACCCCGAACTCGGCGATCTGCTCCTCGGTGAAGCCGAAGATCATCGGTGCTCGCCCGGCCGTTCGCCGACGAGGTCGCGGTAGGCGTGCCAGCTGGCGTGGCCGAGCAGCGGCACGACCACCACCCAGCCGACCACGGTGAGCGCGGCCAGCAGCGTCGCCGCCATGATCGTCGCGGCCCACAGCGCCATCGTGAACGGATGCTCGCCGACCACGCGAACGCTGGCCAGCATCGCGTCGCGCAGCGCGACGCGCCGGTCGAGCAGCAACGGCACCGACACGACGCCGATCGCAAAGACGATCGCGGCGGCGAGGCCGCCGGCGACGAGCCACGCGACGAACAGCGCGGCGCCGCGCTCGTCGGCGAACAGCCTGAGCAACTCGGCGACGCCACCCGACGACGCGGCCCCCGGGCCCGCCGCACCGCCCCCCGCCGACGCGCGCACCACCAGCCAGCAGAACGCCACCCAAGTGGTCCCGATCGCCGCCAGCAGCGCGCCGAAACGCAGCAGCGCGGGTGAAGCGGCGCGCCACGCGGCGACCGAGTCGGCGAACGTCGCGGACTCGCCGCGCTCGAGGCGGCGGCTCAGTTCGTACAGGCCGGTGGCAAGCGCCGGCGCTGGAAGCACGAAGCCGGTGAAGGCGCCGGCCAGCAGCCAGGCGCGGTCCCAACCGATCGCGAGGATCGCCACGGCGACGATCGCGAAGGCCAGTCCGTGCGCGAGGCTGGCGACGGGTGCGCGGCCCAGGTCGCGCGCACCGCGCGCGAGCCAGCGGACGACGCTGGCCGGGCCGATCGGTGACGGGGAATGCGGCACGCGCGGTCCGTTCGCCATCAGCGGACCGCGCCCTCGCCCCTTACTGTCCTTCGAGGAAGCTCTTCAGCTTGTCGGCGCGACTCGGGTGGCGCAGCTTGCGCAGCGCCTTCGCCTCGATCTGGCGGATGCGTTCGCGCGTGACGTCGAACTGCTTGCCGACTTCCTCGAGCGTGTGGTCGGTGCTCATCTCGATGCCGAAGCGCATGCGCAGCACCTTGGCCTCGCGCGGCGTGAGCGAGTCCAGCACTTCCTTGACCACGTTGTGCATCGACGCGTGCAGCGCGGCGTCGGCCGGCGCCAGCGTGGCGGTGTCCTCGATGAAGTCGCCCAGGTGCGAATCGTCGTCGTCGCCGATCGGCGTCTCCATCGAGATCGGCTCCTTGGCGATCTTCAGGATCTTGCGGATCTTGTCCTCGGGCATCTCCATGCGCGCGGCCAGCGTCTGCGGGTCGGGCTCCTGCCCGGTCTCCTGCAGGATCTGGCGGCTGATCCGGTTCATCTTGTTGATCGTCTCGATCATGTGCACCGGGATGCGGATCGTGCGCGCCTGGTCGGCGATGCTTCGCGTGATCGCCTGGCGGATCCACCAGGTCGCGTAGGTCGAGAACTTGTAGCCGCGGCGGTACTCGAACTTGTCCACGGCCTTCATCAGGCCGATGTTGCCTTCCTGGATCAGGTCGAGGAACTGCAGGCCGCGGTTGGTGTACTTCTTGGCGATCGAGATCACGAGGCGCAGGTTGGCCTCGGTCATCTCGCGCTTGGCCTTGCGCGCCTTGGCCTCGCCCATCGCCATGCGCTTGTTGATCTCCTTGAGGTCCGACAGCGGCAGCACGACACGCGCCTGCAGGTCGATCAGCTTCTGCTGCAGGTCCTGGATCGCCGGGATGTTCCGGCGCATCACCTCGACGTAGGCCGGGCTGGCGGCGACTTCCTTGTCGGCCCACTTCAGGTTGGTCTCGTTGCCGGGGAAGGTCTGCATGAAGCGCTCGCGCGGCATGCCGACGCGCTGCACGCAGATTTCGCCGATCGCGCGCTCGAGGGTGCGCACCTCGTCGACCTGGGCACGCAGCGTGTCGCACAGCTTCTCGACCATCTTGGCCGTGAAGCGGATGCTCATCAGCTCGTCCTGGATCTCGGTCTGCGCCTTCAGGTACGACTTGCTCTTGTAGC
>Ga0209476_10000536_pt1 | contig 26047 bp, 21 predicted proteins | sample KloWWTrecipitate_FD_187179 | JGI IMG/M metagenome (GOLD analysis project Ga0209476, IMG submission 187179) | Active sludge microbial communities from Klosterneuburg, Austria, studying microevolution and ecology of nitrifiers - Klosterneuburg... | ecosystem: Engineered > WWTP > Aerobic digester... | reverse complement strand
GCTTCGTGACCGACCTCATCGACGGGCTCGTGCGCCTGATGGGCACCGCCGACGCCGTCACCGGCCCCATGAACCTCGGCAACCCCGTCGAGTTCACGATCGGCGAGCTCGCCGCGCGCGTGATCGAGCTCACGGGCTCGCGGTCGGCGATCGAGCACCGGCCGCTGCCCACCAACGACCCGCGGCAGCGCCGGCCCGACATCTCGCTCGCCCGCGAGGCGCTCGGCTGGCAGCCCACGGTCGCGCTCGACGAGGGGCTGCGCCACACCATCGCCTATTTCGAGCGGCTGCTCGCCGAGCGCGGCGCCCCCGCCTGACGCCGCGGCCGCATGGCCACGCCGCGCGTTCCCGACTCCCCCTACGCGGCCTTCCGCCTCGCGGTGGCGCTCGCGATCATGACGATCGGCGCGAGCGCCATGTACGTCGTGCCCGTGGTGCTGCCGGCGGTGCAGGCCGAGTTCGGGATCGCGCGGGCCGATGCCTCGCTCCCCTACGCCCTGCTGATGGCGGGCATGGGCGTGGGCGGCGTGCTGATGGGGCGGCTTTCCGACCGCTTCGGCGTGCGGGCGGCGCTCGTCACGGGCTCCCTCGGCATCGGCCTGGGCTATGCCGGCGCATCCCTCGCCGGCGACATCCACGCCTTCAACCTGCTGCACGGCCTCGTGCTGGGGCTCCTCGGCGTCTCGGCCACGTTCTCGCCGCTCCTCGCCGACACGGCCCTCTGGTGGGTGAGGCGTCGCGGCATCGCCGTGGCGATCTGCGCGAGCGGCAACTACCTCGGCGGCGCCATCTGGCCGCCGGTGCTGCAGCATCTCGTGGACACGGTGGGGTGGCGGCAGGGCTACCTGGGGATGGGGCTCGGCTGCGGCGCCGCCATGCTCGCCCTCTCGCTCCTGCTGGGCGGGCGCCCGCCCGCCCCGGTGGCGGCCGAAGCGGCGCCGGGCGCCGCCCCGGGCGGCGAGAGGCCGTTCGGGCTCTCGCCGGGCGCGGCGATGGCGCTGCTGATGGTGGCCGGCACGGCCTGCTGCGTGGCGATGTCGATGCCGCAGGTGCACATCGTCGCCTACTGCGCGGATCTCGGCTACGGCGCGGCGCGCGGGGCGGAGATGCTCTCGGTGATGCTGGGCTTCGGCATCGCGAGCCGGCTGGTCTCCGGATGGATCTGCGACCACATCGGCGGGCTGCGCACGCTGCTCCTCGGCTCCTTCCTGCAGATGGTGGCGCTCGCGCTCTTCCTGCCGTTCGACGGGCTCGCCCCCCTCTATGCGATCTCCGCGCTCTTCGGCCTCTTCCAGGGCGGGATCGTGCCTTCCTACGCGATCATCGTGCGCGAGCACTTCCCGGCCCGCGAGGCGGGCGCGCGCACCGGCGCCGTCATCATGTGCACGCTGCTGGGGATGGCGCTCGGGGGCTGGATGTCGGGCATGGCCTTCGACCTCACGGGCGGCTACCGGGCGGCCTTCCTGAACGGCATCGCCTGGAACGCGGTGAACCTGGCGATCGCGGGGATGCTGCTGTGGCGCGTAGCGGGGCGGGCGGCGTGGCGGCCGCGCGCCGCGGCCCGCTAGGTCGCGAGCGAGAGCCCGTCGCCGGGCGCCGCCGGCGGGGCCGCGCCGGGCGCGCGCTCCTCGCAGACCTCGAAGCCCGCGAGGTGCCAGCCGCGGCCGTGGTAGCGCACGCGGTTCATGCGCAGGACGAACACGCGGTCGTCGAAGCGCGCCTCGAGGCTCTCGTGCTGGAGGAAATCGCTCTCCGCCACGAGCAGGGAATCGACCTGGCCGGAGGCGTCCTCGCTGGGGACGTAGACGGCGTTCACGGCCGCGCCGTGCGCCGGGCGCCAGAGCCGGATCTTCTTCGGCGCGCGGGAGAGGATCCTGAGCCCCAGCCGTGCCTTGCCGCCGGGGTTGATCGTGCGCCGCATCACCTCGCAGAGCAGCGGCGGCGACACGTCGTCCTGGTGCAGCGTGACCACGGTGCCCACGCCCACCGGCCTCGCCGGGTCGTCGTCGTACTCGACGCCGACGCCGTCGGCGCTCTCGTCGAGCACGCGCATGTAGCGGCGCGGGATGTCGAAGAGCGTGTCCAGCCCGGGCAGCTGCTGGCCCGCGGGCTTCGCGGGGCCCTCGGGCCTGCGCGGCGCGAGCGGGCTCGTGCGCGGCGAGAACGCCTTCGGCATGATCTCCGCGAGCCCGACGAGCGCCTCCAGCTTCTGCTCGCGGCCGGCGCGCGACTCGCGCGCGCGCCGGTAGCGGGCGGAGTCGAGGAAGCGCCGCAGGAAGTCGAGGGCGGCCGCGTGCTCCTCGATGCGGAACTCGGCGGCGAGCCCGTAGCCCGGGAAGATCTCGCCCGCGCGGAAGCCGTCCACCACCGCCTTGATGTGGCGCTCCAGCGCGTCGATGCGCAGGTAGCGCCGGCGCCCCGCCGTGCCCGCGGGGGCCGGGCGGCCGCGCGGCCGGGCCGCCTCGATCGCGAGCACCGCGCCGGCGTCGTCGCCCGCGAACGCGTAGTCGCCGCTCCACTCCCACAGCCAGCCGTCGACGATCTCGACCTGCCGCGGGTCGAGGTTGCCGCGGCAGACGGCGTCCAGCAGGAGCGCGCGGACGAAGAGCGCGTCCAGCGTGGGCGTGGCCGCGTAGTTCTCGCGCGGCACCGCGAAGCGGTCCCCGCCGATGGACGAGCGCTCCACGAGGTCGTTCACGCGCCGGATCTCGGCGGCGCAGGCCGGGTCGTAGCCCGCGCCGGCGATCTCCGTCCACTTGATGGTGTTGCCGAGGGCGACGAGCGCGAGGGCGGCGAGCTCGCCGCCCGCCTCGGTGAGCAGCGTGTCGTTGGAGACGTCGCGGTGCAGCGCGTCCGTCGCGGCGCGCGCGAGCGCGTGGAACGAGTCCTTCGCCCACTGCACGAACGCGCGCTCGCCGTCGCTCCAGAGGAGCGTGGTGCCGAGGATCTCGCGGTAGGACGGGTGCATCGCCGCCTCGAAGCGGTGCATCTGCTCGCGCAGCCGGTGGGCGAACACGAACGGGTCGGTCGCCTTCGCGTCCTCGCGCACGGCGGCGAGCGCCTGGTTCCAGTCGCGCCGCACGGCGGGGTCGGTGGCGCGCAGCAGCGCGTCGTCGCCCGCCGCCGGGTCGCGCTCTGGCCACGCCGGCCGCGTCGGCTCGCTCACGATTCGCCCGCCTTCGCGGAGATGGGCGCGGAGACGTCGCGGCCGCCGCGCATCTTGGCGTGGAACTCGGCCGCGAGCACGTCGCCCGTGAGGTCGAACGGCGCCTGGATCCAGTTCTGCACCTGCGGCCAGGCGCCGTAGTGCTCGTCGCCCGTGGCCTCGTGCGGGCGGGCCAGGCGGAAGGCGGGGTCCTCGGGGTCGAGGCGGAATCCGAGGCGCAGGACCTCGGGCCACCGGCCCGAGTTCGGGAAGTGCTCGTGGAAGCGCTTGGCGAGCGGCGTGAACGCGCGCGCCTTGCGCTTGAGGTAGAGGATCTCGAGGTGGGCGAGCCAGGGGGTCTCGTCCTTGGCGTTCACGTCGGTGGCGCACTCGAGCAGCTCGCAGGCGCGGTCGATGTCGTCGTCCTCGAAGTAGAGCCGCGCGGCCTTGATGACCGCGGCGGAATCGCGCAGCTCCTCGTCGGTGTGCGGCGCGCCGGGGAAGCGCACGGCGAGGTAGCGGTCGCGGATGCGCTTGCGCACCTGCAGGTCGGGTTCGGCCTTCGGCCGGTGCGTCGTGTTGAGCCACGCATCCGGCGCCGGGCGCGGCGCCGCGCGCGCGGCGCGCGGGCGCTCCGCCGGCTTCGTCGCGGGCGCGGGCGTCGCGTCGCTCGCCATCGCGTCGCGGAACCGGTTGAGCAGATGCGTGAGCGTCATGGGCGTGGGCCTCGACTCCATCGTACGACCTTGGGGCAGGGGCGCAAGGCAATCTGGCACGGTTTATGATGCGGGTCAAACCGAGGCGGACATGGACGCGACCCCAAACCCGACACCCGGCCCGCTCGCCGACCTCAAGGTGGTGGAGATGGGCACCCTCATCGCCGGCCCGTTCTGCGCGCGGCTCCTCGCCGAGTTCGGCGCCGAGGTGGTGAAGATCGAGACGCCCGGCGAGGGCGACCCGCTGCGCAAGTGGCGCCAGCTGCACGAGGGCAACTCGCTCTGGTGGTACGCGCAGGCGCGCAACAAGAAGTCCGTCGCCGTGAACCTGAAGGCGCCCGAGGGCCAGCAGGTGGTGCGGGAGCTCGTCGCCGGCGCCGACATCGTGGTGGAGAACTTCCGCCCGGGCACGATGGAGAAGTGGGGCCTCGGCTACGACGCGCTCGCGGCGGCGAACCCGGGCCTGGTGATGGTGCGGCTGTCGGGCTACGGCCAGAGCGGGCCCTACCGCGACCGGCCCGGCTTCGGCGCCATCGGCGAGTCGATGGGCGGCATGCGCTACATCACGGGCTACCCGGACCGCGCGCCGGTGCGCGTGGGCATTTCCATCGGGGACTCGCTCGCGGCCATGTTCGGCGTGATCGGCGCGCTCACCGCCATCCACCACCGCGCCGCCTCCGGCCGCGGGCAGGTGGTGGACGTGGCGCTCTACGAGGCGGTGTTCGCGATGATGGAGTCGATGCTGCCGGAGTACGGCATGGGCGGCACGGTGCGCGAGCGCACCGGCTCCGCGCTGCCGGGGATCGTGCCGTCCAACACCTACCTGTGCGGCGACGGGAAGTACGTGGTGATCGGCGCCAACGCCGACTCCATCTTCAGGCGGATGATGAACGCCATCGGCCGCGCCGACCTCGCGGGCGACCCCGCGCTCGCCGACAACGCCGGGCGCGTGAAGCGCACGCAGGAGCTCGACCGCGCGATCGGCGAGTGGACGGCCACGGTCACGCTCGACGAGGCGCTCGCGGTGCTGGAGAAGGCGGAGGTGCCCTCGGGGCGCATCTACTCGATCGCCGACATCGCCGCGGACCTCCACTACCGCGCGCGCGGCATGGTCGAGCGACACAAGCTGGGCGAGCAGGACCTGCTCCTGCCCGGCATCGTGCCGAAGCTCTCGCGGACCCCCGGCGCCACGCGCTGGATCGGCCCGAAGCTGGGCGAGCACACCGACGAGGTGCTGCGTTCCCTGGGTTACGACGCCGCGCGCATCGCGGCGCTGCGCGCTTCCGGCGTCGTCTCCTAGGGACAGGAATTGGGGACGGTTCTTCAGAACCGTCCCCAATTCCTGTCCCCCGGCTCAGCCGGAGTTGCGCAGGCCCGCGGCCAGGCCGTTGATGGTGAGGTGGATGCCGCGGTGCACCTTGGGGGCGGAGTCGCCCGCGCGGTAGCGCTTGAGGAGCTCCACCTGCAGGTGGTTCAGGGGATCGAGGTAGGGAAAGCGGTTGCGGATGGAGCGCGCGAGCGCCGGGTTGCCGGCGAGGAAGCCCTCGTTGGCCGTGATGGCGAAGAAGGCGCGCGCGGTGAGGTCCATCTCGCGGCGGATGCGCCCGAAGACCTCGTCGGCGAGGCGCTGGTCCTCGACCAGTTCCTTGTAGCGCGCGGCCACCGAGAGGTCGGCCTTGGCGAGCAGCATCTCGAGGTTCGAGAGCATGGCGCGGAAGAACGGCCAGTCGCGCCACATCCCGGCGAGGAGCCGCCGCCCGTCCTCGCCGTGCCGCGCGAGGAACGCCTCCACGCCGCTGCCGAACCCGTACCAGCCCGGCAGCATCACGCGGCACTGCGCCCACGAGAAGACCCACGGGATGGCGCGCAGGTCCTCGATGCGCTGCGAGGGCTTGCGCGAGGCGGGCCGCGAGCCGATGTTCAACTCCGCGATCTCGCGGATGGGGGTGGAGGCGCGGAAGTAGTCCGCGAATCCCGGCGTCTCGTAGACGAGCCCGCGGTAGGCCGCCATCGCCGCGGCGCTGATCTCCTCCATGGCCGCATGGAAATCCGCGTGGGCCCCGGCCGGCGCCTCGTCCAGCGTCGCGCGCACGGTGGCCGCGACCAGCGCCTCGAGGTTGCGCCGGCCGATGTCGCGGTTGGCGTACTTGCTCGCGATCACCTCGCCCTGCTCCGTGAGGCGCAGCTCCCCCTGCACGCTGCCGGGCGGCTGCGCGAGGATGGCGTCGTACGAGGGCCCGCCGCCGCGCCCCACGGTGCCGCCGCGCCCGTGGAAGAAGCGCAGCCGCACGCCGGCGGCGCGGAACACGCCGACCAGCTCCGTCTCCGCCTTGTAGAGCTCCCAGTTGGAGGTGACGTAGCCGCCGTCCTTGTTGCTGTCGGAATAGCCCAGCATCACCTCCTGCGCGTCGCCCAGCGAGGCGACCATCGACCGGGCTTCCGGCAGCGCGAACCACTCCCGCATCGTCGCCGGCGCGCGCCGCAGGTCGCCGATGGTCTCGAAGAGCGGCACCACCTGCACCCTCGCGGCAGGTCGCTCCCCCGGCGCGACGAGGCCCGCCTCCTTGAGCAGCACGGCGACCTCCAGCAGGTCCGAGACGCTCTCGGTCTTGGAGATGACGTACTGGCGGATGGCCTCGGGCCCGAGGCGCGCGCGCGCCCGCGCCGCCTCCTCGAGGATGGCGAGCTCGCCTGTCGCCAGGCCCGACAGGGCGCCGAACGGCGAGCGCAGCGGGCGCGGCGTGGCCAGTTCCGCGCGCAGCAGCGCCTGCCGCGCGGGCTCCCCGAGCGCGAGGTAGTCCGGCGCGACGCGCGCCTCGCGCAGCAGCTCCGCGACCACCTGCTCGTGGACGTCCGCGTTCTGGCGCAGGTCCACGGTGGCGAGGTGGAAGCCGAAGATGCGCGCGGCGCGGCGCAGCCGCCGCAGGCGCCCCTCGGCCAGCAGCGGCGAGCCGCCGGCGCGCAAGCTGGTGTCGATCACGTCGAGGTCGTCGGCGAAGGCGGCCGCGTCCGGGTACGGCGGCGCCTCGCCCACGGCCGTCCGGTGCTCGCGCCGCAGCCCGAGGGCGGTGGCGGTCGCCGCGAGCCGCGCGAACACGCCCGTGAGCGCCCGCCGGTAGGGCTCGTCCTGCCGGAAGGGGGAGCGGTCGGGCGAGGCCTCGGCCAGCGCCGCCATCGCGGGCGTGAGCCGCACCCACAGCCCGGAGATGGGCAGCTCCGCGCCGAGGGCGTGCACCTGCGCGAAGTAGTGGTCGAAGGCGATCTCGGCCTGGCGCCGGAAGGCGTGCGCGAGCATCTCGGCGGTGACGAAGGGGTTGCCGTCGCGGTCGCCGCCGACCCAGCTGCCGATCGCGAGCACGGTGGGCAGCGCCGGCGCGGGCTCACCGCCCGGCAGGTGCGCGAGCCAGTCCTCGATCTCGGCGTGGATGCGGGGGACGGCGTCGATGAAGGTGTAGTCGAAGTAGGCGAGCGCGTTCTCGATCTCGTCCTTCACGCCCAGCTTCACCGCGCGCAGCATGCGCGTCTGCCAGAGCGTGGCCACGAGCCGGCGCAGGTCCTCCTCGATCGCCTGGCGCTCGTCGTCGAGGAGGTCGGCGCGGTCGAGCGCGACCAGCCGGTCGGCGATGGCGAGCTGCACGTCCAGCGTGCTCCTGCGCTGAACCTCGGTCGGGTGGGCGGTGAGGACCGGGGTCACGCGCACCCGCGCCAGCGTGGCCGCGCCCTGCGCCCGCGTCGCGCCCGCGACGAGGGCGTCGGCGAAGAGCCCGCGCAGGGTGGAGGCGAGCGGGCGCGAGCCCTGGCGGCGGTTCTCCCGGTGGCGGCGGATGTGGTGGCGGTCCTCGGCGATGTTGGCGAGCAGCGAGAAGTGGCTGAAGGCCCGCACCACGATCACCGCCTGGTCGTCGGCGAGGGCGTCGAGCGTCTGCGTGAGGGCGCGCCGGGAGGCCACGTCCTCCAGCCGGCGGCTCGCCACGGCGAGCCTGCGGATGGTCTCGATCAGCTCGTAGGTGGCCTCGCCCTCGTGCAGCTTGAGGGTGTCGCCGAGGATGCGGCCGAGCAGGCGGATGTCGTCCGCGAGCGCCGCGTCCTTGTGGTGTGTGCCCATGGCGCGAAGCTTCGCCGAATCAGGGGGTAAAATCCACCCTTCCGCGAATTCCCGCCCATGCGCCTCTACATCAACGACGTCGCCGTCCGGGACGGCTTCCAGATGGAGAAGACCTTCGTGCCCACGGCGACGAAGGCCTCCCTCGTCGACCAGCTCTCGCGCACGGGGCTCGCGAGGATCGAGGTGACCTCGTTCGTGAGCCCGAAGGCGGTGCCGGCGCTGGCCGACGCGAACGAGGTGCTCGCGGCCATCGAGCGCGTCCCCGGCGTGACCTACGTGGCCCTGGTGCCCAACCCGCGCGGGGTGGAGAACGCCGCCGCCGCGCCGCGCAGGCCCGACGAGCTGAACGGCGTGATGTCCGCCTCCGAGACGCACAACCGCGCCAACATCAACCGCACGCACGCGCAGTCGCTCGCCGAGATCCCGGCCATGGTGCGCGCCGCGCACGAGGCGGGCATGAAGCTCACGATGAGCCTGTCGACCACCTTCGGCTGCCCCTTCGAGGGCCGCGTGGACGAGGGCGCGGTCCTGCGCTTCGTGGAGGCCTTCCTCGAAGCCGGCGTGGACGGCATCTCGCTCGCCGACACCACCGGCATGGCCAACCCGCGGCAGGTGCGCAGCCTCACCGCGCGCGTGCTCGGGCGCTTCCCGGCGAAGGACGAGGCGTTCTACACCCTGCACTTCCACAACACGCGCGGCATGGGGCTCGCGAACGTGCTCGCGGGCATCGAGGCGGGCGTGCGCTCCTTCGACGGCTCCATCGGCGGGCTGGGCGGCTGCCCGTTCGCGCCGGGGGCCACGGGCAACATCTGCACCGAGGACATGGTGAACATGCTCGAGGACATGGGCTTCGACACCGGGGTCGACCTCGAGCGGCTCATCGCCTGCGCGCGCCGCATCCCCGCGATCGTGGGCCACGACACCCCGGGGCAGGTGGCGAAGGCCGGCCCGAGCCTCGCGTTGCACCCGATCCCCGCATCCCTCAAGGAGCCGACCCGATGAAACGACCTCTCGCCGCCGCCCTCTGCGTGCTTGCCCTTCCCGCCGCCGCAGGCGACCTGCCCTCCCTCGGCTCGCTGGGCCAGGACCAGTTCCGCCGGCTCTCCGAGGACCTCGGCGCGGCCTTCTCCTACAAGGGCGTCACGCCCGCGACACCCCTGGGCCTCGTGGGCTTCGACGTGGGCGTCGAGGTCTCGGCGACGGACATCCGCAACTCGGACCTCTTCCGGCTCGCCGGCGGCGGCGCGCCGGACTACATCGCGGTGCCGAAGCTGCACGTGTACAAGGGCCTGCCGTTCGGCATCGACCTCGGCGCCTTCGTGGGCGCCGCCTCCGAGGTGAGCGCGACGGTGTACGGGGCGGACGCGCGCTGGGCGCTCCTCGCCGACGGCGTGGCCACGCCCGCCGTGGCGCTTCGCGTCTCGGGCACGCGCACCGCCGACATCGGCGCGCTGCGCGTCGCGACCCTCGCGGCCGACGTGATGGTCTCCAAGAAGCTCACGATCGCCACCCCGTACGCCGGCGCGGGCGTCGTGCGCACGATCTCGGAGGTCAAGGGCGCGGGCCTCGCCGAGGAGGATTTCCGGAAGACCCGCGTCTTCGCCGGCCTCAACGTGAACTTCGCGGTGATCAACCTGGCGATCGAGGCCGAGAAGCTCGGCGACAACACGACGCTGTCGGCCAAGGCCGGCTGGCGGTTCTGAAGCAACCACAAAGGAGGAGGTGTTCGATGATTCGCATGCTGAGGACGCTCGCGGCGCTGGCCGTGGGCACGATGGTGGCGCTCGCCGCCGGGGCCCAGGCCCCCGAGAAGAAGAAGATCACCATCGCGGTGGGCGGCAAGAACCTGTTCTACTACCTGCCGCTGTCGGTCGCGGAGCGCAAGGGCTACTTCAAGGACGAGGGGCTCGACGTCGAGATCCCCGACTTCGCCGGCGGCGCCAAGGCGCTGCAGGCGCTGGTGGGGGGCTCGGCCGACATGGTCTCGGGCGCCTACGAGCACACCATCAACATGGCCGCCAAGAAGCAGCCCATCAAGGCGGTGGTTCTGCAGGCGAAGTTCAGCTCGATCGTGCTGCTGCTGCCGAAGGACAAGGCGGCGAAGTACAAGGGCCCGGCGGACCTCAAGGGCCTCAAGGTGGGCGTGACGGCCCCGGGGTCGTCCACGAACATGTTCGTGAACAACATCCTCGCCAAGGGCGGCCTCAAGCCCACCGACATCTCGGTGGTCGGCGTGGGCGCGGGCTCGGGGGCGGTCGCGGCGATGGAGAAGGGCGAGATCGACGCGCTCTCCAACCTCGACCCCGTCGTCACGCAGCTCGAGTCCACGGGCAAGTTCGTGCCGGTGGCCGACAGCCGCACCGAGAAGGGGATGCAGGAGATCTACGGCGGCGACTACCACGCGAGCGTGATCTACATCACCGACGAGTACATCAAGAAGTACCCCAACACCGTGCAGGCCGTGGTGAACGCGATGGTGCGCGCCAACCGCTGGGTCGCGAAGGCCACGCCGCAGGAGATCGTCGACCTCATGCCGGACGCCTACAAGGGCGGCAACCCCTCGCTCTACAAGCAGGGCCTGCTGAAGAACATGATCGGCTACTCCGAGGACGGCCAGATGTCGATGAAGGCCGCGCAGAACGTCTACAAGGTGCTCAAGCAGTTCGAGCCCTCCGTCATCAAGGCGGGCGACTCGATCAGGCTCGAGCAGACCTTCGACAACTCCTTCGCGAAGAAGGCCGCCGCGAAGTACAAGTGACCGCCAGCGTCTCCCTCGAGAAGGTCACCTGCACCTTCGCCGCGCGCAGCGGCGACGGGCACTACACGGCCGTGAAGGACGTGGACCTCGCCATCGCCGACGGCGAGTTCGTCTCGGTGGTGGGGCCCACGGGCTGCGGCAAGTCGACGCTGCTCAACGTGGCCGCGGGGCTGCTACGGCCATCCTCCGGGCACGTGCGCATCCACGGCGAGCCGCTCGCCGGCATCAACCGGCGCGCGGGCTACATGTTCCAGGCCGAGGCGCTGATGCCCTGGCGAAGCGCCCTGGAGAACGTGACCGCCGGCCTCGAGTTCCGCGGCGAGGGCCGCGGGGCCGCCCGCGCGAAGGGCGAGGACTGGCTCGCGCGCGTGGGGCTGGCCGGCTTCGGCGACCGCTACCCGCACCAGCTCTCCGGCGGCATGAGGAAGCGCGTCTCGCTCGCGCAGATGCTCATCCTCGACCCGCAGATCCTGCTCATGGACGAGCCCTTCTCGGCGCTGGACGTGCAGACGCGGAGCCTCATGGAGAACGAGCTGCTCGAGCTCTGGAGCGCCGACCGCAAGAGCGTGATCTTCATCACCCACGACCTCGAGGAGGCCATCAGCCTCTCCGACCGCGTCGTGGTGCTCTCGGCGGGCCCGGCCACGCGCCCCATCGGCGAGTACGTGATCGACCTGCCGCGGCCGCGCGACGTCTCCGAGATCCGCCTCTCGCCGCGCTTCATCGAGCTGCACGACCGCATCTGGCACGCCATGAAGGACGAGGTCCTCAAGGGCTACCAGCAGACCCGCAACAGGACGACATCATGAGCGACGCGATGCTCCCCTCTCCCGCAGGAGAGGGGTCGGGGGTGAGGTGATGAGGAAGCGCCTCTGGTTCTGGCAAGTCGTCCTGCTCGTGGCCCTCTTCGGCTTCTGGCACGTCGCCACGCACCCGGAGCTCGTCCCGCCCTTCGTCTGGGACAACCCCAACCGCGCCGCCTTCTTCTTCGGCGAGCCGGTGAAGATCGCGAAGGTCGTCTTCGACTGGTTCGCGAGCGGCGAGATCTACCCGCACCTGTGGGTGACGCTGCAGGAGACGGCGCTCGCCTTCGTGATCGGCTCCGTGCTCGGGCTCGTGATCGGCCTGTGGCTGGGCCTCACGCCGTTCGCCTCGGCGCTCCTCGACCCCTACATCAAGGCCATGAACGCGATGCCGCGCGTGGTGCTGGCGCCCATCTTCATGGTCTGGTTCGGGCTGGGCATCTGGTCCAAGGTGGCCCTCGGCGTGACGCTCGTGTTCTTCATCGTCTTCTTCAACGTCTACCAGGGCGTGAAGGAAGTGAGCCCGGTGGTCCTCAACAACGCGACGATGCTGGGCGCGACGAGGCGCCAGCTCCTGCGCTTCGTGTACCTCCCCTCGGCGACCTCGTGGGTGTTCTCCAGCCTGCACACCTCGGTGGGCATGGCCTTCGTGGGCGCCGTGGTGGGCGAGTACCTCGGCAGCGCCAAGGGCGTGGGCTACCTCATCCACATGGCCGAGGGCTCCTTCGACATCAACACGGTGTTCGCCGGGATCCTCGTCCTCACGATCTTCGCGCTGGTGCTCGACTTCGCGGTGTCCGTCGCGGAGAGGCGCCTGCTGGTGTGGCGCCCGACGCAGGGCGAGACCGAGCCCCAGCTCTAGCGCCGCCGGCGAGCGCGAGCGCGAAGCGCACGAAGTTCGCCACCGCCGGGCCCGCCTCGCCGATCCGCGTCGCGAGGTTCAGGGGCGCGGCGAGCGCCGGCGCGCCCTGCGCCTCGGCGTAGAAGACGTCCTCGCGGTGGATGTCCGCCATCGAGGCCGGCACCACGGAGACCCCCACGCCCGCCGCCACCAGCGTGATGTTGGTGAGCATCTGCTCGACCTCGGCCACCACGCGCGGCGCGAAGCCGGCGCGGTGGCAGGCCTCGATCAGGTCGCCGTACATGCCCGGGGCGCCGGGGCGGCGCACGAGGATGAAGCCCTCGCCCGCGAGGTCGCGCAGGCGCACGCGCGCCGCGCCTCGCCGGCGGGCTTCCCCTGCCAGGCGGTGCGTCGCGGGGAGCGCGACCAGCAGGCGGTCGTCGGCGAGCGTGTGGTAGGCGAGCGCGCTCTGCTCCGACACCGGCCTGCGGATGAACGCGGCGTCCAGGCGCCCGGCCGCCACCGCCTCGGTGAGGGCGGCGGCGTTGCCCTCGTGGATCTCGAGTTCCACGCCGGGGTGGGCCTCGCGGAAGCGGCGGATGAGCAGCGGGGCGAAGCGGTGCGTCACGGCCGAGCTGGTGAAGCCGAGGGAGAGCGTGCCCGCCGTGCCTTGCGCGGCCTGCGCGCCGCGCGCCACGCCGCGTTCCACCGCCGCGAGCACGGCGCGCGCCTCCTCGGCGAACACGGCGCCGCCCTCCGTCAGCTCCACGCCGCGCGGCAGCCGGCGGAAGAGCGCGTAGCCCAGCTCGCGCTCGAGGTCGCGCACCTGCTGCGACAGCGGCGGCTGCTGCATGCCGAGGGCCGCGGCCGCGCGCGTGAAATTGCGGTGTTCCGCGACGGCGAGGAAGTAGCGCAGGTGCCTGAGTTCCATGGACCCCTCCGATGCTCATATTCAGTGGATATGGATCGAATAGTTCCAAGATATTTTACAGCGTAACGGCCCGGGCCTAGAGTGGGAGCCCCTTCGCCACCGGAAAGCCCTGCCGCCATGCGCCTCGCCGCCGCCGCCTCGCGCGGCCTCCTCGCCGCCCTCCTCGTCGCCACCGCCGCCCTCGCCCAGCCCGCGCCGAAGGTGAAGCGCATCGACCCCCCGAAGACCGTCCTCTTCGTGGGCAACAGCTTCAACTACTACAACAACAGCCTGCACGGCCACCTGCGCAGCCTCGTGAACGAGGCCGACAAGGCGCAGGCGAAGTCCTACACCTTCAAGTCGATGACGATCTCCGGCGGCTACCTGCTCGAGCACGAGGGGGGCCTGCCGCACGTGGTGAAGTCGCGCAAGTGGGACGTGGTGATCCTGCAGGGGCAGAGCACGGAGCCGATGGAGGCGAACAAGGAGCGGTCGGACCGCTTCAAGGCCTACGCGCGCCAGTACGACAAGGTGATCCGCGAGTCCGGGGCGAAGACGGCGTTCTTCATGACGTGGGCCTACCAGGACAAGCCGGAGATGACGGCGCCGCTCGCGGAGGGCTACACGAACATCGCCAACGAGCTGGAGGCCTTCGTGGTGCCCGTGGGCCTCGCCTTCGAGCGCGCCATCAAGGCGCGCCCGGAGCTCGTCCTGCACTTCCGGGACAGGCAGCACCCGAGCCTCGCCGGGACCTACCTCGCGGCCTGCACCTTCTACGCGGCGCTCTTCGGGAAGTCGCCGGAGGGGATCGCCTACGCGGCGGACCTCGACAAGGACACCGCCGCCTTCCTGCAGGGCGTCGCCTGGGAGACCGTGAAGGCCTTCTACTGACGGGGACGCTCCCCGGGGAGCGCCCTCAGGCCTTGCGCGGCTTGCGCCCGGCGCGGGAAAAGGCGGCGTCGAAGACGGCGTTGGGCAGGATCGCGAGGAGCTTCGCGACGATCCCCATCTGCCAGGGGATGACCGCGTAGTCGCGTCCGGCGTCCAGCGCGCGCGCGAAGCGGCGCGCGAAGTCGTCCGCCGTGATGATGAAGGGCATGGGATACGGGTTCCTCGCCGTCATCGGCGTCGCGATGTAGCCGGGGCAGACGGTGGCCACGCGCACGCCCGTGCCGCGCAGCTCGGCGCGCAGGCTCTCGAGGTAGCGGATGGCGGCGGCCTTCGAGGCGCTGTAGGCCCCCGCGCCGGGCAGCCCCCGGTAGCCCGCCACGCTCGCCACGCCCGCGAGCGTGCCGCGCCCCGCCTCGCGCATCGCCGCCACGAAGGGCTGGAAGGTGTTCACCATCCCCACGACGTTCACCTCGAGGATCTGGCGGAAGACGTCCGCGTCGCCGGCGAACTCGGTGAGCGTGCCGTGGGAGACGCCGGCGTTGGCGATCACGAGGTCCGGCACGCCGTGCTTCGCCGTGAAGTCCGCGGCGGCGGCCTGCAGGGCCCCCAGGTCGCGCACGTCCGCGGCGTAGGTGTCGGCGCCCCCGGGGAGCGAGGCGGCCAGCGATTCGAGGAGGTCGGCGCGCCGGGCCACCAGGCCCAGTTTCGCGCCGCGGGCGGCGTAGTGGCGCGCGAGCGCCTCGCCGATGCCGCTGCTCGCGCCCGTGAGGAAGACCGCCGCGGTGCCAGACACGGTGCCTGACACCGCGGGCGAGGCTACTTCTTCGCGGGAGCCGGCTTGGCGGACACCGGCGTGGCGGCCGCCGGCGCCGCGGCCGTGGCGCCCATGTCGCGGCGGGCCAGGGCCACGAGGTGGTCGAGCACGGGGATCACGCGCTCCGGGCCGCCGGCGTGCCCGGTGGAGGTGACGTACTTGCCGTTGACGATGACCATCGGCACGCCGTCGACCTTGTAGGCGCCCATCATCTGCGTCGCGCGCGAGAGCTTCGACTGCACCGAGAAGCTCTTCTCCACCGCCATGTACTGCGCGGGGTCGATGCCCTGCTTGGCGACCCAGCCCTCGCGCACCTTGGCGTTGGCGAGGTTCACCTGCTGCTGGTGGATGGCGTCGAACGCGTTCTTGTGCGCCGGGTCGAGCTTGCCCATCGCCTCGAGCGAGTAGAAGAGCAGGCCCAGCTGCGTCCACGAGCTGCTGCCCACGCCGGGCACGCGCTTGAAGGTGACGTCCGGCGGGAGCTTCTTCACCCAGCTTTCGAGGAAGGGCTCGAGCTTGTAGCAGTGCCCGCAGGCGTAGGAGAAGAACTCGATCACCTCCACCTTGCCCCCGCCCTCGGTGGGCTGGGGCGGGTTGAGGAGCAGGTACTCCTGGCCCTGGCGGAACTGGGCGTGGGCCGTGCCCGCGGCGAGGCCGAGGGTGGCGAGGGCGAGGGCGAGGATGCGGCGAAAGGGCATGGCAGGGCTCCGTCAGCGGGTCTTGGCTTCGTCGGTGCGGATGATGGTCGCGCCGACCCCGTTCTGGGACAGCACGGCCTTGGTTCGGTTCGCGTCGTCGAGGCTCTGGTAGGGGCCCAGCCGCACGCGGTGAAGCGTCCCCTTGCCCGGCACCTCGGCCGACTTGATGGCGGCCTCCAGCCCGGTGAAGGCGATCTTGGCCTTGAGGTTCTCGGCGTCCTTCTCGTCGGCGAAGGCGCCGGCCTGCAGCCAGTAGGTCTCCCCGGAATGGGGCTTGGGCTGGGCGGGGGACGAGCCGGGGCCGGCCCTGGCCGCGTCCTTCGCGGGCTCCTTCGGCTTCGCGGCCTCCTTCGGCCTGGCATCCTTGTCCGTCACTTCCTTCTCGCCGGGAAGCATCGTGTAGAACTCGAAGCGCGGCCGGTCGGCGGCCTTCTTCTCCGGCGCCTTGTCCGCGGCCGCCTTCTTCTCGGGCGCGGCGCCCTTCTCCTCCGGCTTCGGCGGCTGGGTCGGGCCGATCTTCGCCAGCGGCTCGATGGGCTTCGCCTTCTCGACGAAGGGGTTGGACAGGCGGTTCAGCCACAGCGCCACGGCGAGCGCGATGACGATGCCCATGAGCAGGCCGATGATGATGCCGAGCAGCATCGGGTGGGCCGCGCGGCCCGAGTCCCGGGGCGGGGGGCTGTTCTTGAAGTCCTTCGGCATCTACATCCTCTCCGGGGCGCCCACGCCCAGCACGGCGAGGCCGTTGGCGAGGACCTGTCGCGTCGCGGCGACAAGGGCGAGCCGCGCGAGCTTCACCGCCTCGTCCTCGACGAGGAAGCGCTCGGCATTGTAGTAGGTGTGCAACCGGGCCGCCAGTTCGTCGTGCAGGTAGAAGCTCACCAGGTGCGGCGCGAATTCGCGCGCGGCGCGCCCGAGCACCTCGGGGAACTGCGCGAGCGCCTGCGCGAGCGCGACCTCGTGCGGCGTGCCCAGCGCGGAGAGGTCGGCGCTTGCGAGCGAGGCAGCGTCGCCGCCCCACTCGCGCAGCACCGAGCACAGGCGCGCGTGCGCGTACTGCACGTAGTAGACGGGGTTCTCGTCGCTCTGGCTCTTGGCGAGGTCGATGTCGAACACGAGGTGGGAATCGACCTTGCGCATGATGAAGAACCAGCGCACCGCGTCGCGGCCGGCCTCCTCCACGAGGTCCCGGACCGTCACGTAGGAGCCGGCGCGCTTGGAGATCTTCACCTCCTCGCCGCCGCGCATCACGGTGACCATCTGGTGCAGCACGTAGTCGGGGTAGCCCTCGGGGATGCCGGCGGCGAGCGCCTGCAGGCCCGCGCGCACGCGGGTGACGGTCGAGTGGTGGTCGGCGCCCTGCACGTTCACCGCGTTTGCGTAGCCGCGGCGGAACTTGGTGAGGTGGTAGGCCACGTCCGGCACGAAGTACGTGTAGGTGCCGTCGGACTTCCTCATCACGCGGTCCTTGTCGTCGCCGAAGTCCGTGGTCCTGAGCCACAGCGCGCCCTCGGACTCGTAGGTCCGGCCGGCGGCGACGAGCATGCGCACCGCCTCCTCGACCTTGCCGTCGGCGTAGAGCGAGCTCTCGAGGTAGTAGGAGTCGAACCGCACGCCGAAGGCGCGCAGGTCCGCGTCCTGCTCGCCGCGCAGGTAGGCCACGGCGAACCTGCGGATCGCCTCGAGGTCGCCGCCCTTCGCGTCACCCGGGTTCTCGGCCGCGTAGTCGCGCGCGATGTCGCGGATGTAATCGCCGCGGTACCAGTCCTCGTGCATGTCGGCGCCCGCGGCGAGGCCGGCGGCCTCGCGGAGGCGGAACTGCACCGAGAGCGCGAGGTTGGCGATCTGGTTGCCGGCGTCGTTGTAGTAGAACTCGCGCAGCACCTTCCAGCCCTGCCACTCGAGCAGGCTCGAGATGGCGTCGCCGAGCGCCGCCTGGCGGCCGTGGCCCACGTGCAGCGGCCCGGTCGGGTTGGCCGAGACGAACTCCACCATGATGGTGCGGCCCTCGCCGGCGCGCCCGCGCCCGAAGCCCGCGCCGGCCGCCTGGATGGCCGCCACGACGCCGAAGCGCGAGGCCTTCGACAGCGTGAAGTTGATGAAGCCCGGCCCGGCGATGTCGGTCTTCGCGATCTCCGGCGCGCCGCCCAAGGCCGCGACGATCGCCTGCGCGGCGTCGCGCGGCCTCATGCCGACCCGCTTGGCGAGCTGCAGCGCCACGTTGGTCGCGAAGTCGCCGTGGTCCGCGCTCTTCGGGCGGTCGAGGTCGACCGTCGCCTCGCCCGAGCCGGGAAAGGCCTTGCGGACGGCTTCGGCGACCAGTTCGGCGAGTCGGGTCTTGGGATTGGCTGCGGTCACGGCGGGATGGCCCTGGCGAAAACCCACTATTATACTTCGGCGCCCCTCCCCGACCCGCCCTCCCCCCTTGGCCCCGCCCCTTTTCCGCTGGATCGCCCGCTGGCGCGAGTCCGCCGACCCGCACGTGGGCCTCGACTCGATCCTGGCCGGCGCGCGCCCCGATGCCCCGGCGGCGGACCGCCTCGCGTGGCTTCGCGACCTCTCGGCGTGGCTGCGCGCGGGGCTCGCGGACAACGCGGAGGCGCGCACGGCCTCGCCCCAGTCCGTGCGCCTGCGGCACCTGCTGGCGGTCCTCGAGCGGCAGCCGGAGAAGCGCGCGGCGGTGGCGGCGACGCTGCGCGCGGCACTCGCCGGGCGCGACGCCTTCGACCTGCTGATCGAGACCGGGATGCCGCGAGAAGCCGGGTTCCTCGGCGAGCTCGTGCACCGCGTCTTCGCCAAGGTCCTGCCCGAGCCGCCGCCGGCGGACCTGGGCGGCCTCTTCCTGCAGGTCTTCCCTTCGCGCGGCGACGCCGAGCTCGTCTCGGGCATCGCGGCGGAGAACTGGCAGGGCGTGCTGGCGCTCTTCGACCACGGCGACGACGCGGCCGCCTTCCGCGCCGGGCTCGCGCGCGCCGCCGCGCTCGCCATCGAGGCCCTCGTGGTGCAGGTGTGCGCGGCGACGATGCCCTCCGTGATCCGCACGCGCATGCAGCCCGCGCAGGGCGCGCCGCTCGCCGCGTGGGGGCTGCCGGAGGCGGCGCGCGCCTTCGTGCTCGCCTGCGCCGCGGGCGACCCGGCGCGCCGCGAGCAGCGCGCGGAGGCGCTGCGCGCTGCGATCGGGCAATCCCTGCTCGAGGCGGAGCAGGCCTACACGCACCTGGACGACCAGGGCGTGAGCGTGCCCGTCGTCTACCAGCTCGAGCGCATGCGCGCGCAGCTGCAGCGCGCGGGCGAGCTCGTGGAGCTCCTTTCGCAGCCGCAGCGCCTGCCGCAGGTGCTGCCCCACTTCGTCGCGAGCCTCATCCACGACGTGCACGACCACCGCAGCGTCCGCGCGCTCCTCGCGCAGAGCTTCGAGCTCGCGGCGCGCAAGGTCGTGGAGCGCAGCGCCGAGACCGGCGAGCACTACATCGCGAGGAACCGCGCCGAGTACCGCGCCATGCTCGCGCACGCGAGCGGCGGCGGCGCCGTGATGGCGGCCACCACGTACCTCAAGTTCGCGATCTCCGCGCTGCACCTGCCGCAGTTCCACGAGGGCGTGCTCGCATCGCTCAACTACGCGGCGAGCTTCGTGGCCATCCAGCTCGCCGGGTTCACGGTGGCGACCAAGCAGCCGGCGATGACGGCGCCGGCGCTCGCCGCGCGGATGAAGGGCCTCGAGGAACCGGAGCGGATGCGGGAGTTCCTCGACGAGGTGGCGAACCTCGTCCGCTCCCAGTCGGCGGGCATCTTCGGCAACGTCTTCGTGGTCTTCCCGGTGGCGTGGCTGCTGGGCACGCTCCTCGCCGGCGCCCTCGGCGCGAACCCGGTCGACGCGCAGAAGGCCGCGAAGACCATCGACTCGATCTCGATCCTCGGGCCCTCGGCGCTCTTCGCAGCGATGACGGGCGTGCTGCTGTGGCTCTCGGCCATCCTCGCCGGCTGGGTCGACAACTGGTTCGCGTACCGCCGCCTCGGGCCGGCCATCGCGGGCCACCGTCGGCTCGTCTACGTGTTCGGCCCGTCGGCCATGCAGCGCGCGGGGGATTTCCTCACGCGCGAAATCGCCGGCCTCACGGCCAACGTGTCGCTGGGCTTCATGCTGGGCTCCGTGCCCGTGATCCTCGGCTTCTACGGCCTGCCCGTCGAGGTGCGCCATGTGACGCTCTCCTCCGGCCAGCTCGCCGCCGCCGTGGTGACGCTGGGCTGGGGGGTGGCGGCCACGGCCCCCTTCTGGCTCGCCGTGGCCGGCATCGCGCTCATCGGCGCGCTCAACGTCGGCGTGAGCTTCGCGCTCGCCCTCAACGTCGCCATCGGCGCGCGCGGCATCCACGGCATCGGCCGGCGCGCGGTGTACGGGGCGATCCTGCGCCGGATGGTGCGCGAGCCGGCGAGCTTTCTCTTCCCGCGGAGGGAGTGACGGGGGTTCGGGGGAGGGGAGGGGGAGGGGGTTGGAATCACGGAGGACACGGAGGTGCTTCCCCGCCTGTCTGACTTCGATTTTCTCCGTGCCCTCCGTGGTCTCCGTGTCCTCCGTGATTCCAACCCCCTCCCCCTCTTCCTCCGTCACGCCTCCTGCGGGTCGACGTCGAGGGACCAGCGCACGCGGCGCTCGGCGCGCTCGTCGAGGGCCTCCTTCCAGCGGCGCAGGAAGGGCTGCAGCGCCGCGCGCGAGGCCGCGCGGACCAGGAGCTGCGCGCGGTCGTAGCCGGCCTTGCGCTCGAGCGGCGCGGGCACCGGGTCGAAGACCTCCACCTTGTCGCCGGGCGTGCGCGCGAGCTTCGCCGCCGCGCGCAGGAAGGCAGCCGCCTCGCCGGCGTGCTTCGACTCCGCCCGCAGGAGCGCGAGGTGCGCGAACGGCGGGAAGCGCGCCACGCGCCGCTCCTCGAGCGCGGCTTGCGCGTACGCCGCGAAGTCGTGGGCCGCCACGGCCGCGTAGAGCGGGTGGGCCGGGAAGTCCGTCTGGATGAGGACCTCGCCCGCCTCGCCCGCGCGGCCGGCGCGCCCGGCCACCTGCGTGAGCAGCGCGAAGAGCCGCTCGCCGGCGCGGAAGTCGGCGCTGTAGAGCGCGCAGTCGCTGTCCACCACGCCCACCAGCGTGAGGCGCGGGTAGTCGTGGCCCTTCGCGAGCATCTGCGTGCCCACGAGGATGTCGACCTCCTCGTCGCGCACGCGCCCCAGCACCTCGGCGAGCGCGCCCTTGCGCGCGGTGGAGTCGCGGTCGACGCGGGCGATGCGCGCGCCGGGGAGCGCCGCGGCGAGCGTCTCCTCGAGGCGCTGCGTGCCGTGGCCCACGGGGGCGAGGTCGGGGCTGCCGCAGCCGGGGCAGCGCGCCGGCACCCGCTCGCGGTGGCCGCAGTGGTGGCAGCGCAGCTCGCCCGCCTTCAGGTGCAGGACGAGGTTCGCGCTGCAGCGCGTGCAGGCCGAGTGCCACGCGCAGGAGCGGCAGAAGAGCACGGGGGAGAAGCCGCGGCGGTTGAGGAAGACGAGGCTCTGCTCGCCGCGCTCCAGCCGCGCGCGCAGCGCGCGCAGCAGCGCGTCGGTCACGCCGTCCAGCGGCTTGTCGGCGCGCGTGTCCACGGTGCGCACCGCCGGCAGCCGCGCCCCCGCCGTGGCGCGCGAGGCGAGCGTCACGAGCGCGTAGCGCCCCTGCTGTGCGTTCCGCCAGCTCTCCAGGGAGGGCGTGGCCGATCCGAGCACGACGGGGATGCCCGCCATCTGGGCGCGCCGCACGGCCACGTCGCGCGCCGAGTAGCGCAGCCCCTCGTGCTGCTTGTAGGAAGGGTCGTGCTCCTCGTCGACGACGATGAGGCCCAGGCGCGGCATGGGCGAGAGTGCCGCGAGCCGCGTGCCCATGACGATCGAGGCGCGCCCCGCCTGCGCGGCGAGCCAGGCCGCCGCCCGCTCGCCCTCGCCTAGGTGGCTGTGCGCGGCGGCGATCGCCACGCCGGGAAAGCGCTCGCGCACGCGCTCCTCGAGCTGCGGCGTGAGCCCGATCTCGGGCACGAGGTAGAGCGCCTGCAGGCCGCGCGCCAGCGCCTCCGCGATGAGGCGCAGGTACACCTCCGTCTTGCCGCTGCCCGTGATGCCCGAGAGCAGCACCGGGTGGAAGCGGCCGAAGCCCTCGCCGATGCGCGCGAGCGCCTCGGCCTGCTCGGGCGTGGGCTCCACGGGCGAGGCGAAGGGCCCCGCGGGCGGCGTCGTGTCCGGGCCCGGCTTGATCGCGCGGCGCCTCGCCTGGCGAAGCCGCGGCGGCAGGCTCGCGTGGATCGTCTCGCCCAGCGGGCGCTGGTAGTAGGCCGCGCAGAACTCGAGCAGCGCCAGGTCGGCGGCGGTGAGCGGCGGCACGTCCTCCACGACCTTCGCGATCGGCCGCAGGCGCTCGGCCGGCACCTCCGAGCGCGCCGCCTTCCCCACCACGACGCCCACCTTCGCGGAGCGCCCGAAGGGCACCACGACGAGGCTGCCGCGGACCGGGTCCGCCTCCTCCGGGACGAGGAAATCGAAGGCCTGCGCGAGGGGCACGTCGAGGGCGACGCGGGCGATCCTCATGGCCGCGCGTGCCCCCCGCGCAGGGGGTGGAGAGGCCTGTGGATAACTCTGTGCATGGCTTGCCGGCCGGCCCCCGTGCTGGCGTCGACTTGCGGGGCCTTCTTCACCTTTCCGGCGAGAATGGCCCCGCAAGACAATGAATCAAAACGAATTTCCGAAATGCCGGACAGCGCTGCCCGGAAACGCGAAAGGGACTGCTAGAACACGCAAGATGTGAATATGCAATCACTTCCGCGAAAATTTAGTGCTTGACACGGGCTACGCGCGCGCCGCCCCCGGGGAGTGGCGGTGCACGGCCTCGACCAGCGCGTGGACGTGCTCCGGGGAGGTGAACTGGGATACCCCGTGCCCGAGGTTGAAGACGTGCCCGGGGCCGCCGCCGAAGCTCTCGAGGATGCGGCGGGCCTCCCGCTCGATGGACTCCGGCGGGGAGAAGAGCACGGCCGGGTCCATGTTGCCCTGCAGCGCCACGCGGTCGCCCACCCGCCGGCGCGCTTCCCCGATGTCGATGGTCCAGTCGAGCCCCAGCGCGTCGGCCCCGCAGCCGGCCATCGCCTCCAGCCACAGGCCGCCGCCCTTGGTGAAGAAGATGCGCGGCACGGTGCGGCCCTCGGCCGTGCGCGCCAGTCCGGCGAAGACCTTGCGCGCGTAGGCGAGCGAGAACTCGCGGTAGGCGGCGTCCGAAAGCGCCCCGCCCCAGGTGTCGAACAGCATCACCGCCTGCGCCCCGGCGGCGACCTGCGCGTTGAGGTAGGCCACGACCGACTGCGCGTTCTTCTCGAGGATGGCGTGCAGCAGGTCGGGCCGCGCGTAGAGCATCGACTTCACGAGGCGGAAGTCGTCGCTGCCGCCGCCCTCCACCATGTAGCAGGCGAGCGTGAAGGGGCTGCCCGAGAAGCCGATCAACGGCACGCGCCCGGCGAGCGACTTGCGGATCACCGCCACGGCGTCGAAGACGTAGCGCAGCTCCTCCATGCTCGCGAGCGGCAGGCGCCGCACGTCCTCCTCGGTGCGCACGGTGCGCGCGAAGCGCGGGCCCTCGCCTTCGGCGAAGGAGAGGCCCAGCCCCATCGCGTCCGGGATGGTGAGGATGTCGGAAAAGAGGATGGCGGCGTCGAGGTCGAAGCGCTCCAACGGCTGCAGCGTCACCTCGCAGGCGAGCTCTGGGCTCTTGGCGAGCGCGAGGAAGCTGCCGGCCCGCTTGCGGGTCGCGTTGTACTCCGGAAGGTACCGGCCGGCCTGGCGCATGATCCAGATCGGCGTGCGGTCCACGGGCTCGCGCAGCAGGGCGCGCAGGAAGTTGTCGTTTTTCATGGGGGCCGATTCTCTCACGCCGGGCGGGGCCGCCCACGACAAGCGTCAAAGGTGCCGGTCGAGGAAGGCGGCGATGGCGGGGTCGACGCGCGGGTCGAGGTCGAGGTCGTTGTGGCCGAAGGCCTCGAGGGCCAGCCGCTCCACGGGCCCGCCCCAGGCCTGCGCCAGGCGGTCGGAGTGCGCCGGCGGGATGATCGTGTCCGCGCCGGCGTGGATCACGAGAGCGGGGATGCGCACGCGGGCGGCCGCCGCCGCCGAGTCGAAGCGGTGGCGCAGGAGCATCCCCACCGGCAGCCACGGGTAGTGCGCGCGGCCCACGGCCGCGAGGCTCTCGAACGGCGAGGTGAGGACGGCGCAGCGCACCGGGCGCGCGGCGGCGAGCTGCACGGCGACGGCGCTGCCGAGGCTGCGGCCGTGCACGGCGATGCGCGCGGCATCCACGCGCGGGTGCCGCGAGAGCCAGTCGTGCAGGGCGAGCGCGTCGGCCACGAGCGCGGCCTCGCCGGGCTTGCCGCCGCTGTCGCCGTAGCCGCGGTAGTTCACGAGCAGCACGGCGCGGCGACCGTAGCGGCGCCCGGCTTCCCGGGCCGAGGCCGTCACCTCCTCCGCGTTGCCGCCGAAGTACATCACCGCCGGGTGGCGCACCGTGGCGGCGCCGGGCGGCAGCGCCAGCACGCCGGCGAGCGGCGTGCCGTCGGCGGCGGCGAGGGCGACGGGCTCGAGCGCCCATCCCGGCGGGGCGGTGGCGGGCCCGCGCACCGGCTGCGGGAAGAAGAGCATCCCGTCCTGCGCGGCCCACAGGAAGGCCGCCATGCCCGCCCAGGCGAGCACGGCGGCGGCGAGCAGGGTCTTGAGCGTGGCGGACTCCGGCCGGGCCGGCAGCCTAGCGCGGCAGGTCCGAGCAACCCATCAGGAAAGTGTCGACCTCGCGGGCGCACTGGCGCCCCTCGCGGATGGCCCAGACGACGAGCGACTGGCCGCGGCGCATGTCGCCGGCCGCGAAGACCTTCGGCACCGAGGTCGCGTAGCAGCCGGCGCCGTCGGTCGTGGCCTTCACGTTGCCGCGCGCGTCCTTCTCGACGCCGAGTGCCGCCACGAGGCCCTCGTGCACCGGGTGCACGTAGCCCATCGCGAGCAGCACGAGGTCGGCCGGGATCGTGAACTCCGTGCCCGGGACTTCCTTCATCGCCATGCCGCCCTTGCCGTCCTTCACCCACTCGACGTGGCAGGCGGTGAGGCTCGCGACCTTGCCCGCCTTGCCCTCGAAGCGCTTGGTGGCCACGGCGAAGTCGCGCGAGGCGCCCTCCTCGTGCGAGGACGAGGTGCGCAGCTTGAGCGGCCAGTACGGCCAGGTGAGCGGCTTGTCCTCCTGCTCGGGCGGACGGGGCATCAGCTCGAAGTTCACCACCGACTTCGCGCCCTGGCGGATCGAGGTGCCGATGCAGTCGCTGCCGGTGTCGCCGCCGCCGATCACGACGACGTGCTTGCCCGTGGCGAGGATCTGCCCGGGCACCTTGTCGCCGGCCACGACCTTGTTCTGCTGCGGGAGGAACTCCATCGCGAAGTGGATGCCGGCGAGCTCGCGGCCGGGCACGGGGAGGTCGCGCGGCTTCTCGGAGCCGCCCGTGAGGACGACCGCGTCGAAATCCGCCACGAGCTTCGCGGCGGGGAGGTCCGTGCCCACGTTCACGCCGGTGCGCAGCGTCACGCCCTCGGCCTGCATCTGCGCCATGCGGCGGTCGATGAGGTGCTTCTCCATCTTGAAGTCCGGGATGCCGTAGCGCAGCAGGCCGCCCGCGCGGTCGCTCTTCTCGAAGAGCGTGACGTCGTGGCCGGCGCGCGCGAGCTGCTGCGCGCACGCGAGCCCCGCGGGCCCGGAGCCCACGACGGCGACCTTCCTGCCGGTCTTGCGCACCGGGACCTCGGGGACGATCCAGCCCTCGGCCCAGCCCTTGTCGACGATGGCCTGCTCGATCGACTTGATCGCCACGGGGTCGTCGTTGATGTTGAGCGTGCACGCCGCCTCGCAGGGCGCCGGGCATACGCGGCCCGTGAACTCCGGGAAGTTGTTGGTCGAGTGCAGCACGTCCAGCGCCGGGCGCCAGTGGCCGCGGTAGACGAGGTCGTTCCAGTCGGGGATCACGTTGTTGACCGGGCAGCCCGTCTGGCAGAACGGGATGCCGCAGTCCATGCAGCGCGCGCCCTGCTGGCTCATCTCCGCGTCCGGGAGCGGCTTCACGAACTCGCGCCAGGCCTTCACGCGCTCGGCCACCGGCTCGTAGGGCCGGTCCTTGCGCGCGATCTCGATGAATCCGGTGATCTTTCCCATGGTTCCTTCCGTCATTCCCGCGAGGCATCCGTCATTCCCGCGAAGCTTCCGTCATTCCCGCGAAGCTTCCGTCATTCCCGCGAAGCTTCCGTCATTCCCGCGAAGCTTCCGTCATTCCCGCGAAGGCGGGAA
>Ga0209476_10000534_pt1 | contig 26082 bp, 26 predicted proteins | sample KloWWTrecipitate_FD_187179 | JGI IMG/M metagenome (GOLD analysis project Ga0209476, IMG submission 187179) | Active sludge microbial communities from Klosterneuburg, Austria, studying microevolution and ecology of nitrifiers - Klosterneuburg... | ecosystem: Engineered > WWTP > Aerobic digester... | reverse complement strand
AGACCTTCTGCCCGGTCTTGAGGGTCTCCGCCGAGCCGATGACGACCGCCGGGGCCGAGAGCCCCATGACCGAGAGCCGGCACAGGTCGTATTCCTCGTCGGCCACCTCCACCGAGGCGGAGAACTGCTCCGCGCCCACCTTCACGGTGAGCGAGCCGCCGGCCGTGGCGACATGGCAGTTCGTGATGACGCTTCCCGTGCCGATCACGACGCCGCTGCCCAGCCCCACCGCGCGGCCCGAGACGTCGTAGGCGACGATGCGCGCGGTGCTCGGGGCGAGCTCGGTGAAGAGCGCCTCCGCGCTCTTCGCGACGAGTTCGGCCGGCGCGGGGGCGGCCACGACGGCCGGGCGCGTCTCCTCCGGCGGCCGCAGTTCGCGTTGCGCCACGATCGCGGGCGCGGGCTTCGGGGCGGGGCGCATGGCCCACCAGCCGAGGAGCGCCAGCACGATCGCCCCCGCCGCGAGCACGGGCGGCCTCTTCCAGGCCGGGGGTGCCTCCTCCTCGTCGGGCTCGAGGACGAGGTCGGGGTTCTGCGCCGCCTCCTTCGCCGCGGCCTTCTCCGCCATCGTGATGAGCTTCGCGTCGTAGGCCGCGCGCTCGTTGGGCATGCACAGGACGTGGTACGCCTCGTGCAGGAGGTTCACCTCGTTCGGGTCGGCGGCCGGGTTGCGGTTCAGCGCCTCCAGGCGCGCCTTGTAGGCGATGCCGATGTCGATGGCGTTCGCGTCCCTGGCGACGCCCAGGATGTCGTAGAGCGTGCGCTTTTTCGGCGCGGGGCGGGCGGGCGGGGTGGCCATGCCGCCCATGATCCGGCTTTTGGGGCGGGTGACGCAAATCCCGGCCCGGTGCCACACTTCGCGCCTCGCCTCGCCGCGGAGCCGCCATGATCACGCTCGAACGCCATCTCGCCGCCTGGGCCTACCAGAACGCCTGGGCCAACCACCGCCTGCTCGCGGCCTGCGCGAAGCTCGCGCCGGGGGAGTTCGCCGCCCGCCGCACGAGCTTCTTCCCCTCGCTCAAGGCGACGCTCAACCACATCGTCACCGTGGACTGGATGTACGCGGATGCGATCGAGCGGTCGTTCGCCGGCCGCGAGCCGCACCCGGACATCGGCAGCTTCTACGAGCCGGAGGAGCCCTTCGCGACCGTGGGGGACCTCGCCCCCGCGCAAACGGCCGTGGACCGGCGCTTCATCGCCATTTGCGAGTCGATGACGGCGGCCGACCTCGAGCGCCCCGTGGCGATCCTGCGGCGAAAGGGCCGCGTGGAGGAGGAACTGCACCGCCTTCTCGCGCACGTGTTCGAGCACCAGGTCCACCACCGCGGGCAGGCGCACGCCATGCTCGCCGGCACCGCCGTCGCCCCGCCGCAGCTCGACGAGTTCTTCTGCGCCAACGAGGCCGACCTGCGCGAGGCCGATTTCCGGGCGCTCGGGTTCACCGAGGACGCGGTCTGGGGCCGCTAGCCCGGCCAGTCCCCGAACGCGTACGCGTCCATCCCGAGCGAACCCATGTCGAAGCCGAGCCCGAGCCGGCGGGCGGGGGCGCCGCCGGCACCGAGGGCGACGAAGAAGGGTACGAGGTGCTCCTCCGTGGGGTGCGCGCGCACCGGCTGCGGCGCCCGCTCGCGGTAGGCGACGAGATCCTCCACGGCGCCCGCCTCGACCTTCGCGGCCATCCACTCGTTGAAGGCGGCGGCCCACGGAAAGGGCGCGGCGGCGGCCCCCGACCAGTCGAGCTCGCCCAGGTTGTGCACGATGCCGCCCGAGCCGAGCACGAGCACGCCCTCGTCGCGCAGCGGCGCGAGGGCCCGGCCGATCTCGAGGTGGTGGCGCGCCCCGAGTTCCGATTGCACGGAGAGTTGCGCGACGGGTATGTCGGCGTCCGGGTACATCCAGCGCAGCGGCACCCAGCCGCCGTGGTCGATGCCGCGGTCGGGGTCCACCGACGGGCCCTGGCCGATGCCCACGAGGAGTTCCTGCACGCGCCGGGCGAGCGCCGGGGCGCCGGGCGGCTCGTAGCGGACGCGGTAGAGCGCTTCGGGGAAGCCCGCGAAGTCGTGGATCGTCTCGAGTCGCGCCGCCGTCGTGATGGCCGTGAACGGCGTGTCCCAGTGCGCCGACACGACGAGGATCGCCGCGGGCCGGCCCAGCACGACGGCGAGCTCCGACCACGCGTGCGTGAACACGTTGTTGGCGAGGGCGAGCGTGGGCGCGCCATGGGAGAGGAAGACGGCGGGCAGGGTCATGTCGGCTCCGGGTAGTGGGCGGCCGCGTGCCCCCGCCGCTCGTCCACCACGGCGAGGATCGCGATCGCGACGAGGAAGAAGGCGCCGGTGACGAGGATCGCGAGGCGGTGGTTGCCCCCGGTGGCCCAGGTGACGGCGCCGTAGGTCACGGGCCCGAGGATCGAGGCGAGCCGCGTGGCCACGCCCCACAGGCCGAAGAACTCGCCGCTGCGCTCCGGCGGCGCGAAGTAGGCCACGAGCGCGCGGCCCGCCGACTGGGACGAGCCCATCGCGAGCCCCGCGAGGTTGGCCGCCACCCAGAAGACGGCGGGCGTCGTGGCGAAGAAGGCTACGACCACCATCGCCACCCACGCGAAGAGCGTGATGCGCAGCGCGCGCACCTTGCCGATGCGGTCCTGCGCGTAGCCGAAGCCGAAGGCGCCGATCGCGGCCGTCACGTTGACGGCGATGATGAGCAGGATCGTGTCCTTCGTCTCGAAGCCCATCACCTGCTCGGCGTAGATGGCCGCGAGCGCGATCACGGTGGCGACCCCGGCCTGGTAGAAGGTGCCGCAGGCGAAGACGGCGAGCAGGTCGCGGTAGCCGGCAGCCTCCCTCGCCGTGCGCGCGAGGCGCGCGAAGGCGTGCGACTGCCGCTCGGCGGCAGGCACCGGCACCGCGCGCTCGCGCAGCAGCAGGAACGTGGGGAGCGAGGCGAGCGCGAAGACGGCGGCGGTGAGAAGCATCGTCCCGCCGACCGACTCGGCCGTCGTCGACCCGCGCGCCGGCGCGCTCATCACCCACGCGAGGCCCAGGCCCAGCGCGAGGATGCCGCCGAAGTAGCCGAGGCTCCAGCCCCAGCCCGAGACCTTGCCCACCGAGGCCGGGCGCGCGAGTTCCGGCAGGAAGGCGGCGGCGAGGTTCTCGCCCAGCGCGTAGGCCACGTTGGAGACGATCACGAAGGCCACGGCCCACGCGACGTCCCCCGGACCCGCGCCGGCGAGCATCGCGGTCCCCGCCACGCAGAAGGCCGTGGTGATGGCGAGCGCGCGCTTCTTCGCCGCGTGCGCATCCGCCCAGGCGCCCACCACGGGGCCGGCCACCATCACGATCGCGAACGAGACGGCCAGCGCCACCGTCCACGCGAACGTGGCCCACGGCGCGTTGCCCGCGACGGTGGCGACGAAGTAAGCGTTGAACACCGCCGTGAGGACGACGGTGGTGTAGCCGGAGTTGGCGAAGTCGTACATCGCCCAGGCCCACACCTCGCGGCGGGCGACGCCGGGGTTCAGCGCGGAATGGGTTTTGTCGCTCACGGTTTGGGCTGGGTGGGGGAACCGCAGATGAACGCAGATGAACGCAGATGGACTCCGAAAATGGATGCGACGTGCCGCGGTTCGCCGCCGCCATTCGCTATGTCGCCTGAATTCCTCTCGAAATATCTGCGTTCATCTGCGTTCATCTGCGGTTCCCACTGCCTTCGCCAGCAGCATCTCCACCGCCCGCTCGAGCACCCGGTCGCGGTCGGCCGCCAGGTCGCCCGCCGCGAGCGGCACGTCGATATCCGGCACCACGCCCGTGCCCTCGATCCTTCGCCCGTCGGAGAAGAGGAAGCCCACCTCGCTGTAGGCGAGCTTGCCGCCGCCGGGGATGGGGGCATAGCCGAGGAAGGCGAGCAGGCAGCCGCAGGTCGTCTCGCCCACGATGGTGGCGCGGCGCTGCGACTGCAGGATCGCGGAGAAGAGCTCGCTGCCGCTGCCGCTGGCGGCGTTCACGAGCACCGCGACCGGGCGCGCGTAGGTGCCGGTGCCCTCCAGCTCCTGCTCGATCTTGAGGAGGTCGATCCAGTCGAAGGCGAGGGTCACGGGCTTGCCGGTGCGCGTGAGCGCGCGGCCGAAGGCGACCTTCTTCTCCTTCTCGAAGAAGCGCGCCGCGACGTTGCGGACCATGATGGCCGAGCCGCCGGGGTTGCCGCGCAGGTCGATCACGAGGCCGGGCGTGTCCCTGAGCGCCTCGATCGCCTCGACCATGCGGCCCTGCAGCGACTGTTGCCATGCGGTGAGGCGGATGTAGCCGAGCCCGGAGGGCAGCACGCGGTGCGTGACGCGGGGCGGGTTCGTGGCGACGCGGCGCTTGAGCGTGGCGGCGAAGGACGTCGCGTCGCCCCGGGCGACGGTGACCTGCACGGCGCTGCCGGGCTCGCCGGCGAGGATGCGGCGGGCGGCGTACAGGTGCTTCACCTGCGGCGTCGAGCCGTCGCGCGCCTCGGCGAGCGCCTTTTCGTAGGCGGCCTGCGCGGGCTCGCCCGCGACGGCGACGAGCGCCATGCCGGGGCGGATGCCGGCCCACCATGCGTCGGCCTCGCGGTCCACGCTCGTGACGACGAGCCGGCCGTCGAGCGGGCGGAACGCGAAGCCGAGGGTCACGGACTCGTTGCGCTCGAGGCGGGCGGCGCGGGCGGGCGAATCCACGCGCGTGTGGGCGTCGCGCAACTCGCCCGTCATGCGGTCGAGGAGGTCCCAGAAGGCCTCGTCGGTTTCCGCGGCGAGCGCGCGCGGCGCCCAGCGGCCGCGCACGGCCGCCCAGTCCACGCCGTTGAGCTTCGGGTCGTAGTAGCGCTCGTTCACGGTGGACCAGACGAAGTCGAGCGCGGCCCGGCGCCCCGATTCGCCGAGGCCCGCGCCGGCGGGCGGCGGCACGGGAGCGTGCGCCGCGGCGCCGTCGGGCGCCAGTTGCCGCGTGATGACGCCATGCGGGTCGAAGGCCGCGCAGCCCGCCCCGAGGAGGGCGGCGGCGACGGGAAGGGCGAGGCGGGCGAGGTTCATCGGGGACCGGGCTTGGGGAGGGCGGCGAACCGGGCGAAAGGCGGCTAGACTGTGCGCGCCGCATTCGCGGGCAGGATAACCGATAACATGATCCGACCGGCGCACACGATCGTCCTCGCCGCGCTCCTGGCAGGGGCCTGCGCGAGCGTTCCTTCCCCCGAGCCCGTGGCGGCGCCCGCGGCGGGCCCGAACCCGGCGCCCTTCTCCGCGGCGACCTCCCTCGAGGGGCTGCCTCCCGGCTGGAAGCCCTACCGCCTGAGCCGCCTGAAGAAACCCACGGAGTACCGCCTCGTGGCGGTCGAGGGGCGCATCGCGATGCAGGCCACGGCGGACGCCTCCGCCTCGGCCCTGCATTACGACACCTTCGTGGATCCGCGCGAGCTCCCGTGGCTGACCTGGACCTGGAACGTGCCGGAGGTCAACGACCGCGCCGACAACACGCTCTCGCACGTGGAGGACTCGCCCGCGCGCGTGGTCGTCGTCTTCGAGGGCGGGCGCGACCGGCTGCCGCCCGACGAGCAGATCAACTTCGACCTGGCCAAGGCCATGAGCGGCAACGACCTGCCGTACGCCACGCTCATGTACATCTGGGAGAACCACCTTCCGGAAGGCGCCGTGATCGACCACCACTTCACGACGCGCATCAAGATGATCGTGGCCGGCAGCGGCCGCAAGGACCTCGGCACCTGGCACCCCGAGCGCGTGAACGTGCTCGAGGACTATCGCCGCGCGTTCGGCGAGGAGCCGCCGCGCGTGCGCGCGGTGGGCATCATGAGCGATTCCGACAACACCGGCGCGCGCACCGTCGCCTGGTTCGGCGACATCCGCTTCGAGCCGCGCTAGGGCTTCGCCGGCGCGGTGGAAGCCGTCGCCGCGCCGTTGGCGGCCGGGCAGGCCACGGCCCGGAGCGTCGAGGCCGGGTGCTCGCGCTGCAGCAGGGCGAGCCGCGCGAGGAGATCCGTGTCGGGCTCGCGCACGAGGAACACGGAATCCCGCACTTCCTTCGAGAACGGCCCGACCGCGACGCCCTTCGCGCCCTTCGCCTCCACCTGCGCGAGGTAGCGGCGCGCGGCCTCCTCCGTCGAGAACACGCCCAGCGAGATGGCGAAGTCCGGCCGGATGGAGATCTCCGTGATGCCGCGCCCGCGCAGGGTGGCGGCCGACTGGTCGGCCGTGCGGCGGTCGCGCGCGGCGGGCACGTACACCCAGTGGCGCGTGATCTCCTCCACCCGACGCTCCATGAGGCGGTCGCCCAGCTGCATGGCGGCGAAGGCCTCGCGCGCCTGCGGCAGGCTCGCGGCGGCGATGCCGGCGAACTCCACGCAGGCGGCCCCGGTGAGCGACTGGACCTGCTTGCGCTCCTGCTCCGCCTGGCGCGCGGCCACCAGCGGCGGGATCACCGCGACGATCTTCACCTCGTTGCCGTTGCGCTCGCGGCGGGAGAAGTCGCGTTCCCCGGGCTGGGCGCTCAGCCAGAGGTGGGCGCCGAAGGCCATGTTGGCGACGAGCAGCAGGAAGAAGAGCAGGCGGGACACGGCGTGGCGTCAGGCGGCGCGCAGGATGAGGACGAGACCGTCGAGGACGAGATTGTCGTTCAAGGTGACGGGCATGGGAAGGTGCGGGGCGAGCTCGGGCGCCGCGCCCCCGGAGAGCACGATGCGCTCCGGCGCGAAGCCGGCCGCGGCCATCGCCTCGTGCATGCGCTCGATCGCGCCCACGGCCGCCTGCACGCTGCCCGTGGTGATGGCGTCGGGCGTGCTGCGGGGCAGGGGATCGAAGACGCCATTGGTGAGGCGCAGCTGCGCCGTCCCGGCGCCCAGCGCGCGCCGCATGAGCGCGGGCCCGGGCACGATGAGGCCGCCGGCGAAGAGGCCGTCCGCGCGCAGCGCGTCCACCGTGAGCGCGGTGCCCGCGTTCACCACGAGCTGGCTCGCGGGGGATTCGGCGCGGGCGGCCACCAGCGCCGCCCAGCGGTCCGTCCCCAGCTGCGCCGGGTCGCGGTAGGCGCTCCTCACGCCCAGCTGCCCGGGGAGGGAGGCGATGAGGGCGAGCGCCAGGCCGTGGCGCGCGCATGCCTCGTGCAGGCCGGCCGTCACCGCGGCGCCACCGACGCTGGAGCCGATCGCGCGCGTGCCGGCCGGGAATGCCGGCCAGTCGCGGTCGAGCGCGGCCGCCTGGGCCGTGAGCACGGAGCCCCGCGCCACCCACTCGTCGCCGACGCGCAGCCCCCACTTCACGCGCGTGTTGCCCGCGTCGAGGGCGAGGACGGGGGGAGGCGGGAGCGTCATGTCGGGGAAAGGGGCCGCAGCGAGATCTCGGCGGAGGAGAGGCGGCGAACGGCGTCGCCCGCCGAGACGAGGAGGGCGCCGTCCTCGGCCACGTCGAGCACGCGGGCCGTCGAGGAGGCCCCGTCGGCCGCGATCACCGTGACCTCGCGGCCGGCGTAGGCATTGAGCGCCGACCACTCGGCGCGGAAGGCGGCGAAGCCCTCGCGCGAGAAGCGGTCGAGCGCCTGCACGAGCCCGGCCAGGAGGTCGGCGAGGAGCGCGTTGCGCGAGGCCGCCTCGCCGCCGCAGGAGGCGAGGTCCGTCGCGGGCTGGTCGATGCGGCTCGCGAGCGCCTCGCCCATCCGGAAGTTGATGCCGATGCCGATGACCGCCGCCGTCGGCCCCTGCATCTCGCCCGAGGTCTCGATGAGGATGCCGCCGAGCTTGCGCCAGCCGCAGACGAGGTCGTTGGGCCACTTCACGCCCACGCCGCGCGCGCCGTTCGCCTCCAGCGCGCGCGCGGCCGCGACCGCCACCGCGAGCGACAGGCCCGCGAGCTGCGCCGGACCCTGCTCGAAGCGCCACAGCAGCGAAAAGGTGAGCGAGTCGCCCAGCCCCGCCTGCCAGGCGCGCCCGCGCCGGCCGCGGCCGGCGCGCTGCCACTCCGCGGCGACGCACGTGCCCGAGGGCGCGCCGGCGGCCGCGGCCGAGGCGAGGTGCGTGCTCGTGGAGCCGGTCTCGTCCAGCAGCGTGAGCCGCACGCGCGAGGCGAGGGGTCCCAGCCGCGCGACGATCGCGTGGGCGTCGAGGAACTCGATGGGGCGCGCGAGGCGGTAGCCCTTGCCCGGCACGCTGAACACCTCCACGCCCAGCTCCGCCGCGCCCTTCATCGCCTCGGAGAGAGTCGCGCGCGAGCGCTCGAGGCTTCGCGCCACGGCCTCCCCGGAATGGAACCGCCCGTCGGCCAGCAGCCGCAGCGCCCGCAGGGTGAGCGCGCTCACGCGGGCCGCGCCCGGTGCTCGGCCCGGCAATCGAAGGCCTCGCGCCGGTACGCGATGTCCGCGATCACGGCGTCGAGCAGCAGCTCCATCCGCCGGGAGAGCTTGCTGGCCCTGCGGTAGTCCGCCTCGGCGATGAAGTCGGCGCGCCCGGCCTCCAGCAGCTTCACGCAGGTGCGCTGGTCGCGCTCGCGCTCGCCGCCGTAGACCGCGACCGTGTGGCCGCCGCTCTTCTTCGTGAGCGCCATCGAGGGCACGTCGGTCATGCCGTCGCCCACGTAGATCATGTTCTGGAACGGGATGGGCCGCTCGGCCTCGGGCATGTGCTCGTTGATCGACTCGCCGAGCGATTCCTTGCCCTTGTTGATGCGGAAGAGGAACTGCGTCTTCACCGTGTCGGTCACGAGGAGCTTCGGGAAGGTCGCCACGCCGTGGTGGTTGAAGTGGTACTCGGAGGCGTAGATGCGGCGGAAATGCCGGCGGATCGACACGCCCTCGAGGATCTCCTTCTGCCCGGCGGAGATGAGGTAGTGGTGCAGCCGCGCCTTGCCGCCGCTGCGGCGCCGGACGTAGGCGTTCATGCGCGCGAACCACCCCTCGACCCCCGGGAAGTAGCGGATCGCGCGGGCCATGCGCGCGAAGTCCCCGCGCTTCACGGCGATCTTCTGGCGCTCCAGCGTCTCGAGGATGTGTCGCAGGTAGACGAGCATCATGTCCGACTCGGTCGAGCGCGCCTCGTCGTTCACCTTCGCCCAGAACTCGCGCGGCTCGACGCCCATGCGCGGCAGCACCGTGTACTCCTGCATCGGCTGCGGGGAGAGCGTGCCGTCGAAGTCGTAGACGATCGCGATGGTGTTCTGGAAGAACCGGTCGGCCATGGGGCCCATTCTATCCATTCGCGGGAGGCCGGCGACGATCGCGGAACTTCGCCGGCCCCATCCTGTCGCATAATGGCGGTTTCGCCCCTGCCCGGGGCCCCGGACCCTCCCCGAAGAGGAGGGCCGCCCTCTCCTCGCCGCCCCGATACCTCCGCCCGGCGCGCCTCGCCGCGACGAGCCACCCACAGGGAGAGAACCCTCCATGGACCTGCGTTTCCTGCCGCAGCTGCCGCTCACGCTCAGCTACCCGCTGCTCTTCGGCGTCCTGCTCGTCGCCGGCATGCTGGGCGGCGAGGCGGCGCGCGCGCTGCGGCTGCCGCGCGTCGTCGGCTACGTGCTGGTGGGCTTCGCCATCGCGCCCATCGCCTCGGCCATCAACATCGGCCCGCTGCTGGACGAGGCGCGCATCTTCGTGGACATCGGCCTGGGGCTGGTGCTCTTCGACCTCGGCCGGCGGATGGACATCGCCTGGCTCAAGCGCGACTGGACGCTCGCCGCCTCGGGCATCGCCGAAAGCCTGCTCACCTTCGCGCTCGTCTTCGCGGCGCTCTCGTGGCTCGACGTGGCCCCGCTCGCGGCCGGCATCGCGGCGGCCATCGCGATGGCGACCTCGCCCGCGGTCGTCCTGCTGATCGCGCAGGACACGCGCTCTGAAGGGCAGGTCACCGAGCGCGCGCTCACCCTGGTGGCGCTCAACAGCCTGCTCGCCTCGGTGGTCGTCACCATGCTCACGGCCTCGGTGCACTACGAGGTCCGCCTCGACCTCGACACGGCGGTGCTGCATCCGCTCTACCTCTTCGCCGGCTCGCTCGCGCTGGGAGGGCTCACGGCGCGCGTCGCGAGGTTCCTGGCGCGCCAGCTCGAGCGCAGCCCCGAGCTGCACTTCACGCTGCTGGCGGGCCTGATCCTCGCCGCGGTGGGCATCGCGCAGGCAGTGAAGCTCTCGGTGATCCTGGCGCTCCTCGCGTTCGGGATGTTCGCGCGCAACGACCGCAATCGCCACGACCTCGTGAGCGTCGACCTCGGCCGCGCCTCGCGCCTCTTCTACATCGTGCTCTTCGTGATCACCGGCGCGAGCCTGCCCCTCTCGTCGTTCGAGACGGCGGGCTGGGCCGCGCTCGCCTTCATCGGCGCGCGCGCGGCGGGCAAGTTCCTCGGCGTCGTGGCCATCGCGCCGCTGGGCGGCATTCGCTGGCGCCAGTCCGTCGCGCTCGGGACGGCGTTGCTGCCGATGTCGGCGCTGGCGCTCCTGCTGCTGCACGACGTGACGCGCCTGCACCCGGCCTTCGGCGCCGAGATCGCGGCCATCGTGATCGCGGGCGTGATCGTGATGGAGATCGCCGGCCCGCTCGCGACGCAGTGGGCGCTTCGCTTCGCCGGCGAGGCCGCGCCGCCCCCCGACCCGCTCGCGGCCACCCGCCCGCCGGCGGCGAGGCCCATGGAGCCGCCGAAGCCCGCCGAGCCCCCGAAGCCCATTGAGACGAAGGACGCCTGAAGGAGACCGCCATGCCCCTCGAGTTCAAGACCTCCGAAGCGCTCACGTTCGGCGTGGAGCTGGAGCTGATGGTGCTCAACACGCGCGACTACAACCTCGCCCGCGGCGCGCCGGACCTGCTCTCGCGCCTGGGCAAGGCGCAACTGCCGAGCGAGGTGAAGCCCGAGATCACCGAGAGCATGATCGAGGTGAATTCCACCGTGCACCGCCGCTTCTCCGAGCTGCGCGACGAGCTGGTGCGCACGCGCGACGGCATCGTGGAGGCGGCCGGGCGGTTGAACCTCGCCGTGTCCGGCGGCGGCTCGCATCCCTTCCACCAGTGGAGCGACCGGCGCATCTTCCCCACCGAGCGCTTCCTGAAGGTCTCGGCGCTCTATGGCTACCTCGCCAAGCAGTTCACCGTCTTCGGCCAGCACATCCACATCGGCGTGGAGAGCGGCGACGACGCGGTCTACCTCACCCACCGCATGGCGCGCTACATCCCGCACTTCATCGCGCTGTCGGCCTCCTCGCCGTTCTACCAGGGCGAGGACACCTCCTTCGAGACCTCCCGCCTGCACGCGGTCTCGGCCTTCCCGCTCGCGGGCCACCTGCCGGAGGTGGCGTCCTGGGACGAGTTCAACCGCTACTTCGACGAGATGGCGGGCTACGGGATCGTCGCCAGCATGAAGGACTTCTACTGGGACATCCGCCCCAAGCCCGAGTACGGGACGATGGAGATCCGCATCGGCGACACGCCGCTCACGGTGCAGGGCGCGGCCGAGCTCGCCGCCTACGCGCAGACGCTCGCGGCCGACCTCCTGCGCGAGCGCCGCACCGACCCCATCGCGCCCCACTACCTGGTCTACGGCTACAACCGCTTCCAGGCCTGCCGCTTCGGCTTCGAGGCGATGCTGGCCGACCCCGGCGCGCACACGCACATCCGGCTGCGCGAGGACCTCATGGCCACCCTCCTGCGCCTGCAGCGCATCGCCGAGGAGCTGGGCACGACGGACGCGCTGCGCGCCATCGGCGAGCGCGCCGACCGCGAGCTGAACGACAGCCGCTGGCTGCGCGAGCGCTTCGCCGAGACGCGCAACCTCTCCGACGTCGTGCGCCTGCAGGCCGAGCGCTGGCGCGACGACCCGCCCAGGGCGCCCGCGCAACCCGAGGCGGCGAAGCTGCGCGCGGCGAAGTGAGGGCGAGGCAGGCGGAAGCGGGGGTTTTCATCACGGATGGCACGGAGGCCACGGAGAAACTCCCTCGCTTGATCGCCGTTGCGTGTGCTTCATCCCGCAGCAATGGAGAGGTCGCTTCTCCGTGCCCTCCGTGATGAAAACCCCCGCCAACCGAAGCCCCCCCGCCCCTCACTCCTTCGGGGCGAACTCCTGCTCCATGCGCCGGAGGTTGTCCTCCATCATCTTGCGGTACTGGGCGCCGAAGAGGTCGAGCGCCTCCTCCGCCGTCTGCCGGCCGGGCGCGCCGCTCATGGCCCAGGCGAAGGCGCCGTAGCGGGAGGCGGCATAGAGGAGGGCGGCGGCCACGCGGGCGCGGCCGTGCTCCTCGGAGAGGTCGTTCGCCTGCGCGACGAAGCGGTTGGCCAGCTCGAAGAAGGCCTTGGCGTCCTCGGGGATCGGCTCGTTCACGGCTGCAGCACCTTTCCGGGGTTCATGAGGCCGCGCGGGTCGAGGGCGCGCTTGACGGCGCGCATGAGGTCCAGCTCGAGAGCCGCCTTGTAGTGCGGCAGCTCGTCGCGCTTGAGCGCGCCGATGCCGTGCTCGGCGCTGATCGAGCCGCCCAGCCGGCGAACGACGTCGTAGACCACGCGGTTCACCTGCGGCGACCAGGCGAGGAAGTCGCGCGCGTCTCCCGCCGGCGGGAAGGCGTTGTAGTGCAGGTTGCCGTCGCCGACGTGGCCGAACGCGATGGTGCGGATGCCGGGGAAGGCCGCCTCGAGGGCGCGGTCGCACTCGGCGACCAGCTCGGCGGTCCGGCTCACGGGGACCGACACGTCGTGCTTCACCGAGACGCCCTCGATCTTCTGCGCGTCCGAGATGTTCTCGCGCAGCGCCCACAGCGCCTGGCGCTGCGCCTCGCTCGCCGCGACCACGGCGTCGCGCAGGAGCCCCGCTTCGGCCGCATCGCCCAGCGCCTCCTCGAGCAACCCGGCGAGCCCGGGGCCCTCGGTGCTGTCGAAAAGCTCCACCAGCGCGTACCAGGGGTGCGGCTCGCCGAACGGGTCGCGGCTGCCGGGGATGTGGCGGAACACGAGGTCGAAGCAGACGCGCGCCATGAGCTCGAAGCCGGTGACGCGCTCGCCGCAGGCGGCGCGCAGGCGGCCCAGGAGCGCCACGGCAGCCGTCGGGTCCGCGACCGCGACGAGCGCGGTGGCGATGGCCCGCGGCTTCGGGTAGAGCTTCAGCACGGCGGCGGTGACTATCCCGAGCGTGCCCTCGGCGCCGATGAACAGGTGCTTGAGGTCGTAGCCCGTGTTGTCCTTGCGCAGGCCGCGCAGGCCGTCCCACACGCGCCCGTCGGGCAGCACCACCTCGAGGCCGAGGACCTGCTCGCGCATGTTGCCGTAGCGAAGCACCTGCGTGCCGCCGGCGTTGGTGGAGATATTGCCGCCCACCTCGCAGCTGCCCTCGGCGGCGAGCGAGAGCGGGAAGAAGCGGTCGTTCTCCGCGGCCACGCGCTGCAGGTCGGCGAGGATGCAGCCGGCCTCCACGGTGATCGTGTCGTTGTCGAGGTCGATGGCGCGCACCCGGTTCATGCGCGAGACGTTCACGATCACCTGCGCCCCCGAGGCATCCGGCACCGAGGCGCCGCACAGGCTCGTGTTGCCGGCCTGCGGGACGATGCCCACGCCGGCCCCGGCAAGGAGCGCCACGACGCGCGACATCTCGTCCGTGGTGGCGGGCTTCACGAGCGCGGCGGCGCGCCCCCGGAACTGGCCACGCCAGTCCACGAGATGGGGCGCGAGGTCTTCCGCGGCGGTCACGAGTCCGCGCTCGCCCACGATGGCCCTCAGGCCGTCGGCGAGGGGGGCGGGGAGGAAGGGGGCGTCGTCCATGGCTAGAGGCGGATGCGCTCGAGGAGCCGCGTCGTGGAGCGGTCGTGGCGGAAGGCGATGGAGTGGACCGTGCCGCCCCAGCCCTGCACCTCGGGGGCGCCGACGATGCGCTCGACGGGCCAGTCGCCGCCCTTCACGAGGCGCTCGGGCCGGCACTCGAGGATGCGCGCGATCGGCGTGTCCTCCTCGAACCAGGTCACGAGGCTGACGCACTCGAGGGCCGCCACCACCGCGAGCCGGTCTTCCAGCGCGTTGATGGGGCGATCGTCGCCCTTGCCCAGGCGCCGCACCGACGCATCCGAATTGAGCGCAAGCGCGAGGCTCGCGCCCAGCGCGCGGGCCTCGGCGAGGTAGGTCACGTGGCCGCGGTGCAGGATGTCGAAGACGCCGTTGGTGAAGACGAGCGGGCGGGCGAGCCCGGCCGCCCGCGCCGCGAAATCGCGGGGGTCGCAGATCTTCGACTCGAAGGCGGGCGCTGCCATGGCGACATTGTAGGGGGATAGAGTTTTTTGGGGACGGTTCTTGGAGCCGGTTCTTGGGAGAGTAAGCCCTTGGTCCGATGGGCACCCGGCACCCCTTGCCCCAACCTGCCGGGTTCATGTCGAGGATCGCCATCATAGGAGGGGGTATCTCGGGGCTCGCGAGCGCGTGGCTGCTCGCGCGGCGGCACGAGGTCGTCCTGTTCGAGGCCAACGGGTACGCCGGCGGCCACTCGAACACGGTCGACGCGACCGTGGACGGCATCACCCACCCCGTCGACACCGGCTTTCTCGTCTACAACGACCGCACCTACCCCAACCTCATCCGGCTCTTCGCCGCACTCGGCGTCGAGACGGCCGACTCCGACATGTCCTTTTCGGTGCGGATCGGGAACGGGGAGCTCGAATGGTCGGGGTCGAACCTCGCCACCGTCTTCGCGCAGCCCGCCAACCTCTTGCGCCCGCGGTTCCTGCGCATGCTGGCCGACCTGCTGCGCTTCAACCGGGAGGCCTCGCGGCTGGCGGAAAGCGGGGCGCCGGTCACCGGGACCCTCGGCGAGTTCCTCGACGCGCGTGGCTACGGGCCCGAGGTCCGCGAGCTCTACCTCGTGCCCATGGCGGCCTGCATCTGGTCCACGCCGTCCAGCCGCATCAACCGCTTCCCGATGCATACCTTCCTCACGTTCTGCGCCAACCACGGGCTTCTCGCGGTGTCCGACCGTCCCCAGTGGCGCACCGTGAAGGCAGGCTCGCGCGAGTACGTGCGGAAGCTCGTCGCCGCGCTGCCGGACGTGCGCCTTTCCACCCCGGTGCGGCAGGTGCGGCGCTTCCCCGACCGCGTGGAAGTGGCGACGGCCCACGGCACGGAGCGCTTCGACCAGGTGGTGCTCGCGACGCACACGGACCAGTCCCTCGCCATGCTCGAGCACCCGACGGGGGAGGAGCGATCCGTCCTGAAGGCGATCCCCTACCAGCCCAACCGCGCCGTGCTGCACACCGACGAGCGGCTGCTGCCGCGCCGGCGGCGCGCGTGGGCCAGCTGGAACTTCCACGCGCCGCGAGAGGGCGTCTCCGACGACCCCGTCTCGCTCACCTACCTGCTCAACCGCCTGCAGCCGCTGCCCTTCGCCTCGCCCGTGATGGTGACGCTGAACCCCGTGGACGAACCGCGCCCCGACCGCGTCCTCGCGAGCTTCGACTACCACCACCCGGCGTTCCTCGAAGGCTCGGACGAGGCCAAGCGCCGCGTCGTGTCGCTGCAGGGACGCGAGCGGACCTGGTACTGCGGCGCCTGGACGCGCTACGGTTTCCACGAGGACGGGCTCCTCTCCGCCGTGAACGTCGCCCGGCAGATGGGCGTCCCGATTCCCTGGACGGCATGATGCAGGCGCGGATCCTCTTCGGGCGCGTCTACCACGGCCGCCTGCGGCCGGCGCGGCACGCGTTCGCCTACCCGGTGTTCTTCCTGCGCGTACCGCTCTCGGGGATGGCCCGCGCCGGGCGCGGCATCTTCTCGGTGGGCCGCTGGAACCTCCTTTCGCTGCACGCGCGCGACCACGGGCCGCGCGACGGCTCGCCGCTGGAGCCCTGGGTGCGCGGGGAGCTCGCGCGCGCCGGGGTGCGCGATGCCGACGGCGAGATCCTGCTGCAGGCCTTCCCGCGCGTGCTGGGCTTCGTCTTCAACCCCATCGCCATCTACTACTGCCACGACCGCGGCGGGCAGCTGCGCGCCGTGCTCTGCGAGGTCTCCAACACCTTCGGCGAGCGGCACAACTACCTTCTCGCCCACGCGGACGGGCGCCCCATCGCGCCGCGCGACTGGCTGCGCGCCGAGAAGGCCTTCCATGTCTCGCCCTTCTGCGAGGTGCAGGGCCACTACCGCTTCCGCTTCGCGGGCGACGCCGGCCGCCAGTCGGCGCGCATCGACTACCACGACCGCGAGGGGCTCCTCCTCGTCACCTGGATCGACGGGAAGGCCGAGTCGATCGGCGCCCGCTCGCTCGCCCGCGCCTTCGTGGGCTACCCGTTCCTCACCGCGGGCGTCGTCGCCCGCATCCACTGGCAGGCGCTGAGGCTCTGGCTCAAGCGCGTGCCCTTCTTTTCCAAGCCCGAGCCGCCGCTCCAGGAGACGACCCGGTGAACCCGTCCGAACACGTCGCGCACCTTCCCGCCCCGACCTATTCCGCCCGCCTGCTCTTCGGGGTGCTCTCGAAGCTGCGCAAGGGGCGCCTCGCCGTCACTTCGCCCGAGGGCGTGCGGCGCGTCTTCACCGGCCCCGAGCCCGGCCCTGCGGCGGACCTCGAGATCCGCGACTGGAAGGCCGTGGGCCGCATGGTGCGCGCCGCCGAGATCGGCGTGGCCGAATGCTGGCGCGACGGGCTCATCGCCACCTCCGACATGACGGCGCTCTTGCGGCTGTGCGAGGCGAACCAGCAGGCGTTCGAGGCCGTCTGGTACGGCAACCCCGTCGTGGCCTTCCTCTATCGCGCCGCGCACTGGCTGCGCCCCAACACGAAGGCCGGGTCGCGCCGGAACATCCACGCGCACTACGACCTCGGCAACGATTTCTACGCGCTGTGGCTGGACCGCACCATGACCTACTCCGCGGCGCTCTTCACGCCGGGCGCCGACGGCTCGCTCGAGCGCGCGCAGGAGGCGAAGTACGAGCGCATGCTGGACGAGCTGGGCGTGGAGGCCGGGCACCGCGTCCTCGAGATCGGCTGCGGCTGGGGCGGGTTCGCCGAGTACGCCGTGCGCACGCGCGGCTGCCGCTGGACGGGCATCACCATCTCGCAGGCGCAGCTCGACTACGCGCGCGAGCGCATCCGCCGCGCGGGCCTCGAGGGCCGCGTGGAGCTGCGCTTCCAGGACTACCGGGACCTCGACGGGCAGTTCGACCGCATCGTCTCCGTGGAGATGATCGAGGCCGTGGGCGAGCGCTGGTGGCCGGCCTACTTCGCGAAGCTGCGCGACTGCCTCGTGCCCGGCGGGCGCGCCATGATCCAGGCCATCACCATCGACGAGGCCGCATTCGCGAAGTACCGCAGGACGAGCGACTTCATCCGCGAGTACATCTTCCCCGGCGGCATGCTGGCCTCCCCGGAGCGGCTGGCGCGGCACGGCCGCGACGCGGGCCTCGCCGTGCGCGAGCCCTTCCGCTTCGGCTTGCATTACGCGGAGACGCTGCGGCGCTGGCGCGAGGCCGTCGACGCCCGCGAGCGCGAGATCAAGACGCTGGGCTTCGACGAGCGCTTCCTCGCGATCTGGCGCTTCTACCTCCACTACTGCGAGGTGGGCTTCGACGCGCGGCGCATCGACGTGATCCACCTCGGGCTGGAGCGGCCGGCGTGACGAGGGCGCTCGTCCTCGCCGCGGCGCTGCTCGCCTCGGTGCCCGCGCACGCGAGCCCGCCACTGCCGGTCGCCCTCGCCGCCGAGATGCCGATGCTCCGGCCGCTCGGCGAGGGGCGGTTGCGCTGGTTCGGCCTGCACGTCTACGACGCCTCGCTCTGGGTGCCCGGCGAGGCGTGGTCGTTCGACCGCGCGTTCGCCCTCGACATCCGCTACGCCATGAACATCCGCGGCCGCGACCTCACCTTGCGCAGCCTCGAGGAGATGCGCAAGCTCGGGTTCACCGACCCCGCCAGGCTGAAGCGCTGGGAGGAGGCGATGGACCGCGTCTTCCCCGACATCCGCCCCGGCGACCGGCTGGTGGGCGTGATGGTGCCGGGGCGCGAGGCCCGGTTCTACAGCCAGGAACGGCTCCTCGGCACGGTGCCCGATCCGGAGTTCGCGCGCGCCTTCTTCGGCATCTGGCTGGACGAGCGCACGAGCGAGCCGGGCCTGCGGGCCCGCATGCTGCGGCTTCGCGACTAGGGGCCTCGCGTGGCTGCCCACCCTCCGGGCCTGCGGCTCGCGGCCTACGGCTTCCTCGGCCTGCCGCTGGCGATGGCGGCGCTGCCGATCTACGTGCACGTGCCGAAGTTCTACGCCGACACCCTGGGGCTCTCGCTCGCCGGCGTGGGCGCGATCCTGCTCGCCGCGCGCCTCGTGGACGCGGTGCAGGACCCGTTCCTCGGCTGGTGGAGTGACCGCGCGCGCGCCCGCGGCGGCGGCCGCTGGGCTTTCGTGGCGGCGGGAGCGCCGCTGCTCGCGCTGGGAATGGCGGGCCTCTTCCACCCTCCCGCGGCCGGCTCGGCGGGCCTCCAGTGGTGGCTCGTCGCGAACCTGGTGCTCGTGTACACGGCCTACAGCCTCGTCACGGTGAGCTACCTCGCCCACGGCGCCGAGATCACCGACGACGTGGCCGGCCGCACGCGCGTGACGGCGTGGCGGGAGGCCTTCGCGCTCGTGGGCGTGTTCCTCGCCGCGGCGCTGCCCGAGCTGCTTCGCCAGTCGCTGGGGGAGCGCGAGGGCTTCGCGCGCTTCGCCCTGCTGTTCGCGCCGCTCGTGCTGCTCGCCGCCGCCGTCACGATTCGCGGCTCGCCGGCGGCGCACGCGAGGCGGCCGCCCGCGGGCACCACGCCCTTCCGCGCGTTCACCCTGCCGCTGGGCAACCCCGCCTTCCGGCGCCTGCTCGCGGTGTTCGTGCTGAACGGGATCGCCGCGGCCATCCCCGCGACGCTCGTGCTCTTCTTCATCGAGGACGTGGTGGGGCGCGCGGACCTCGCTCCCGCCTTCCTCGTCGCCTATTTCGCCGCAGGCGCGGCGGGCCTGCCGCTCTGGGTGGCGCTGTCGCGGCGCATCGGCAAGGCGCGGGCGTGGCTCGCGGCCATGGTCCTGTCCATCGCGGCCTTCATCTGGGCGTTCCTGCTGGGGCCGGGGGACGTCGCGGCGTACTTCGCGATCTGCATCCTGTCGGGGATCGGGCTGGGCGCCGACCTGGCGCTTCCCCCGTCGCTGCTCGCGGACGTGATCGACGGCGACGAGGCGCGCGGGCGCGGCCGCAACGAGGGCGCCTACTTCGGGCTGTGGAGCCTCGCCACGAAGGCGAACCTCGCACTCGCCGCCGGCATCGCCCTGCCGCTGCTGCAGGCCTTCGGCTACGCGCCGGGAGTGGAGAGCACCGCGCAGGCGCTTCTCGTCCTCGCGGGCGTGTACGCGCTGCTTCCCTGCGCGCTGAAGCTCCTGGCGGCGGCGGCGCTTGCGAATGCGATGACGCTCCGCTTTGCCGGGGTTGGGGGAACCGCAGATGAACGCGGATGAACGCAGATGGATTTCGTGGACGGATCGATTGGTGTCCCGGGCACGACGCTCGCCATCCACGGCGACGAAACTCCCGTCACGAGACATCTGCGTTCATCTGCGGTTCCCCCCCCGCCATCCTTTCCACCCTCGGGAGTCGTGAAATGTTCAGAAGAGCCATCGCGGCCCTCGCCGCCCTCGCCCTCGCCGGCTGCGCGACGGTCGCGCCGCAGGACTACGCGCGCGAGAAGCCCGCGCTCGACCTGCGGGAGTACTTCAACGGGCGGGTCGACGCCTGGGGCGTCGTTCAGGACCGCTCGGGGCGCATCCTCAAGCGGATGGTGGTCGAGATCGACGGCACCTGGAAGGGCGAAACGGGCACGCTCGACGAGCGCTTCACCTACGCGGACGGGACGAAGGAGACGCGCGTGTGGACGATCCGCAAGGACGGCAACCGTTACACCGGCACCGCCGCCGACGTGGTCGGGGAAGCGCGCGGCGAGGCGGCGGGCAACGCGCTGCGCTGGAACTACGTGCTGGACGCGAAGCGCGAGGGCGGGGGTACCATCCATCTCGACATGGACGACTGGATGTGGCTCGTGGACGAACGCACGCTCGTGAACCGGACGACCTTCTCGAAGTTCGGCATCCGCTTCGGCGAGGTGACGATCTTCTTCCGCAAGCAATAGGACATGGCGCTCAATCCCCGCATCCGCGACTGGCAGGACCGGCGCTGCTGGATCATCGGCGCCTCCACGGGCATCGGCGCGGCGCTGGCCGGGCGGCTGGCCGCGGCGGGCGCGCGGGTGGCTGTGTCCGCGCGGCGCGCGGGCCCGCTGGAGGCGCTGGCCGGCGGGATGGCGAAGGGAAAGGGGCTCGCCCTCCCGCTCGACATCACCGACGCCCCCGCGCTGGAGAAGGCGGCCGCGAAGCTCGCGAAGGCCTGGGGCGGCGTGGACCTCGTCGTGGTGATGGCCGGCGAGTACAAGCCGGTGCGCGCTTGGGAGCTGGAGGCGAGTGCGGCGCGCTCGATGGTGGAGGTGAACCTCGTGGGCGCGCTCAACGCGCTGGCGGCCGTGGTCCCGCGGCTGCTCGCGCAGGGCAGCGGCACGATCGCGCTGGTGTCGTCGGTGGCCGGGTACCGGGGCCTGCCGAAGAGCCTCGTGTACGGGCCCACGAAGGCGGCGGTGATCAACCTCGCGGAGGCGCTCTACCTCGACCTGCAGCCGAAGGGCATCGGCGTGTGCGTGGTGAACCCCGGCTTCGTGAGGACGCCGATGACGGCGCAGAACGACTTCCGCATGCCGGCGCTCATCGAGCCGGAGGAGGCCGCCGACGAGATCGTGAAGGGGCTGGAAGCGGGCGAGTTCGAGATCCACTTCCCGAAGCGCTTCACGCGGTTCCTGAAGCTGCTGCGGGTGCTGCCGTACGCGCGCTACTTCCCCGCAGTGCGCAAGGCGACCGGGCTGTGAGCGCCGAGGCGCTGGCGCGGCTGCGGGCGTTCTGGGAAGGGCTCACGCCGGCGCGCGTGGCCGCGCTGGGCGAGGTGTACGCCGCGGACGCGTACTTCCGCGACCCCTTCAACGAGGTGCGCGGCCTGCCGGCCCTGCAGGCGATCTTCTCGCGCATGCACGAGACGCTCGACGCCCCCCGGTTCACGATCGTGGAGACGATCCGCGAGGGCGACCGCGCCGTGCTGGTGTGGGACTTCGACTTCCGCATCCGCGCCTGGAAGCCGCGGGTGACGCAGCGCATCCACGGGCTCTCCGTCGTGCGCTTCGGCCCGGACGGGCTCGTCGTATGGCACCGCGACTACTGGGACGCGGCGGGCGAGCTCTACGCCAAGCTGCCCCTCGTCGGCCCGCTGGTGCGCTACCTCGCGCGCAGGATGGGCTGAGGCGAGAGGCCCACGGAGATCTCCGCCACGGCGGCACGCAGGCGCGGCAGGAAGCGCTCGAGCAGCTCCCGCTTGCCGTGGCGCGCGAGGTTGGTGCTCACGTTGACCGCCGCCAGCACGCGGCCCTGCGCATCCACGATCGGGGCTGCCAGCCCGCAGACGCCCAGCTCCAGCTCCTCGCTCACGAGCGCGTATCCCTGCCGGCGGACCTTCGCGAGGTCCCTCGCCAGCGCCTCCGGCTCGCAAAGGGTAAAGCGCGTGTAGGCCTTGAGGGTCCGCGGGGCGAGGAGGCGGCGCGCCTGCGCCGGCGGCAGGTCGGCGAGCAGCACGCGCCCCATCGAGGTCGCGAAGGCGGGCAGGCGGCCGCCGAGCCCGATGCCGCGCGCGAGCGGGCTGCGCATCTCCGCGCGCGCGACGAAGACGATGTCGGCGCCCTCGAGCACGGAGACGGCCACCAGCTCGTCCAGCTCCGCGGCGAGCCGCTCGATGACCGGCTGCGCGATCTCCCGCATCGACAGCGACGAGAGGTACGCGTGCCCCAGCTCCAGCACGCGCGGCGTGAGCGAGAAGCGCCCGTCGGCCACGCGCGCGTAGCCCAGCGTGAGGAGCGTGTGCAGCAGCCGGCGCGCTCCCGCGCGCGTCACGCCCGCCCGGGCCGCCACCTCGCTGATGGTGAGCGAAGGCGCCCCCGAGCCGAAGGCGCGCATCACCGCGAGCCCGCGCGCGAAGGCCTCCACGAAAGTGTCGCTGCCGCCGATGCCCGCCCCGTCCGCCTCTTCCATCGTCGCCTCCCCGCGCGGCCGCGCCGCCTTTGACAGGGCGCCGGAATCCGCGCTACGGTTGTTCTAGTATCGATCATATGTTCGATAGACGAACAACGCAACCGGAGAAAGCCCATGAAACGCCTTGCCCGCCTCGCCCTTTCCGCCCTGCTCGCCGCCGCCACGCTGCCGGCCGCGGCCCAGGCCGACTTCCCCACGAAGCCCATCCGCTTCATCGTCCCGGCGGCGGCCGGTGGCCCGACGGACCTCACCGCGCGTCTCATCGCGCAGGAGATGCAGAAGACCCTCGGCCAGCCCGTGGTGATCGAGCCCAAGCCGGGCGCGGGCGGCAACGTCGGCGCCGACCACGTCGCGAAGAGCGCGCCGGACGGCTACACGATCCTCATGGCGACCATCGGCACCCACGCCATCAACCAGACGCTGTACAAGTCGCTGCCCTTCGACCCGATCAAGGACTTCGCGCCGGTCTCGCAGGTGGTGCAGTACCCGCTCATCTTCGTCGTGCACCCCTCGATCCCGGCGAAGAACGTCCGCGAGTTCATCGACTACGCCAAGGCGAACCCCGGCAGGCTCAACCGCGCCTCGGGCGGCAGCGGCACCTCCATGCACCTCTCCGGCGAACTCTTCCGCAGCTTCACCGGGCTGGACCTGCCGCACATCCCCTACAAGGGCAGCGCGCCAGCGCTGAACGACCTCGTCGGCGGCCAGGTGCAGTTGATGTTCGACTCGATGATGACGGCGCTGCCTCTGGTGAAGGCGGGCAAGCTGCGGGCGCTGGGCGTCACGGGCGCCACGCGCTCCCCGGCCGTTCCCGACATCCCGACGATCGCCGAGCAGGGCGTCGCCGGCTACAGCGCCGTGGGCTGGATCGGCGTTGTGGCGCCGGCGAAGACGCCGCCGGAGATCGTCGCGAAGCTGAGCAAGGCGGTCGCCTCCGCGGTGAAGGCGCCCGCCGTGGCGGAGCGGCTGACGGCACAGGCGGCCGAGCCTGTCGGCAGCACGCCCGAGGAATTCGCCGCGTTCATCCAGGCGGAGACGAAGAAGTGGGAGCGGGCCGTGCGCGATTCCGGCGCGCGCGTCGAATAGGCGAGCCGCGATGACACCCATCGACTACGCCGCGCGGGTCGCCGCGCTGGCCGAAAGGCTTCGCCGCGAGGGCGCGAGCGCCTACGTGGGCACGCGGCAGGCGTCGCTCCACTACCTCAACGGCGCGTTCATGCCGTGGCGCGGTGCCGTGATCGTCACGGCCGGCGGCGCGTGCGAGACCGTCTACTGGGCCATGGACTGCTCGCGCGTTCGCGAGGAGGGCGTGGGCCACCCGATCACGGAATTCTGGTTCGACGGCATGATCGAGGCGATCGCCGCGACGCTCTCGCGGCTTGGTGCGGACCGCGGCCGCGTCGGGATCGACCTGAGCCACCCCGGCGCCGCGCAGGTGGCGCCCGGGATGATCACCGCCGCGGAGTACCTCGACCTCGTGGCCAGGCTCCCCGGGGCGGCGCTCGAGAACGGCGTGCGGTGGATCGACGACCTCATGCTGCTCAAGTCGCCAGCGGAAATCGAGCGCCTGCGGGAAGCTGCGCGCGTGTCGGACATCGGCTTCCGCGCCGGCATGGCCGCCATCGCGCAGGGGGTCACCGAGAACCACGTGGCCGGCGCCATCGAGCAGGCCATCCGCGACCACGGAAGCACCTGGTCCTGGGCGGTGACGGGCGGCACCGAGGTGGGCAGCGGCCCTCGCACCGGGTTCCTGCGCGGCGTCACGCAGCAGGCCACCGACCGACCCATCGGCCGCAACGAGTTCGTGATCCTCGACCTGCACCCGATGATCGACCTCTACCTGGCCGACACCGCGATCCCCGTGTTCGTCGGCACGCCCGACGAGACGCAGAAGCGCATGATCGCGTGCTGGGAGGACGTCGCCGCGACGATGCTCGCGAGCCTGCGCCCGGGCCGCGCCGTGGCCGACTGCGTGAAGGAGGGCATCGCGACCTTCGCGCGGCACGGCTTCGGGGACTTCGGCCTGCCGCTCTTCGGCCACGGGCTCGGCACCTGCGCGCGCACGCGGCCGTTCCTCAACCTGCGCAGCGACGACGTGGTGACGCCGGGGATGGTGGTCGCCCTCGGCACGCACCTCTACGTGCCGGGGGGCGGGGGCATGCGCCTCGAGTACCCGGCGCTGGTCACCGAGCGCGGCGCGGAGCCGCTGGTGGAGACGCCTGCGCGGGTGCACTACCTCGCTTGACGGGCCGGGCCGGGCGAAGGCGCCCGGGCCTCCTTCCCGAGGACGTACAGCGCGCCGGGGGCGGGAACGCCGCGCTCGGCGCGTATCACTTCCGTGGATCGGTGGGCGACCGAGAGCCCGGCCGAGGTGGCGAGCGAGCGGACGTACCCGTCCGGATGGGAGTACCGGCTGGTGGGTTCCAGCGTGTAGCCCTCGCCGGCGCCGCCGCCCTCGACCGAGAAGGCGAAGCGCCCGCCCGGGGCGAGCGCGCGTGCCGTTTCCGTGAATGCCGGCGCGAGGTCGCCCAGGTAGACGAACACGTCCGCGGCCACGACGAGGTCCGCCGACGCGTCGGGTGCCGCGCGCAGGAACGGTTCCAGCCCGACGGCCTCCACCGAGTCGTACATCCGCCTCGCGAGTGCCATCTCCACCATGCGCGGCGAGAGGTCGGCGCCGCGCATGGACTCGAAGCGCCCGCGCAGCGCGTCGGCCACGAGCCCGGTGCCGCAGCCGAGGTCCAGCACGCGGCGCGGCCGTGGCCGCGCGTCCAGCCACGCGCCCAGCACCTCGGCGATGCGGCCGGGGATGCGGTAGCCCAGCCTGTCCACCAGGTGCTCGTCGAACTTCGCGGCCATGCCGTCGAAGAGCCCGGCCACGAAGGCGTCGGGGGGGCGCGGCGGGCGGGCGCCGGCGGCCACGTCGCGCGCGAAGCGAAGCGACTCGTCGCCGGGGCTCGCGGCGAGCGCCTGCTCGAGGTGCGGCAGGGCCTGCGCCGGGCGGCCGAGCGTGAGGAGGGCCCGGCCGAGGTTGCCGCGCGCCTCGTGGAAGGCCGCGTCGATCTCGAGGGCCTTCGCGAAGCGGGCGGCGGCCTCCTGCGTGCGCCCCATCTTCAGGAGCGCGTTGCCGAGGTTGTTCCACGGCGGCGCGAAGCCCGGCGCCAGCTCGGTCGCCCGCATCAGGGCCTCGAGCGCCTCGGCGACGCGCTCGTGCGCGAGGAGCAGGTTGGCGAGGTTGTTCAGGGCCTGCACGAGGTCGGGCTTGACCGCGAGCGCCTGGCGGTAGGCGCGCTCGGCGTCAAGGTCCAGCCCCTGCGAGTGCAGCGCCACCGCGAGGTTGAAGCGCGCGCCGACGTGCGCCGGGTCCGCCTCGCAGGCGGCCGCGTAGGCCTGCGCCGCCTCCGCGAGGAGGCCCCGCTTGTGGAAGGCGACGCCCTCCGCGAAGAGGCGCCCGGCCCGCGCGTCGCCCAAGGCGCTACTTCGCCTCGACGTACTCGAAGACCTTCACCACGCGGGACACCCCGGCCGTGGAGCGCGCCACCTCGACCGCGGCGTCGCCCTCGGCGGGCGTCACGAGGCCCATCAGGAAGACCGCGCCGGCCTCGGTGACGACCTTCACGTGGTTGGGCGAGAACTTGCCGTTGCCTACCATGCGCGCCTTCACGTTGCTCGTGATGAGCGAGTCGTTGCCGCGGGACGTGATGGAGGAGTTGCCGGCGATGGCGAGCTCGTTGGCGACGTCGCGGACGCTCGGGATGGCGCGGATCGCCTTCTCGACGGCGGCCTTCGTCTCCTCCGTGGAGACCTCGCCGGTGAGGAGCACCTTGCGGTTGAAGCTCGTCGCGTTCACGTGGGAGCCCTTGAAGTCGGCGTTGATCCGCGCGAGGGCCTTCCACTCGATGTTCTCGTCCTCGACGTAGATGCCGGTGGTGCGGCGGTCATCGACGAGGAGGGCCGCGGCGCCGATGCCGCCGGCGGCCAGGCCGAAGCAGCCCGAG
>Ga0209476_10000533_pt1 | contig 26086 bp, 33 predicted proteins | sample KloWWTrecipitate_FD_187179 | JGI IMG/M metagenome (GOLD analysis project Ga0209476, IMG submission 187179) | Active sludge microbial communities from Klosterneuburg, Austria, studying microevolution and ecology of nitrifiers - Klosterneuburg... | ecosystem: Engineered > WWTP > Aerobic digester... | reverse complement strand
CTAAAAACCTGAGTATCAAGTAAGAAACAGATACAACGATTCTACGATGCCTTCCGGCCCTCGCGGAGCAACGCTTGGTGCAAGTCCCAGTCGGCCTGCAGCCGCATCCACAGCTGCGGCGACGTCTTCAGGAACCGTCCGAGCCGAAGGGCGGTATCGGCGGTGATGCCCCGCTTCCCGAGCACGAGCTCGTTGAGCCGGTTGAGCGACACACCGAGCTGCTTCGCCGCCTCGACCTGACCGACGCCGAGGGGCTTCAGGTATTCCTCGAGCAGCAGCTCTCCAGGGTGAATGGCCGGACCGAGCCAGCTTGGGTCTCTAGTGATAGTCTTCAACGTCGACTTCGTAGGCATGGCCACCCTCCCACCGAAACGTGACGCGGTAATGATCGTTCACGCGAACGCTGTGCCGGCCGGCCCGATCCCCCTTCAGGGCTTCAAGGCGATTCCCCGCGGGCAACGGAAGGTCGTCGAGCCTGCCCGCAGCGTCCAACAGCCTCAGCTTCCGCTGCACGCCTCGCCACAGGGCCTGCGAAATCCGTCGGGCGGCGCGCGTGTTCCGGTTTCGGAACAGATCGGCCGCCGTCTCGTCGCGAAACGACTGAATCACACGACAAACATACTACACGTGTAGCATGTAGTTCGTCAAGAAGCGCTTCTGGCAGGTGGCCGCTGCGCCGCTCTCGCCGTCAGCGTCCGCTTACTGGCGCAACGCCTCGACCGGCTCCACCCTGGCCGCCCAACGCGCCGGCACGTACGCCGCCACGTGAGCATCGCCGCGGTAGCGAGCGCGAGCGACCACACGCTGTCCGCGAGCAGGTCGGTCACGATATGGCGTGCCGCGCGGCGACTCACGAGTGTCAGCGACACCCCGATCGCCAGGCCGGCGCAGGCAACACCGAGGGCGCCCCGGAGCATGATGCGCGAGATATCGGCTCGCGTCGGGCCGAGCGCGATGCGGATCCCGATCTCCTTGGTGCGGCGCGTCACGGTAGAGGCCAGGAGGCCATAGAGGCCGAGTGCCGCCAGGGAGCCGCCAAGTCCGCCGAAGACGCTGGAGAGCGTCGCGATCATCCGTTCCGGCACCACGGATGCGTCGACCAGCTCGTCCCTGGTCATGACACTGGTGACCGGCACGGTCTTTAGATCGTCGCGCACAATGCGCTGCACCTCGCCCGCCACCGCGGCTGGACGACCCGACACCGGCCGATGGAACCGGCTATAGACTCTCTACGTCTTAGACTATAGTCTGTCTATATCCTATGACCCTGCACTCCTCGCGGCCCGACGCGCGCACGGACCTCCTGCACGGCACCCTGGACATGTTGATCCTCCGGACCCTCCAGTGGGGACCACAGCACGGCTACGCCGTCGCGCAGGTCATCCGCGCGCAGTCGTCTGACGTGCTGCAGGTCGAGGCCGGGTCGCTTTATCCCGCCCTGCAGCGGCTCGCCAAGAAGGGCTGGGTCACCGCGAAATGGGGCCAGACCGAGGCCAACCAGCGCGCCAAGTTCTACCGTCTCACGCTCGAAGGCAAGAAGCAGCTCGTGCGCGAGCAATCTCGATGGGCCGAACTCGTGACCGCGATCGGCCGCGTCATGGCCCCCGTGCCCCCAACCGAGGAGTAGACGCATGCCCCTCCTGCCCTGGCTGAAGCGGCGGCGCCTCGATCTCGATGACGACGACTTCCAGGCGGAGGTTCGCGCGCATCTGGCGATTGCCGAGGAGGAACGAAAAGCGGACGGCGCCGACCCGGAGACCGCGCACTACGCGGCGCTGAAAGACTTCGGCAATCTCACCCTGACGACCGAGGCGGCGCGCCGAGTCTGGACGCCGCGATGGCTCGAAGCCGTTCGCGATCTGGCGAGCGACGTCCGCTATGCGATCCGTACGCTTCTGACGAGCCCCGTCTTCTCGCTCACGGTCATCGCGGTACTCACGCTCGGCATCGGCCTCAACGCCACCGTCTTCACCATGCTCAAGGGCCTTGCCGTCACGCCCCTTGCCGGCGTCGACGGGTCGGCACGGCTCGTGGTGCTGTCTGCCGAGACCGACACCGGTCGCCATCTCCGCGTGTCGTATCCCGACTACCAGCACCTCCGCGAGCACGTGCCCGCGCTTGCGGATCTCATGGGCACGAGCTTGTTCCAGGCCTACCTGGGCAAGGGCCGAAGCGCGCGTTTCATGTCCGCCGAACTCGTCACCGGGAACTACTTTCGCGTGCTCGGCGTCCGCGCGCAGCTGGGCCGCACCATCCTGCCGTCCGATGAGGTCGCGCCCGGCCGCCACCCCGTGGTCGTCCTCAGCGACGGCCTGTGGCGGCGCGATTTCGGCGCCGACCCCGACATCGTCGGCAAGATCGTCGAGGTCAACAACTACCCCCTGACGGTCGTCGGTGTGGCCGCCGCCACGTTCCACGGCACGATCGTGAGCTACGACATCGAGGCCTTCATCCCCGTGATGATGATGGCGGAGATGGACCTGCAGGGCGGCCGGCCGCAGACGCCGCCGACGCAACTGCTTGCCGATCGTGAGGCGGCCGTCCTCTTTCCGCACGCCTTTCTTGCGCCGGGCGCGAGTGTCGCGACCGCCGCCGCGCAGACCGACGCGGCGTGGGCCACGCTGTCGCGTGAACGGTCGTTGACGGACGCCGCGCTGCACCTGAAGGTCGTCACGTTCCGCCAATCGCCGACCGGCGGCCAGGTCTTCATCCTCCCGACCATCCTCGTCCTGAGCGCGATGGCGTTGCTGGTGCTCCTGATCGCGTGCGCCAATATCGCGGGACTCGTGCTGGTGCGCGGCGTGTCGCGGCGCGGCGAAATCGCCGTACGCCTGGCCCTCGGCGCGGCGCGGTCCCGCATCGTCCGCCTGCTGGTCCTCGAGAACCTCACGCTGGCGGTACCGGGTGCGGCCCTGGGTCTGCTGCTCTCGTGGCGCGGGATCCCGCCGATGATCACTTACGCCGAGTGGCTGGCGGCGCCCCAACGGCTGTACTTGAATGGCGAAGTTGATGGCCTCGTCATCGGCTTTGCGGCGGTGGTCGCGTGCGGGTGCGTGCTCGTGTTCGGCCTGGTCCCCGCGCTCCAATGCTCGCGGGTCAATCTCATGTCGGTGATCAATGGAGATGCATCGCCACGCAGCGCCGCCCGGGGGCGGATGAGGTCGGGTCTGGTGGTGGCGCAGGTGGCGGTGTCGCTGCTGCTCCTGGTCGGCGCCGGAATGACTGCACGGAGCCTCGACGCGGCTCGGCGCGCGAATCCCGGTTTCGAACGCAGCCACGTGACGGCGCTTGGGGTGGACACGAAGCAGAACGGCTACGACGAGGCGCGCGGCCGGGTGTTCTATCGTCGCCTGCTGGACGCGGCACGCGCCGGCGCCGGCGTCGAAGCCGCCACGTTGGCCACGGTTCAGCCTCTGGCATTTCTCGAAACGGGGTCGCAGCGCGTGGCGATCGAGGGCCACGAGCCCAAGCGGGGCGAAGATCTGGCGTTTCTCTCCAACGTCGTCGGTCCCGACTACTTCCGCACGCTGCGCATTGGTCTCGTGGCCGGCCGCGAGTTCGAAGATCGTGACAACGAGACGGCGACGCCGGTCGTGGTCGTCAACAGCACCCTCGCGCACACGTTCTGGGGTGGCGCGGCTGACGCCCTCGGCAAGCGCGTCCGCGTCGGCGACGTGTGGCGGATGGTGGTTGGCGTGGCGGCGGACGTGAAGTACCTGCAGATCAACGAGGCGGCGCGCCCCTACGTCTACGTGCCGTTCTTTCAATCCTATCGTTCGGACATGATGCTACACACACGTGGCCCGGTGCCCGTCGAGGCGCTGGTGGAGCAGGCGCGCGGGTTTGTCACCTCCGTCGACCCCGAGCTGCCGATTCTCTTCGCCAGGCCGCTGACCGAACTGACGATGGGGGCATTTCTCTTCCTCAATCTGATGGCCACCATGCTGCTTGTCTTCGGCGCCGTGGGCATGGCGCTTGCCGTGCTCGGCACCTACGGGCTGGTGTCGTACACCGTCACGCAGAGCACGCGCGAAATCGGCATCCGCATGGCTCTTGGCGCGTCAGGCCGGTCGGTCGTGCGCGAATTCCTGGGGCGAGGTTTATCGCTCGGCCTGACCGGCGCTGCACTCGGCCTGGCCGTGTCATTCGGCGTCGGCCGGCTGCTCGGCAGCGTGCTATTCGGCGTCGGCCCGACCGACGCGGTGTCGTTTGCACGCGCACTTGCCATCGTCCTGGGCGGCGTGATCGTCGCGACCGTCGTGCCGGCCTGGCGCGCGGCGCGGACGGATCCGCTTCGCGCGCTGCGACAGCCATAGACGCTCGGATCGGCTCGCGACTGCCGGCGACAGGGATAGCGTCCCGCCACTAATTCCTCGACCGGATGGGCCCTCGCTGGGTTTGGCGCGGGGATCTTGCTCGGGCTGGCGGCACCGGGTGGCGCGCCGCGGCTCGACTCGGTGATCGACGCGTCCGATCTGAAGCGCGCCTCTCGGCCAAGCGCCAACGATCAGACAAATGCTTCTTCCACTCCAATCGTATGCTGCCAACCGGCCATGTGCCTCATTGAGAGGCACACACAGATCGTCATGTTGACCATCGCGTCTCTGCTCTTGATCGATCCTCTTCATGACGTTTCACTTCACGGATGACATCCTCATCGGGATGTCCCAGGGAGAAGCCACAATCCGCGTTGCGGTGCCCACCCTGGTCGTCTGGGTGTAGGGAACGCTGGTGCTCGCCGAACGGCAATCGGGGTACGTCATCATCCTCGTCGGGTCGCTCGGTGCGTCGGCCATGCCCGTCGTCCACACAACGGGGGCGGGAATGGGCAAGTCCAGCGGATTCTTGTTCGTCTGGACACTCATCGCGCTCGGCGTGACCGGGATCTTCTCCGTTATCCTCTCGGCGCGCGGACTGTGGAGCCCGCAATGGGGCCAGCGCCGGTAGTCCCATGAGCCGAACATGGAAAGGCCCCGTCGCTAAGCGGTTTCAGCTATCGCACGCAGTCGGCACTTGCGCCACTCCCGGGTGCTCTGCAACGCGCTCCGGGTGCTCCACTTGGGTGGAACACCCACCCACGGGGCGGTTCCAGGTACGAAACAGATACAGCTCAACGGTGCCATATACTATTCGTATATGGCACAATGGGCCTCGGAGGGATTCCGCCATGCCCCGAACCGCCAAGGTCTTCATGACCAATCGCAGCCAGGCCGTCCGCCTGCCGAAAGACTTCCAGTTTGCCACCGACGAGGTGCTGATCCGCAAGGTGGGCGACGACGTCATTCTCTCGCCGCGCCCGAAGGAGTGGAAGTCGTACTTGGAGACCGCGCCCGTCGCTTCCGATGCGTTCATGGCTGAGGTCGAGGATCTGCCGGTCCAGGAGCGGGATATCTAATGTCCCGCTTCATGCTGGACACGGACACCTGCTCCTACATCATGAAGCGTTCACATCCGCTGGTGCTGAAGCGCCTGCAGGCGATGGACGTCGACGACGTCTGCATGTCGGTCATCACGAAGGCCGAGCTGCTCTACGGCGTAGAGGTGTCGTCCCGGCGCGCACAGGACGCTGCTGCGCTTGCGGCCTTCCTGCTCTACGTCGAATCCGTGGAGTGGGCAGATGACGCCGCGCTGCACTACGCCGAGATCCGGGCGGACCTGAAGCGGCGGGGCGCGCTCATTGGCGCCAACGACCTGTTCATCGCCGCTCACGCCACGGCCCTCGGCCTCACCTTGGTCACGAACAACACCGCCGAGTTCGAGCGTGTCGTCGGCCTCAAACTCGAGAACTGGACCATCTCGCCGCGCCGCAAGAAGTAGGCGCTCGCCTTGTGACTCGACGCTGCGGCGTTGCTCAGGACCTACTCGGTCCTCTACACGGTGTCCTGGATCGGTCCACTCGTCGCGTTCGCCCGAAGGTTGCGCGCACGCCGAGTGTATTCTCGCGAATAGTCCGTCCCCACTGGCATCGTCACGTGTCGGCGAGACGTGCCCACCGCAGGCGTCCAGGTCGCTCGCACGACATTACCAGCGTCGGCACTGCCATACAGCGGGATGCCGTCAAACGCGTATCCGAACATCGCGTCCGGAGCCTGGCGCACGGCGCAGTCAACCCTCAGGCGGATGCGATCGGCGACGGTCTCGATGTCCGTGGCGGTCGCGTGCCAGTGATACCAGCCCCAGGTCGCACTGAGTCGGTCGGCGTCGGCGCGGGCGGCCGTGGCCTCGGCGCTCTCCATCTCGGTCTGCGACGGCACCTTGCCACCCGAGAGACGCGACACCTCGCGGAGCCGTGCCAGGCTCGCCGCCGACTCCTTGACCGTGGCGTCGGTCTGGGCGAGCCGCGCCTGGGCCGCGGCGAGCATGGCCTCCGACTGCGTGATCTGGTCCTGCAGACGCTGCGTGTCGAGCCGCGCCAGCACCTGGCCGCGCTTCACCGTCTGGTTGTCGTCCACGAAGACGCTGACGACGAGGCCCGACAGTTCGCTGCCGACATCCACGGTGTTGGTCGGTTTCAGGTTGCCGGTCGCCGACACCTTGACGGCAAGGTCGCCGCGCGTGACGGCCTCGGTCACGTACTGCGCAGCGGCCGCCGCGTCGTTCGACTGAATCATTCGCTGAGCGACGAGGGCCACGCCGGCGAGCAGGCAGGCCAGGAGGATCCAGGCGACCGCACGCGTGCCCCAGCCCCTGCGTGCTCGCGGCGCCAGAATGGCCGCGATGTCCGGGCGTGCCTGCGTAGCATTGGTCATCATGGTGTCGCCCTCGTCTGCGCCCGATCGGGGGTCCATCCGCCGCCGAGCGCCTTGTAGAGTTGAATGAGCGCTGTCACGCGGTCGCCTTCGGTGACCGCCACGCTGTCTTCCACGGTCAGCACCGTACGTTCGGTGCTGAGCACCGTCTGGAAGTCGGTGAGTCCCGCCGAGTACTGACTTCGTGCCAACAGCGCGCCCTCCGTGCCGCGTCGGCCGCCGCGTTCAGCGATGCGAGACGCTCGCGGCCCTTTTCGAACGCCACGAGCGCGTTCTCGACGTCTTCGAGCGCCGTGAGCACGACCGACTCGTAGCTCGCGACGGCCTGCTCTTGCACAGCGCTCTGAATCGCGATCTGCTGGCGGATACGGCCGTGGTCGAAGAGCGTCTGCGCCACACTCGAGGCGAGTGAGGCAATCACCGATGTGCCGCCGGTGACGGCGCCCGTCAGGACCTCGGCGCCCACCGTGCCAGACAGTGAGAAGCGCGGATAGCGCCGGGTATCGGCCTGGGTGAGACGCGCCGTCTCGGCGAGCACCCGCTGCTCGGCGGCGCGGATGTCGGGGCGTTGACGCAGGGTGTCGGCCGGGATCCCGATCGCCACCTGCGCCGGCAGGGCCGGCAGCGGTGCGGCCGTGCTCAGCGATCCCGTGAGCGAGCCGGCCGCCACGCCGGTGAGCGTCGCCAGCCGGAACGTGGCCTGCGCCACATTCGATTCGAGCGACGGGAGCTGCGCGCGGGTTTGTTCCACATTCGCCCGCGCCTGCTCCACGTCCACGGTGCTCACGAGTCCGGCCTGCGCGCGGAAGCCAGTGAGTTCGAGCGTCTCAGCCTGGCTCGCCTCGTTCTGGAGGGCGATGTCGAGGCGCGCCTGCCACGTGCGCAGCTCGGCGTAGGTGCCCGCCACCTCCGCGGCGAGCGACACGTGCGTGCCGTACAGGTCGGCTTCCGTCGCGGCCACATCCGCGGTCGCGGCAGCCACTCCGCTGCGAGTGCCGCCGAACACATCGGGCTCCCAGCTGGCGTCGATGCTCCCACCGAAGGAGCCGGTAACGCGGTTGACCACACTGCTGCTGCCGTCGGCGGCAAACACGCGGTTGCCGGTCTGTCTCGTGGATCCGGTGCCCGAGGCCGTCACCGTCGGCCACAGGTCCGCAGCGCGCGTCGTCGGTGACGCCCCGTACCACGTCCGCGAGATCCACCAGTTGGGTCGGTGCAGGCGTCTCGTGGCTCTCGGCGCGCGCCAGCGCCAGGACGTGGCCGATGAGCTCGTTCATGCGATCGGCTTCCGTTTCCACACGGTCCAGGTCGCGCTCGGCCTCTGGACCCGACTTGCGGCGCGCGAGGGCCAGCGCCACGTTGAGCCGGGCCAGCGGCGAGCGCAGCTCGTGCGACATGTCCGACAGCAGTCTGCTCTGCGAGTGCAGCAGCGCTTCGAGTCTGCCGGCCATCGCGTCGAAGTCACGCACCAGATCGCCGATTTCGTCGCGGCGCGCCCCCACGCTCGGGCCGGCGCGGGCGTTGAGGTCGCCGGCAGCCAGACGGTAGCTGGCATCGCGCACGAGCCGCAGCGGACGCGCCAGGTAGCGCGCCATCGCGAAGCACACGATGCCTGATACCAGGATGGCGATGGCGACGAGGTTGTACGGGAAGGGCGCGCGCGTACGCGCGGCATCGAAGCCCCGCTGCGATACACCGACCGCCGTATAGGGCCTGCCCGCGGGCCCCGTGATGTCCACGCGCGCGATCGTGCCCTCGTCGAGGATGTCACCCGTTTCTGAGTCGCCGCCGGCCTCCGCCCTCAGGTGCATTGGGTCGGCGCCCGGCGAGCGGCACACAGGTGCTCGGGCGGTGTCAAAGAGCGTCATACCCAGATGCGTCTGGACTTCGACCGCCGCGAGGTAGTCGTCGCATGCCTCCGCGGAGTGCTGCTCCAGTAGTGCCGCAGCGACCAGACCGTTCTGCTGCACGCGGTCCACGAAGCGCGGGCTGGGCTCCGGCGGCGGCACCACCGCGAACGACGCGATCATGACGACGAAGATCAGCCAGAAGCTGAGGAAGATCTTGAGGGCGAGACCCCGCATGGCCTATCCTTCAGACGCGGGCAGCGTGTAGATGTAGCCAGAGCCGCGAACGGTCTTGATCCGCTCCTCGCCGCCCAACCGAGGGCCGAGCTTCTTGCGCAGATTGCTGATATGCATGTCGATGCTGCGATCGAAGGGGTTGAAGGGCCGCTCGAGCACCTGCTCGACCAGCGTGGCCCGTGCGACCGGGTGGCCGGCTGATTCGAGCAGGGCGCGCAGCACGTCGAACTCCACGCTGGTCACGTCGACGGTCTGGCCGTCGCGCAGTACACTGCGCAAGGCTGGGTCGAGCGCCACGTCATCGACCTTCAGCACGCGCCGTTCCCGATCGGGCGTCCGGGCGTCGCCTCGGCGCAGCACCGCACGGATGCGAGCCGTCAACTCGCGGGGATTGAAGGGCTTCGGCACGTAGTCGTCGGCGCCGATCTCGAGCCCGACGATGCGGTCCACGTCGGCCCCTCGGGCGGTGAGCAAGATGACCGGCACCTGCGACACACGCCGGATCTGCTTGAGGATCTCGAAGCCGCTGAGGTCGGGGAGCATCACGTCCAGAATCACGAGCGCGTAGGTACCAGAGGCAGCGCGCGACGCCGCGTCGGCGCCGCGCGACTGCGTGTCGACATCGAAACCCTCCGGCCCGAGCAGCTCGGCCAACAGACGGGTCAGTTCGGTGTCGTCGTCGACGATCAACAGGCGCGTGGGCACTGAAGCCGCACTATGACCGATGGCGTCAGGTGTTTCAACCGGTGAGGGCATGCTCCATCAGAGCACCGCGGCGGCGGGCCCGCCATGATCGTTGGTCAGGACGTGTCAGGAATCGTCAATGTCGCGACCGCGCGCGACAGCCGCGTCGGATCTGCGACCATGGCGCTCCGGAGGACATGCGTCGAGTTGGGGAGCTGCGGAGACAGGTCGAACGACGGGAACTGGGCGGCTGGTCACACGTGATCGATCGGGTGGAGGGTCACCGTCTCTACGCTCGAAGGCAAGAAGCAGCTCGTGCGCGAGCATCTCGATGAACCGAACTCGTGACCGCGATCGGCCGCGTCATGGCCCCCGTGCCCCCAACCGAGGAGTAGACGCATGCCCCTCCTGGGCCGAAGCGGCGGCGCCTCGATCTCGATGACCCTGCGCGGAGGGCGAGCCGACCCATCCGGCCGAAACCGTTGATGCCGATGCGTGTCGCCATAGGGATCGTTAGTTGAGCGGGCCAGCCCGGCGACGCGACGGCGAGCCGGCCGACGCCGAGCGCATGAGGGTGATCGGTACGGGCATGCAACTGCTCCCGCGCCCTCGCAGTCGTGCTGTGTCGCGCTGCACTGCGTCCAGCTGGGTGAGTGCCTGACGGACGGCGTCTGCCACCGCCGCAAGTCGCGGATCCGACAGTTCGGCCAGGCGATATTGCACCCACAGCCCGTGACGCCGCGTTTCGACCAGGCCCGCCTTCCGGAGGGAGGCCAGGTGACGAGACGCCTTCGGCTGAGGAATCTTGAGCGTCTCGTGGATGTCGCAGACGCAGATTTCGCCCTGCAGGAGCAGGCCGAGGATCCGCAACCGCGTGCGGTCGCCGAGCACTTTCAGGACGGTCTCGAGAGTGACGAGCGGTGACGCCATATATTCGATTTGACATATATAGCATGCGAGCGTAGCGTGGCCCTATATTCGCTTTGTCGAATACAAGTAGCCACCTCGCAGAAATGACGGATACGTCCTTGCTCCGACGTCGATGACCATGACCGCGCCGACTGCCATGCCCACGCCGAAGCGCTTGAACGTGTTCGAGCGCTACCTGAGCGTGTGGGTGGGTCTGTGCATGGTGGTCGGAATCGCGGTCGGCACTATGGTCCCGGCGCTCACCGACGGACTGCGCCGGCTGGAGTTCGGACAGGGCAGCCAGATCAACGTGCCGATCGGGGTGCTCATCTGGCTGATGATCACCCCGATGATGATGAAGGTCGACTTCGCGTCCGTTCGCGAGGTGGGCCGGCGCCCGCGCGGGCTCGTCATCACCCTCTTCGTGAACTGGCTGGTCAAGCCGTTCTCGATGGCGCTCTTCGGATGGCTCTTCTTCCGGCTGCTGTTCAGTCCGCGGATCTCCACCGGGGATGCCGACCAGTACATCGCCGGAACGATCATCCTGGCCGCGGCGCCCTGCACCGCCATGGTGTTCGTGTGGAGCTACCTGACCGACGGCGACGCCGCTTACACCCTGGTGCAGGTCTCGGTGAACGACCTGATCATGCTGGTGCTATTCGCGCCGATCGTGCGATACCTCGTGAGCGGCGCTTCGTCGCTGGACGTGCCGTTCCAGGTGCTGCTCTACTCGGTCGTCGTCTTCATCGTGATCCCGTTGGCCGCAGGCATGCTGCTGCGACGATGGCTCATCGCGCGGAGCGGCCAGGGCCGGTTCGAGCGGGAGATCCTGCCGCGCTTCGCGCCGGTCAGCATGTCGGCCCTGCTGGCGACCCTGGTCCTCATCTTCGCGTTCCAGGCCGACAACATCACGGGCAAGCCGCTGCACGTGGCCCTCATCGCCGTGCCGATTCTCGTGCAGGTCTATTTCAACTCGTCACTGACCTACGGGCTGATGCGCCTGTTCGGTGTCGAGTACGCCGTGGCCGCACCCGGCGCGCTCATCGGTGCGAGCAATTTCTTCGAACTGGCAGTCGCGACGGCGATCGCGCTTTTCGGGCCCGAGTCCGGCGCAGCGCTGGCCACCGTGGTCGGGGTGCTCATCGAAGTGCCGGTGATGCTGTCGGTATGTGCGGTCTGCAACCACACACGGCATTGGTTCCCGGCGCCGCAGGAGGCGGCGTAGGTGCACCTCGTCGTCTTCGCCTGCGTGCACAACGCTGGTCGCTCCCAGATGGCGACAGCCCTTTTCAACCGGGATGTCCGGCCCGGCGTTGCCCGGGCGATTTCGGCCGGCACCCATCCGGGAGCGGCCGTCTACCCAGAGGTGATACAGGCGATGGCCGACGTCGGGCTCGACCTGTCAGGTGCCGTCCCCCGACGTCTCACTCTGGAGCTTGCGGCGGGCGCCCGCTGGCTGATCACCATGGGCTGCGGCGACCAGTGCCCGGTGCTTCCGGGCGTGGCCCGCGACGACTGGCCCTTGCCCGACCCCAAGGGGCGACCGATCGAGGAGGCACGCGCGATTCGAGATGATATCGGGCGGCGCGTCGCCGCGTTCCTGACGGCGCAGGGCTGGGCGCGGTGACGGCACACGACGGAACGCCATTCCCATGCGTTCTCGAGGCATGGAAGACATACGAAGCGGAACTTCGCTACTGGCTGCTCAGCCGCGTGGCCGACGCCGCGCAGGCCGACGACATCCTGCAAGACGTCTTCGTCAAGGCGCTTCGCGAGGGCGGGCACTTCTGCCGGCTCGACTCACCGCGGGATTGGCTCTATCAGGTGGCCCGCCACGCCGTCATCGACCACCATCGGCTCAGTAAGGCGACCGTGCCTGCCGAAGAGACGCTGGCGCAGCCCGAGGCCACCGCCCACCCCGTCGATGCCCTCACGAAAGGCCTCGCGACGTCGCTCGACGCCCTCGATCCGGATGACCGGGACGTCATCGTCCGGTGCGACCTCGAAGGCCAGACCCAGGCGGCATATGCCACGGCCCATCGACTTACCCTGCCGGCGGTCAAGTCACGCATCCAGCGGGCCCGCACCCGGCTGCGTCAGCACCTGGTGGCACACGCCGCGGTGCGCTTCGGCCCCACCGGCCAGGTGTGCTGCCACGGCCCGTTCGGGCAAGGCGACTGACGCCTTCCTGCATCCTTTCGGGGGGTCGTTCGTCCTCTCCACAGGGATGCATATGCAGGTCATTGCCTCGAGTGTGAAGTGGTCGGACGCCCACCCCAGGACGTTCCTGACCTTGGCGGCCGTGATGTGGTTCGCTCTCTATGCCTGGCGTCCCGATCGGCGTGACGTTTTCGTTCCTGATTGCCGCGCCGATGGTGAACGAAGTGGCGCTGACGGGCCCTACATCCTCGCGGGCATTGCCATCGGCGCCGTCATTCACGGCTACGTGCCAGAGGCATTCATGGCCTCCATCATGGGGAAGGACGCGTGGTGGGGCGTGCCGCTGGCCGTGCTCGTCGGCGTGCCGATGTACACCAACGCCGCCGGCGTGATTCCCATCGTGCAGGCGCTGCTGGCCAAGGGCGCCGCGTTGGGCACGGTGCTGGCGTTCATGATGAGCGTGATCGCGCTCTCGCTGCCCGAGATGGTCATCCTGCGGAAGGTCCTGAAGGTGCGCTTGATTGCCACCTTTGCGGGGGTGGTGGCGGCCGGCATCCTGCTGGTCGGCTACGTGTTCAATGCGGTGCTGTAGCAGGGACAGGACGACGTCATGATGAATGTGAAAGTACTGGGTACCGGCTGCGCGAACTGCAAGAACACTATCAAGTTGTTCGAAGCGGTCGCGCAGGAGAAGCGCGTGGCGATCGAACTGGAGAAGGTCGAGGAGCTGCGCGACATCATGACCTACGGGATCATGTCCACGCCGGGTGTCGTCATTGACGGCGCGGTCGTGCACGCCGGCGGCGTGCCCAGCCGGCAGAAGGTGGAAGGCTGGCTGTCGGCAGCTGAGGCGTCGTGAAGCAGGTCAAGGTACTCGGGATCGGATGCCGCAGCTGCAACCACACGCACGCACTCGTCGACGGACGGCTGGTGCACGCGGGCGGCTCGCCGACACGGGCACAGGTCGAGAGCTGGTTCCAGGAGGTCCCCACGAAGTGACTGCCCCACTCACCTATAGGTGACCGCCCGGCGCGTGAACGCCCACGGCAGCGAGGCGTCGTGCAAAGCGGCCTCGATCACGCTCGATACGGATCTGGCCGGACGCGAGGACGCGTTCAACCCAGCCGAGCTGCTCCTGGCCGCCCTGTCGGCCTGCATGCTCAAGGGCATCGAGCGCGTCGCGCCGATGCTCGAGTTCGAGCTACGGAGCGTCGAGGTACGCGTCCGCGGCGTCCGCCAGGACGTGCCTCCCCGCATGGAGCGTATCGCCTACGAGATTCAGGTGGACACCGACGAGCCGGACCGCCGGCTCGAACTGCTCCACGAGAACGTGAAGAAGTACGGGTTTCGGGCTCTGATTAGTGAACGGCATCAAGGGGCCCTACCCCGCGCATTCTCTTGGCGGGCGGCGCCGCCTCAATTAGGATGGCCTCGTCGGGTATGCGCTTCCGCGTCTCAACGTCATTCGGCCGGCGACTCGTCGCGGTCACCGAACGCTACCCAGGGAGGAGCGGCATATGAAGGCACTCGTCTATCACGGACCCGGTAAGAAGGCTTGGGAAGATGTACCGGACCCTGAGCTCAAAGATTCGACAGACGCCGTCGTTCGGGTCGATACCACGACGATCTGCGGGACCGACCTGCACATCCTGAAGGGGCACGTCCCGGCCGTGACCGACGGGCGTGTCCTCGGGCACGAGGGCGTCGGCACGATCACCGAGGTGGGCTCCGCCGTCAAGGGCCTGAAGGCCGGGGACCGGGTCATCATCTCGTGCATCACGGCGTGCGGGTCGTGCGCCTATTGTCACCAGCAGCTCCCGTCGCACTGCCTGGACCCAATTGGGACGTCCGGCATCGGCTGGATCCTGGGCCACCTGATCGATGGGACGCAGGCGGAATTCGTCCGGATCCCGTTCGCAGACAACTCCCTTCACAGGCTGCCAGACGACGTGAGCGACGAAGCCGGGATCATGCTGTCAGACATCCTGCCGACGGGCTTCGAGATCGGCGTGCGCAACGGCGATGTGCAGCCTGGCGACGTCGTGGCGGTGGTGGGTGCGGGGCCCGTGGGACTGTCGGTGATGATGACCGCCGGGCTCCACGGCGCCTCACGCGTCATCGCCATCGACCTGGATGACAACCGCCTGGCGATGGCGAAGCGGTTCGGGGCCACCGACACGGTCAACAGCCGTGCCGGAGACTGGCGGAACACGGTCGTGGCCATGACGGACGGAGGCCTCGGCGTGGACGTGGCCGTCGAGGCAGTCGGCATCCCGGAGACCTTCGACATGTGCGCGTCGCTGATTCGTCCGGGGGCGACCGTCGCCAATGTCGGGGTACACGGTGCGGCGGTCGAACTCAAGCTTCAGGACCTCTGGATCAAGGATGTCAGCATCACAACCGGACTAGTGAGCGCCACGACGACACCGATGCTCCTGAAGCTGGTGAGGCAGGGCAAACTGAAGCCGGAGGCGTTCGTGACGCATCGCTTCAAGCTTGCCCAGATGATGGAGGCGTATGACATCTTCGGTCGAGCAGCCGAGACCAAGGCGATGAAGCTCGCCATCTCCCGCTGAGGCCACACGGACCACGCTGGACGAGATGCTCGTCATCCGGAGACAGCGCTTCGATGACCCTGACAACCCATGTCGATGCGGGTAGATACATCTAGCCCGGATTATTCACGAGTCGGTCTGATTCAGCAGACATAGAAACGCCCCCGAGTGGTACAAAGGCCTTGCTGAAGGAACCTTTCGCCACACGGAGGCGTCGCTGTTGAACGACCCCACGGTACCACAGACTGTTCTGTGCCCCGACCTCTTCGATCGCCCGTTGGTCGCGACGTTCGACCAGGCGCATGCCAGCTCCGACGGGGGCGCGATTCTGCTCAAGGCGGCCGATCGGTCCCTCGGCCTCGTCGCCGCGCTGGCGCAGGCGCTGCCCGACCCGCGAGCCACGACGCGAGTGACCCACACGTGGTCCGACGTGCTCGCCCAACGGATCTTCGGGATCGCGTGCGGCGACCCGGATGCCAATGACGCCGACGGGTTGGCGGACGATCCGATCCAGAAGCTGCTGCTCGACCGCGATCCGATCACCGGCGGGCGGCTCGCGTCGCAGCCGACCGTGTCGCGCTTCGAGAACGCCGTGCGACCGCGGGCGCTGTACGCCCTGGGAGAGGCCCTGACCGACACCGTGATCGCGCGCCACCGGCAGCGGACACGACGGGCCCGGCGCGTGACGATCGATCTCGACGTGACGGAGGATGCCACCCACGGCGCGCAGCCACTCACCTTCTTCAACGGGTTCTACGGCGGCTGGTGGTATCTGCCGCTGATGGCCTTTCTGACGATCGACGACGAGCCGCGCCAGTATCTCGTGGCCGCGGTGCTGCGCCCGGGCAACGCCGCCACCGCGGCGGGTGCGCAGGGCCTCTTGCGACGTCTCATTCCCAAGGTGTGGGCCGCGTTTCCGCGGGCCCGGGTGCGCGTCCGGTTGGATGGCGGCTTTGCGACGCCGGCCCTCTTCGACGAACTTGAGGCCGCCGGCGTGGAGTACGTCGTGGCGATGGCGAAGAACGCGGTGCTCAAGACGGCGGCGGCGCCGCTGCTGGCCGAGGCCCGCCGCGAGGCGGCGGCCACGGGCGCGTCGGCCCGGGTCTGTGGTGAGACCCGCTATCAGGCACAGACGTGGCCGCATCCGCGCCGCGCGGTGATCAAGGCCGAAGTCGTCGTCCACCCGGGACGTGACCTCCGCGACAACCCGCGCATCGTGATCACCAACCTGCGGCATCGTCCCGAGCGCCTGTATCGCGCGATCTACTGTGCCCGCGGTGATAGCGAGAACCGGCTGAAGGCACTGCATCATGACCTGGCCATCGGCCGCACCAGCTGCTCGCGCTTCTGGGCCAATCACCTCCGCGTCACGCTGACGGCCGCGGCGTACGTGCTGCTACAAGAACTCCACCTCCGCGCCGACCGCACGTCGCTCGCACGCGCGCAAGTCGGACGGCTGCGGCTTGTGCTGCTGAAGATCGGCGTCCGGGTGACGCGCTCCGTTCGGCGTTTCATGCTGCATCTCCCACGCGCCCATCCGGATCTCCACGCGTGGCAGGCCATCGCCGCACGTCTCGGCGCCGTCCGCGCCTGATCGAGCGCTCCGCCGCCACCCACCGCCCGCCGCGGCACTCGACGGGTGTCGCGGCGGTCACGATCTCGTCGACCGCCTGTCTCCGGACGGGCTCATGCACCGTCAGGTAGGCGCGCCACCGCGTCTCTGCGCGAGCCGTACCGCTCCCCGCGGGCATTCGCCATCGTCACAGACATCTTCATCAGCGCTGGTGAATAATCCGGGCTAAGAGCGGCGGTTGCATCGCGCAGGCTGACACCCGATTCTTCAAGCGCCGCCTTACGGCGATTGCAGCGCTGGCATGCGCGGAGAATCAAGTTCCAGGAACCATCCAACGCACTGCGGGGCACGAAGCGCTTGCCGATGACATGCTCCTTGGTACCGTCGCGACCGGGGACTCCGTCACCACAGTAGGGGCACGTCGCGTTCTTCAGCACGGTTGGCGATACGCGCCATCCCGGATCGCTCGGCGTCATGCCACAAGGATCCTGGCACGACCACCGGTCCGAGACCGTGGCCTCACAACAATCTCCACATCACTCCCCAAGGACACCAGGAAGCGAACGAGTCGGTCCAACGAAAAGCCGGCCAAACGCCCCCGGGCTAGGGCGGAGACCTTCGGCTGATCAACCTCGAGGATCTCTGCAGCGGCAGCCTGGGTCAGCCCCCGGCGCGCGATGATGGCACTGATCTTTCGAGCCAGTTCCGCCTTCGCCAACGCCTCCGCCGGCCGTGGATGTCCGAGGTCCGCGAACACGTTGCCGCTGCCCACGACGTGCGTCTTCTTCGCCATCGTTCTACTCCCTGCCTTCGCTGATCGCGATAGCCTGCTTCAACCGACGCTTGATCATGTCGATCTCGTTCTGCGGCGTTGCGATGCCGTGCTTCGATTTTTTCTGGAATGCGTGGAGAACGTAGACCCGGTCTGCGAGGCGCACGGTGTAGACGGCGCGGAACGTGTCGCCGCGGTAGTCGGCGACGACCTCCAAGACACCCGCACCGAGCCCCTTCATCGGCTTGGCGGCGATGTACTTCTCGCCGCGCTGCGCCAGGAACAATGCGTAGCCGACCTCATCCTGAACCGCCGACGGAAACGCCATATCAGAACACGCAGCGAGTCCCCGACCCATACGACGGGTTTGAGCGGCTCTGACGGCATGGAGTCAGTATGCCATATCTAGCATGCACATGCCAGTGGAGTCTACGCCCGATGCCTTAACACACGTGTCAAGTTCTTCGCAGAGACGAAGATTCGGCGAAATGATGCCGTAACTGCTTACAGGTCGTAGACTTACAGTATGGCGGAGAGGGTGGGATTCGGAACTTCAGTCCGTTCGGATTCGTTAGAACATTCAATAGATCTGGGCCAATAGAATCCACAGAACCTATCGAAAGTGGCGATGCTGGAAGAAAACTGGCATACGGCACTCCCCTCTGCGGGCTGGAATCGACGCATGCCGGCCGGCAGTCTCACCCTCTGGCGATGGCACGCCCGCGCCTGTCCTCATCGTCGCAAGGGCCGCCGCTGGACGCGCTGCACCTGCGGCATCTGGGTGTCCAGGGCTCGCTCGGCGGCGAGTGGATCAAGCGCTCGCTGAACACCCGCGACTGGAGCGCGGCGGCGGCCGTCGTCCACGGCTGGGAGGCCTCCGGACAGATCGGCATCGTCAAGGTCGACCTCCCCACCGTCGAGCAGGCCGTCGAGGCGTACTTCGACGACGCCAAAGCGCGGCACCTCGCGGAGACCACGCTGCGCAAGCGGCGCGAGCTGCTCGAGGGGAAGCTCCTCCCCTTCTGCAAGTCTCAGGGTATCAGCCAGCTCAAGCAGCTGACCGTCATGACCCTTCGGACCTTCCGCAACGGCTGGCCGTACTCGGCGCTCTCCGCGGTGAAGCGCCTCGATTACCTGCGCAGCTTCCTCCGCTACTGCAAGGACTCCGACTGGATCGAATCGAACCCGGCCATGGTGCTCAAGCCTCCCAAGGTGTCGCTGCGACCGACTCTGCCCTTCGACGACGACGAGATGACGCGCATCCTGGCTGCTGCCGACAGCTTGGCCAGCTGGGGCTCCTTCGGTCCAAAGGCGCGCGCGATGGTACTGCTGCTCCGATACTCAGGCTTGCGGATGCAGGACGCCGCCTGCCTGGAGCGCAGTCGCGTCATGGACGGGCGCCTCTTCGTCTACACGCGGAAGACCAGCACGCCGGTGTACTGTCCGCTGCCGCCCGACCTCGTGACCGCACTCGACGCCGTCACGAATACGCACCCGGACCACTTCTTCTGGGACGGTCAGAGCGCGCGCGAGACCACGGTCAAGAGCTGGAACCGCGTCTTCATCAAGTTGTTCAAGGCTGCGACGCCGCCCATCGTCGGCGGGCATCCCCATCGGTTCCGCGACACGTTTGCCGTCTCTCTGCTGGTCAAGGGCGTGTCGCTCGAGAGCGTGTCCAAGCTGCTCGGCCACACGTCGATCAAGGTCACGGAGCGGCACTACGCGCCGTGGGTGAAGGCGCGGCAGGACCAGCTAGAGTCCGACGTGAAGCGCACCTGGGCCAGCTGACGGCCGTGAGGCCACGAGTCGTGCGGGATCCCGCCGCTCGGCGCTAAGATGGAGGAGGCCATGAACTACCACGACCGCATCGTCCGCGACCCGCAGATCGTCGGCGGCGAACCCGTGCTCAAGGGCACGCGCGTCACGCTCCGCACAGTACTGGCGAGCGTGGCCGAAGGCGCCACGATCGCCGAGATTCTCGCGGACTTCCCCACGTTGACCGACGAAGACGTCCGCGCGGCCATCGCATTTGCGGCCACCTCCGCCCAGGAAGATCTGCCGGTCGCCGAGGCTCCCGTCAAGCGGTGACCCTCACGCTCGACGAGAATCTGCCCGAGCGTCTCGTCGCCGAACTCCAGGCCCTCGGCCACGACGTCGACACCGTCGTCGTGGAACGGCTGGCCGGTCGGGATGACGCCGCCGTGTGGCAGGCCGCGCACACCGCCAGGCGCTTCTTCGTCACACAGGATCTCGACTTCTCCGACAGGCGGACATACACCCCGGGGACGCATGCGGGACTCCTCCTCGTCCGGCTCGATCAGCCCGGTCGGGACGCACTGCTGGCACGCGTCGCCATGCTGTTCGCGACTGAACCGGTGGACACGTGGCGTGGCTGCCTCGTCGTGGCAACCGACCACAAGGTGCGCGTCAAGCGGGCCTGAGCGTCGACCGGTCTCGACCGCGTTGTCAGATCGACCCTTCGCGACTGACCGGGAGTAGTCAGAAGCCATTCGGCGCCGGCGCCTCCGACCAGCAACGTACTGGCGTTTCACGTGTCCGCGCCTGATAATGACCGGAAGGAGCACCGCACATGGGCGACAAAGGCGGCAAGAAGGACAAGGCCAAGAGCAAGCAGCAGCACGAGGTCAAGCAGAAGGCCGGGGTGAAGCGACAGCAGGAGAAGAGCCCCCGTAAGACCTCGTAGAGGAGGGCGAGCGCCGCTTCCCGTCGCCGGCACGAACGCGTCTGGGAACGGAAGGACCGGTCGACGGCGGAGGAACTGTCCGGGGCCACGGCTGGGCTCTTGGGACCGGCCTTCGTGACTTTTGTGGAGTAAATCCGTCGGCCTGGACGAGCGCGAATGGATACAGGCGCTGCCGCGCCAGCACTAACCACGCCCCAGCCCGCCGCTGCAACAATCACCAGGGGTCTTCCAGGTTCTTGACAGGTGTTCTCGCCCTCGCAATCGAGGGTTGAGGCGGCCCATCGCCATCGCGTGTCGGGACGCGGGGATGTCGGTCAGCAGCCTGGGTCGCGGTTCAGATGATGTGGAGTTCGATGCCGATGACGATGAACCCACCACCCTCGTGGTTCGCCATCCCGAGTGCGGCGCGTACGACGCGCCCACCGAGAATTGAGTCGGTCCGCAAGCTACCGGGTTTCGCTTCGAGGCTCTCGGATTCTCGCCCTGCGGCGATCAGAGTTCTAAACTGCTCTTCCGTCATGCGGCGCGGTCCACACTTGCAACGTCGACAATCGAGAAGTCTTCGGCGAACCGCTCAAGATCGCGGCGCCGCTAGAAAGCGCAGCAGGCGGTCCGACTCGGACTCTATCAGCGTTGGGTCGGGGGGGGACACCACCGTTCGACGCGGCCCGGCCCGATCATCAGCGTCCGGACTGTCGCCAAGTGGGTGGCGCTGGCGCCAAGGTGATGTCGCCCTCGAGGACACCTCCTCGCGGCCGCCTCATCAGTTTGCGTCTACTCTCGCATAGACTCGCGGGAGTCGTCGGAAGCGCCAGGCGTCTCTAGAAGGACAGCTACCGCGGTCTCAAGCGCCTGAAGATCCCGTTCCACGACGCGCCACACGAGACCGAGGTCGACGCCGAAGTAGGCGTGCGTCAGCCGATCCCTCATGCCGGCGATCTGCTTCCAAGGGATCTCGGGCCGTTGCGCTTCTGGTTGCCTGGGAGAGTCGCTTGACCGCCTCACCGACGATCTCGAGCTTCCGGATGATGGCGTCCTGACGCATCCGGTCTGACAAGAAGCTGCCTCGCCCGCCGATGCGTAGGCTCTGATGTCGCTGATGGCGGCCCGGATGTGTCCCAGATAGATGCGTTCGTCCTTCACAGGGCTCGGGCTTCAGCGGTGATCCGCGGGCGAAGGTCTGGATGAATGCTCGCGTCGGTCAGGACGTCCACGTCGCGCCTGAGAAGATCCTCAAGATCCTGCTCGAACCCGACGAGATCGAGGAGCGACCGGCTGTCTTCCATCTCGACCAGCAGATCGACATCGCTGTCGGCCCGGTCGTCGCCGCGTGCGACGGAACCGAATACGCGCACGTTCCGCGCGCCGTACTGTGCGGCGATGCGGAGGATCTCTTCGCGGTTCGGGTCAATCGTCATGAATGCCACTCGGAGGCATTGTAGCGCCGCGGCGATCTTCGGGGTACGCCACGCGGGTGGCGTCACTTACCCACGTGACCCTGATCGGAACCCACGTCGCAAAATCACGCCTGTTTTCGAGGGTTACAAAGCTACCGTTGGCCTCAGAATCGGACACCATTGCCCGCAATCGTCCGGAGGAGCTCACTACGCCAAGCTAAGTTGTTGAAAACAAAGGGAGTAGATTTGGCGGAGAGGGTGGGATTCGAACTCTGTCAGCTCCTTTGGAATCTGTAAGTTACAGAAACCACGTTGCCGGGAATGCCATGAATACCGTCGATGCCGTCGGGCATTGCCCGCCATTGCCCGCTGACAGTCCGCCGAACTCGTCAGCGAACTGAGGCGTACTCGGCCAACTTCTTGGCCAGACGCACCCCGACAGCCTCGTGCGTCAGCGTCTCGCCGGTCTCGGCTTGTGCCAATCCGACCTCGACCTCGCCGATGAACCAGGCGTCGTAGTCCAGCGCACGTTCGAGCGTCTCGTGCGCCCGTGCTTCCACTGAGATGCCCCGGCGCCTGGCCGCAGCAACCAGTTGGGCGTCGAGCGCTTGCGACAGATGCAACACCATGGCTTGAGTGTACTAGCGACTCATGGCCGTCCACACCTGCCTCGGGGCTGGCGGTACGCGCAGCCTGGCTCAGGCGCGTCGGCGACTCAGGACGCGCAGGATTGCGTCGAGCACCGTGTCCAGTTCCTTGCCGACGTCTTCGGCAAGGAACCGCAGGACGAAGTAGCCGCTCTCCTGCAGGAGCTGGTCCTTACGGCGATCGCGTCGGTAGGCGACAGGATCCGCCAGGTGCTGCGCACCATCCAGTTCTACCGCGACCCGTGAGTCCGCGCACAGGAGGTCCACTTCCAACGTGCCGGCACCGTCGAACGCGATGGGCAATGCCGTGTTCAGCGCAAAGCGATCTCGGGTTTCGTGCATCGACTCCAGGCGCTTGAAGAGAAACGCCTCCGTCGCGCTCCGCGCCCTCGCGAGCCCGTCCGCATCGGGCAACACCGGGCGAACGGCGTGCACGAAGAGAGTGGCGAGGGGACTGTTGACGCCATCGCGAATCAACCGGCGGACGCTCCCCGAGTAGTCGCGCTTCCAGACCGGATCCGCCGGAAGAGTCACGTCAGCTGGCCAACCAGGAATCGCGCTGGCAGGCAGCAGCACCGTGTAGCCAATGGCTTCATAGCCTCGGCACCGCCGGTCGAACATTCGCGCGAGCATCGGCACATCGACGTCGGCGTAGTCGTAGATGCGCACCTCGCGCTTCGCATCGTGCAACCGGTGCAAACGTCCCGCGTACTGGGCTACCGTGCCACGCCACGAGACCGGCAGCGTCAGAAACAGTGAGTCGAGACGCGCGTCGTCGAAGCCCTCCCCCACGTACTTGCCCGTCGCGAGTAGAACTCTGCCCTCGTCAGTAGGAATCGTCGCCAATCGCTCGTCCACGGATTGTCGCTCCCGCTTGCCAGTTCCCGCCCGAAGCACGACCAGGTGCCGGACGTTCGGCGCAAGCAGTTGCTCCAAGCGGTCGAGATGGTCGTTGCGCTCGGTCAAGACCAGCGGAGACCGGCCGCTGTTCACGGCGTCGGTCACGTCGTCCGCGATGCGGCGATTGCGGGTCGTATCGGCAACGAGCTCCTGGTAGAGCGCCTGGAACTCGAGTCGCCGGTCTGGATCAGGTACCCGGCTGGAGCGGAACCCGGTCGGCTGCACAAGGACGATGTGCTCGAAGGGGCGCGCGGCAGCCTGGGCGCGTGCGTTCACGCGGTAGCGCACCGGCCCGCACTGCATGGTGACAATCGGATGATGCCCGTCCTTGCGAGCCACGGTAGCCGACAACCCCACCACGAACCGGGCCTTCGCCTGTCGAACGACCGCCTCGAAGGTCTGCGCCGAGAGGTGGTGACACTCGTCAACGATGACGTGGCCGTAGTCGGCGACGAGGTCGTCGACGACGCCCTTCTTGGTGAGGCTCTGGATGAGGGCGACATCCATCAGACCTGTTGTTCGCTTGCGGCCGCCGGCCACACGGCCGATCGACTTCGACGGAACACCGAGGAATGTCGAGAGTCGCTCGACCCATTGATCGAAAAGTTGCCGTCGGTGGACCAGCACCAGCGTGTTCACCCGGCGCTGGGCGATCAGCCATGCGGCAATCACCGTCTTGCCGAAGGCCGTCGTCGCCGCCAGCACGCCATTGTCATGCGACGCCATCGCCTCAGCAGCGGCCATCTGCTCGGGTCTCAGCTCGCCGGTGAAGGTCACGTCCAGCTGGCGACCGGCCTCACGTTCGTCGCGAACGACGACGCGTATGCCGAGACTCGCCAACTCCTTACGAATGTCGTCCAGGCAGCCGCGTGGCATGCCGATGTGTTGCGGATGGTCCTCGGCGCACGCGATGACGCGAGGCTTGTCGTAGGTGGACAACCGCATGGCCTGCGCCTTGTAGAACTCCGGGTTCTGGAAGGCCGCGAGCCGTAAGAGACGGTTCCTCAGGCCTGCGTTCAGACCGTCCTTGGCGATGTAGATCTGATTCGCGTAGACGAGTTCCAGGGTATCGGGTAACTCGCCGACGATCACCGCCTCGCGCGGACGCCGGGAGGGTGCCGTCGTCCAGGGCTCGTCGTCGCCACCTTCCCGCGGCGGCAGACGCACGCCCAGGATTCGGCCACGTCGTTCCGCGTCGTGAACGATCGATTCGACCTCTGCACGAGCGATGCGTCGCACGCTCGCGAGGAGCGCCCATTGGTCAGCCCATGGCACCAGATGGTCGTCAACGAACACGCTGTTGCCCTGGTCACGCGGTGCCCGTTGCAGAGGCAGCGCGATCAGATTCCCGAACCCGCCCTGAGGCATCGTGTCCTGGTTCGGGAAGAGCCGATCGTAGGAGTCCAGTCCGATGTCGGGTCTGTCCTCCATCGCTTCCGTAAGCAGGTGCGAACCGAGCCGGCGGACCAGGGCCGCCGGAATAGCGTTCTCAAAGAACAGCCACACGTGTCCGCCACGCCCGGAGCGTGAGCGCTCGAGCGCGGCGGTCAGACCGAGGCGCCGACAGCCGCACGCGAAGGCGACTGCATCAGCTTCCCATCCGGCCTTGTCGAAATCGACGGCCAGGAAGTAGCAGGTCTCGTCGAGCAGCATCGGGTAGACGCCAGCGACGAATGGCTGATCACTCGCGTCTCGGCCGGACAGATGCCATCGAATGACATCGTCGGTGACCGGGAGGAAGCGGCGATGCGGGCACACCGTACACTTGATCCTGGGCTTGTCACAGATGCCCTGCACCCACTCGTTGGCGCACGCGGGCGCATAGCCGGACTTGCCGGTCTTGCGGCTCTCGAATCGTCGCGGGTAGACGTCCTCGCGGCCGCGGAACAGCGAGCGGAAGAGGGCAATCTTTGCGGCTACAGACGAATGCTGGGTGACTGCGCCGTCGGTGGCGCGGGCGGACGACTCGGCCGGGTCGAGACCACCCATCGACTACGACGCATCGGTGTCGGAGCGGAGCGATTCGAGACGCCACCGCTTCAGGTCGTCGATGGCATCGAAGTGAGCATCGACAGCCGCAAGGGGCACTTGATGCTCGACGCACAGCGCCGCGATCCAGAGGTCGTTCTCTGGAATGGGCCTGCCCTTCACCCTCAGGGCGAGGCGCAGTTCGGCGTAGACCTTGGCGGTGGCGACCGTGACGTTCAGGACGACGCAGCGAATGACGAGCGCCTCAACCCTGGCGAGATTCTCGGCCGATTTGCTCGAGTTCAGGGCACCGTAGCGCAGTTCGCCGACAACAGGTGACGGCAGAAGGTGCTCGTTGACGCTTGAAAGCAGCCGGGCGTCGACCTTCGCGGCCAAGACGTCGATCGCCACGCTCGTGTCGAGCGCGACCCGATCACCACTCTCTTGGGTCGACGCGCTCGAACTCACGATCGATGATCTCCCGGAGTTCCTGCGCGTCCTCAGGGGCCAGAGAGCCAGACACCTCGGCGAGCGCCGACACCTGCTCCTCGACATCCACCGTCAGGGTGACGTGGTGATGCTCGACAAGGCCTCGGGGGCGGCGGAGCGGCCTGAAGACGCCGTTCTCGAACACGGCGGGAATGGTCTCGCTCATGAGCATCATCCTAGCAGGTCACGGATTGCGTGACGGGCTCGGACGGGCTGTCCGGCGACGCCCGCAGGCCCACGGTGCCTGACCTGGAGCATCGAGGGTTCCCTGTGCACCCACGTGGCCATCAGAAGAACCCACGTAGCCTGAAAGCGCCAATTTTCCAAGGATCCAGAGGCAAGAATCGCGTCGATTTCCAACGCCACTGCCCGCTATCACCCCCGAGAACCCACCACGCCTCGCTAAGTTGTTGATTCTAAAGGATCGTGATTTGGCGGAGAGGGTGGGATTCGGACTGCTGCTGGTTGTTGAAAACAAAGAACTTACGGGAATTC
>Ga0209476_10000532_pt1 | contig 26089 bp, 22 predicted proteins | sample KloWWTrecipitate_FD_187179 | JGI IMG/M metagenome (GOLD analysis project Ga0209476, IMG submission 187179) | Active sludge microbial communities from Klosterneuburg, Austria, studying microevolution and ecology of nitrifiers - Klosterneuburg... | ecosystem: Engineered > WWTP > Aerobic digester... | reverse complement strand
CATCCTCCTGGCAGACAATGCCCGTCCATGAGTTGGCCAATCGACTCCTCTGGCTAAGCATGAGCCGCTGCCTACAGTGCGGTCCGCAACGGGAGCTATCCGATCCCAGGGATACGCATAGGCACACGGCGGGTGATTGCGCGCCATGCATTCAAGCGTGTTGGCGAACCATTCGGTTGTTAGAAGGCCGAATAGCATGTGGCGCACTTCATCGCAATACCAGACTGGCGGGACTGTCTATTAGTCCAGACGACCCAATCCGGAGACATGCTGCGCGTCCTGCGCGCTGGTGCGCGGCATTCCTAAGATCTCTTATAGACACTCTCTTAGATCTCTTTGGAATGCCGCGCACCAGCGCGCGCCTCGCTCGCACCGAGCCAGACCTCGCACCGTCAACGCACCAGACAACAGTGAACCCCGGCGTTCGAAAGGATCACCATGCCATCAGTCACTAACGTTCTCGTGAACCGCCTGAAGCCTATCAGGGCCAGTAGGTGCCAGGAGCTCCGCTCGGCCTTCCCCAGGCACCAAGCGAACGCTCCCAGGGTCTACGAACAACTGCGGGCCGAGACCACTTCCAACTCCGGCACAGTCTTTTCCCTGTCGGAAGTCGGCAAGAGCTTGGGGATCGGCCACGATGCAGTGCGGCGCGCACTCTGGACGCTCCAGCGAGCGGGATGGGTGCTTCATCACGAGGCCGAACAAGCCGGCGGCAAAGCTGCCGTGTGGACGTTACAGCCCAGGGGCCACGGCCGAGCGGCGACCTTCCGAGGATGGGATGCCATCGAGGTCATCCCGCACCCGGCGGACCTCCGAGTCCACCTGGACGACGCCGAGCGGCGGCAGCTTTTCCTGGCGTTCCATGACGAACGTGGGACGGCCGCCCTCTATCTTCACCTCCGCAACGAAGTCACCACCCACGGCACCGACTATCGAAGCGTCACCATGGCGGGTTTGGCCAAGCTGTTCCAGTGCAAGTCGCAAACCATCACCAGCCGTTTACGCCGGCTGGAACACCTGCGACTGATCGAGCGTGACTCTGTGAACGGGGCCTTATCCGTGAGTTACGCGGTCTGTGTCGACGACGCCCCCGTGGACGACGTCGAGCTGATTGAGTGGCTGAACGACCCGGCTCTGCAGCCACCGCCGGAACCGAATCTGGACGACCTCCTCGGCCGTAAGACCATCAAGGCCCAATCCCAGCTCATACTCGACTTCTTCGAGATGGCCACGCGGGCACACGGTGAAGACTCCCAGGCCGGTATGGCGGCCGGGGGGCTTAAGACGCAGAACGAGCGGGTCGCGCGCCACCTGGCGAAGACCTCGAAGTTCTCTGACCTACAGGTGCCGCTGCTCTTCTTTGTGTTTGAGTGGCGAGGCGAACCGGTTGACACCTACGGCAGAACCCTGACCACATTCCAGCGAAACCTCCCCGCGATCCTGGAGGAAGTCGACGATTGCCTGGCCGGCGACCCGATGTACGCCGTTCGTCTGATGAAGCGGTATGGGCTAGATGCCAGCTTCCCCATTCCCGAGATCAGAGGTGACAGGTATGCCGCCATCCGCGCCGAAAAAGCGGCGCGCTCCAAGGCACGGATAGCGGCGGAGTACGGCCACGCCGAGGTCGACCACAGTCCCAACGTGCGCGAACCCGCCGAGATAGTGAAACGGCCCAAGCGCGCACGCAGACAGCGCACAAAGCTCCAACCCGTTCATTCGCATTGGCCGATGGCGAACTGATGGCAAAACACGACTCCGAGTTCAAGAAGGCCTTCTGGTGGCTCGTCGGGCACGACGCCGAGTTCCTCCAGCGGTATCACCGGATGATTCACCCCTCCACCTGGGAGAACCCGGAGGATGCCTGGTACCTGGAGCAGTGCCTCACGTACTACGACAAGTACGAGCGCCCCATGACGGCCAAAGCGCTCAAGCTCCTCCTGGCCAAGAAGAAGGACAACGACAAGTTCGACAAGGACATGGTCGAGGACCGGCACGGGACCGAGGCCCCCGATGAGGATAGCCTCGATTTCCTGAGAGACTTCGCGGATGACTGGCTGCGCCGGCGCATGTCCGAAGTCCTCATGCAAGATTTTGCTGACGCTATCGACGATGCCGACGCGAACACCATCCAGGATCTCCTGACTACCGGATTGGATCGCTTGTCGATCAGCTCGACCGACGAGCCCGCGATTGGCGCTATCAGCAACCGTGCGGCGATGTTCGAAGAGATCCAAGCGATGTGGGAGAACGGCATGGCCATCCCAACAGGCATCGACTCGATCGACGCGATCATGAACGGCGGCGCACGCTCCGGTGAGTTGTGCACGTTCCTCGCACCGCCAGGCCACGGCAAGTCGCAATGGCTCACCTATGTCTCGCGGACAGCGTGGAGAGCCGGGAACAACGTCCTGTACATCACTCTGGAAATGAGCGAACCCTGGGTCGCACTGCGATTCTACGCTCCGATCCTCGACACCCCTGCGCGCGATGTCCACCATCTCGAGTCCGGGGACTTCGAACGCCGCATGGCGAAGTTTCTTCAAAACGAGCGCCTGGCCGACATCGACTTCGTCATTAAGCGTTTCCCGGCGCAAGGCGCCAGCGCAGGCGACATCCGCCAGATCTTGAACCAGCACAAAGACCGCGGCACGCCATTCGACATGCTGGTCGTAGACTATGGCGACATCCTCGCGCCCATCAAGAAATCGGAAAACCGGAAAGAGGCACAGTCGGCAGTCTTCACGGAGCTACGCTGCATTGCTGTCGAATACGACATCCCCGTCTGGACGGCTTCCCAAACCAACCGAGAGGCGCTCAGGAAGAGGACCATCACCATAGAGAACATCGCGGATGACTTCGATAAAGCCAAGATCTCTGACTGCATCATCGCCCAGTCGCAGACCGCACGCGAGAAGGATGTCGGTGAAGCCAGGCTCTACATGGCGAAGTGCCGGTACAACGGTCAGGGTGAACAGGTCCGCGTTAACCTCGACTTCGCTTACTCGAACTACTCCGAGAACACAACCGGCTCGGCGATCGACGAAGACGAAACGCCGTGAACCGCGGAGAGGCTCCCTTCTGCGGCGTCCCTCGCTTCGTCGCCCTGGCATCGCCCGCGAAGTCCCGCAGCCGTTATTCGGGTGTCGGGCACCATTGCTCGCAAGACGGCCGGAACGCTCTGTTTCCTCGCGTACGATTCCCAGGGACAGTTTCCTGATGCCAGCGAAGCAGCCCCGATCTGTCGCCTGCTCCCTGGAAAGGCAGCAGGCAGGCAGGGTCAAGGTTCATGTTGGATCTGGTGTTCACACACTGTTGCACCAATGTGGAATTGGCGGTGCACCCGGGGTTTCTTGTTGTTTGGCGTGTTGTTTCAACATCGCAGAAAAGCGGTCTTTCGTTCGTTGAGAGGCCTGTTTCCGAACCTGGCGATCGCTCTCAGGTTCGGGGGCCCAGAGCGCTGCAGTTGTTAAATTTCGATGCGGCACGTTTTCGACCGGAGAAATAGCCCATACGCGATAAGTCCGCGTCTGGTCCGGTTGAAGTCGTATCCTGAAGTTGGACAGGGCGTTCAGCTTTCCGAGGCATACACGGAGGGCTCAACCAGTGCCGCACCTAGACCTAGAACAAGTCGCAGAACTTTACGCCGACGGCGCAACCGTCGCCGAACTCGCCGAGCGCTTCGGCCTCACCCAGGAAACCATGCGCCGGCGCATGGTGGAGGCCAACATCCCGCGCCGGCGAAGGGGACCTCCTGTCGGAAAGTACCGGCCCGCCGACGGGCGAATCCAGGACAGAGGCGGCTACCTGCTCCTGCGAGATCCCGGGCACCCGAACGCCTCGGTGTCCGGCTACGTCAGGGCAGCCCGCGCCTTCGTCGCGGAGGTGCTCGGGCGGCCACTGTCGGCGCGCGAAGTTGTCGCCTGGGATGCGATCCGTCGCGGTGATCCGTCGCTGGACGACCTCCGAGTCTATGCGTCTGCCAGCGAACTGATGAGCCACTTGTTGGTGGGAAACAGTCGGGCTCTGGGTGATGTCGGAAATCCACGCCGATCCGTGCGACGGTCCCGGACGCCGGAGGAAATGCTCGCCGAGCTGCGGGTGCTGTCCTCCGAGTTAGGCCGGTCGGTTCGTCGCAGCGACCTGGTGCCGCCGTGGCCAAGCTACAAGTCGCTCGCCCGTCAGTTCGGGACCTGGCAGGTGGCAGTTGCGACCGCCATCGGAAGCCCCCTCCGGCCGATCGCCCAGCATCCTCGGATGCACTGCTCGCAGACGGCGCCTGAGAGGCCCCGACAGGCAGTCCGAGAATCGATCCTGGCAGTTTGTAGGAGTCACCAGACCGATTGAAGCGCCGCGGTAGTACCTGGTCATCCGCACACATACTGCGGACGGAAGGGTCAGTGTTGTGCCCCTTTGGTGTCGAGTCATATAACGTCCAGAACGGCGAGATCACACGTCGAGTCGTACTGACACCGGTCGTTCCAGCAACGCTCCCTACTGCGTTGGTTGTGTTGCAAACCGGCCCGTCTCCCATGCCGGCCAAAAGCACCCTTCCAAGCACCAAACAAAGCCAGAAGTAGCCGCTGCGAGGATCGATCCTGGCAGTCTGTGGCAGTCACCAGACCGTCTAAAGTGCACTGGTGGTACCTCCAGTCATCCTGGCGCGATTAACGGGCCAACAACCATCTTCTACGATGCCAGTTCGCGGACTCCGCTTTCCCGAACTGGCAACGGAGGGACGGTCGCCCGCAGTTCGCTTACGGCTAAATGATCCACATATCTTTGAGTTGTAGTGATGCTTGCGTGACCAAGGAGCTTGCTCACGGCAACGACGTTGCCTCCAGCGCGCAGCGCCCGAACCGCATAGGTATGACGCAAGCTGTGCGGCGACACGCGCTTGACCGCGATCTGAGCTCGCGCTGCACAGATCTCAACAACGCGCGCCAGACCCCGTACGCTGAGCCCTGCCTTCTTGCGGGACCGCGAACCTCTGTCGGTTGCCAAGAACAAAGGTCCGTCCGAACCGAAGTAGCGGCGTGACTCCCCGACATACGCCCGCAGCAGCGCTCCGACATCGTCCTGAATGGGGACGTGTCGGTCCTTCCGGCCCTTTCCCTGATTGACGAAGATCGCCAGGTGCCCGTCGCTGTCTTCGGTGATGTCCTCAAGCTGGAGCGCTGACGCCTCGGCAACACGGAGTCCAGCACCCAGAAGCACGCCGAGGATTGCCCGATCACGAGTCGTGGACGCCGCCTCAAGCAACCCAACAATCTCCGGCTCTGTCAGGATGGAGTAGCGGGTTTGGACGCTCCCTCGCGGCGTGCGGAGCGCTATCTCGACCACCTTCGAGGTGATCGAGTGGACCGCGAGATGCGCCGACCACGCCATGAAGCTGCGAACGGCGGCGAGCGCGTGGCCCTGCGAAGCGGGGGCGAGTTCCGCCGCCGTGACAAGGGCCCGGTAATCGCTCAGCCTCGCTCCGGTTACTTCGTCCATGCACACTACGTCCATGGCCTCGGCTGCATTTCGGAGATGCCTGGCATACGAACGTCGCGTATTCGGGCTGTCGAGCGTACGGAGAAAGGCAGTTGTCGCTTCCTCCCAGGTGATTCCGACCTGTCCTTCGATGACTACAACCGTCTGCTCCTCCCAGAGCGCAAGCTGCAAAACATCGCTTGTAGACGGTTCTCCATGCTGCCGATAATCATCATTATCAGATCCTATTGTCCTGAACTTTTGTGACATGTGGTACTCCTTGTACTCTTATGGTAGCGAAGGTGAAGACGGCGATGCGATGGTAGTTACATTTGCGATGACTCCGGACATGACGAGAGTGTGACGCAGTCCAGTGAAGATCCTGCTGAAGCAGAGAACGAAGACCTGGGAGGTGAACCCGCACTTCGAGAAAGGGCACCCGCTGTGGACGCCCGAGGCGGAGGAGTTCGAGGAGGAGTTCTTGTCTGATGGTGTGGACGCGATGACGCGCATCATGGCGCGGCCTCCCCTCACCCAGGGCGGCTTCTTCGAGAACCCCCACACGATTACAGAGGCCGTCGACCGCAACCTGGTGCCGGTGGTGACGACCGTGGGCGAGCGCCAGGAAATCATCGCGCACGCCGTCGACAACCCGATCCGGCGCTACGTGACGCTGACGCTCGATTCGCTGCCCCCGAAGGCTGAGGGCCGGCCGTACTACATTCACTGCGACCCGGGATTGAAGAAGGACGCGTTCACGCTGGCGCTCTGCCACACGACGGACGACTACCAGACCATCGAGACTGCGAAGGGCGAAAGAGAGCAGCTGCAGCGGGTGGTCGTCGACTTCGTCATCGCCTGGGAGCCGCGCTACCCGCGCGTCGTCGACTACCTCAATGTGCGGTCGACCCTGAAGGAGCTCGTCCATTACTACGACGTTAAGCGCGTGACGTTCGACCGCTGGAACTCGGTCGAGGGCATCCAGGAACTCGTCGCCATGGGCGTCGACGCGGATGATATGTCGTTCTCAAACGCGGAGCAGCTGGCGATGTACCGCTACCTGCGGCTTGCGTTCTACAACGACATGATCACCCTCGCCCCAGGTGACGAGAAGACGCAGCTCGAGCTCAAGTTCATCAAGCAGAAGGGCAACGAGATCGTCCACGACCTCTACGGCAAGGACCGGGCCGACGCGGTCGCGGCCGTCGTGTGGAACGCGGCCGGCCGGGCCGAAGGTCCGGCCCACACGCATTTCCCCAAGGGCCGCGGGGGCGACGCCAGGTCCGGGCCCAACGCGTTCACGCAGGGGCTGAGCTTCGTCTGCGCGTGCGTTATCAGAAGCTCCTGGTGCTAATTCAGGATTCATCGCGAAGGAGTCGGTCACTTCCGTCTGCGATTCAATAGAACGTCGGGATCCGTTGCATATCCGATGTGGCAGATCCGGACAGATGAGCGTCTTCTTGTATGCACTCGTCCGCACTCATCTCCGCAGCACGAGCCTCTGAACTAGCGTAAATTGAGGTCAGGCACTGCCTCATCTTTGAACTAAAGGTCACGACCAACTTGTCTCACTTCGCACAACTCCCACGCCACGTCACGCCTGATGCAGTCCCTGACTTTAGTCCGACCCATGAACGTTTCAACGTCGTCTGGCGTGACGGCCAGGTATGCAACCTCCCTCCCACCGTCGGCCCCAACGGAGGACCAGTCGGCTACAACTCCTCCGGCGACAAGGTCGAGTACCTCTTCAACGACGACATGGAGGATTCACTCTTCCTCGAAGAGAACATCCTGCGACGAAACGACCGGGCGATACTCGAAGCGTATGACGAGCTCTGGTACCGCGTCTGGGGATTGCGCAGGGAATGTCTTGGTGGAGCCCCCGCTCCATCCCGTGAGCCGCCGCCGTCGGGGGAGAGCGCGGCCACTGGCGCTCCAGATTCAGACGTTGCCTACGGAATGCTCGTTGGCCGCCTCGCAGCTCTCGCGTGGGTGCTCGGCATGCAGTGGGAAGAGGCCAGCGATACGTAACGCCGGTCAACCCAGCCCGGAAGTCTCCCACGCCGCTTCGGTTCGGTGCACCCTTCCGCAGGAGGCTGCACGCTCACCCCAGGCTTCGATTGGAAGAATCGTTCTGAAGTCTGCCAACTCGCGCGTGTCCAATCACGCACCGAATGTCGCGAACGCGGAAAAGTCACGATGGAAGTCCGCAGTTGACTCCGGAAACCCCATGGCTTCGACCCGTTCGACCCTTCGGTGCCTCCTGGCGAGAGTGTCGAGCCAACCACAGACCGTCAGAACTTCTTGAGGAACAAGCTTCAGGATCCGAACCAGCAGATCACGATTGGTAGGTGTGTCGAAACCCCAGCCGCTCGGCGGCGCGGCTTCGCTCTGGACGCTCGCACCGAGCACCGAGCACCGAGCACCGAGCACCGAGCATCCCTGTCAATCGCACCAGTCATTGCGCCAGTGATCGCGAGGGTCTTTGAACCACCGTAACGCTGTTGGTGGTCAGGTCATCGGCGGCTCCGAGGTTGGCCGGGGAGCGAGCCTTGTGCGGTAGCTGGGGCCGTCGATGACGAGCTGGTGAGCACCGTTGGCGAGCCGGGCGAGGGCAGAGTTGGCGAGGATGGGATCGGCGAAGAGCCCCACCCACTCCGAGACATCGCGGTTGCTGGTGACGACGAAACTGGCGTGCCGATGGCGCTCGATGATCAGCGCGTGGAGGTCTTCTCATTGCTGCTGGGTGAGCCGGTGCAGACCAAAGTCATCGACGAGCAGCAGGTCAGGGGCGAGATAGCGGCGGAAGACCGCTTCGAAGCTGTGGTCCGCGCGGGCCTGGCTGAGCTCGCGGAGCAGGAGGTCAGCGCGCCGGAAGAGGACGGAATGCTTTGCACGAGTGGCTGCGGTACCAAGTGCCTGGGCGAAACTGTTGCGCGTGGCAACCTGCAGTCTCGCTGGATCCGGCAGGCGGCCGCGCTGCCCGGCTGGGCGGGGTTTTTGGTGCGCGAGTCGATTTCGGGTCACATCTCCAGCCGCCGGCTCACCGCTCGACGCGTACCCGGAGGCCGTCGTCCCGGGCTGGGGACGACGCGGTGGAATCGTCGTCGGGGAGAGTGACAATGCCGCCGGCCGGGCTGTGGCAGGTGAGGAGCGAGAGGCTCGCCCGGTCATAGCGCAGGGGATCATCACCGTTGGGGCGGGGAAGCAGGAAGAGCGTCCCGAGGAGGGGGACCAGGGTGAGCGGGCCAAGGACGTAACCCCATCGCATCGGCGAGCCTCTCAGTCTCCGCCTGCGGCGGCGCCAACAGCGACAGCCCGGGCTCTGTCGCGCTGGACTCGCGGGAGCGGCGGGAGCCCGTGCTCCGAAGCGAAGGCCACGATGAAGATGCCCATGTGCACCAGGGGGACGATCAGGAAGGCCGTCCGCAGCGAGCCGGTCGCCTGCTGGAGGGCGCCGGTGAGAAGCGGGCCGATGACCAGGCCGAACGTGAACAGGGTGAAGAGGAACGACGACACGACGGCGATCTCGCGGGGCTTGATGCCGGGGAGCTCGTAGGGCAGTGTCATGATGGTCGGGAAGACCTGCATGCAGGCCCAACCGAGGGCGAACGCGCCCACCGGGACGAGCCACGGTACCGGCACGAGCGCCATCGTCAGCATCCCGGTGCTGCAGAGGACGCCTGTAAGGTACATCTGCTGGCGGCGGACGGTGACGCGGTTGCGCACCCAGCCGGCATGCATGGCCCCCATCACGTTGCCAAGGGGGATGCCGGCGGTAATCAGTCCGGCCATCCCGAGCGAAAGCCCGCGCTCTTCGTGCAGGTAGGTCGGCAGGAAGGTCATGAACGCGGACACTCCGACGAGGCAGAAGGCCGTGCCCACGCCCCAATACCAGATGATCCGGTGGCGCAGGATGGCGGACATGGGAGTCCGCTCCTTTTCGGTCGAGGGCCTCGCCGGCTCGCTTTCGGTCTCGCGGTCGCGGCTGACGAGCAGCCAGACAAGGGCGGTAGCCCCGAGCAGGGTGGCCAGGGCGAAGTAGGTGTTGCGCCAACCGTCGAGCCAGATGAGCAGCCAGGGGAGCACGGCGAAGGCGGCGATCTGTACCGAGCTGGTGATCACCTGGGTAACCGACTGGACGCGGGGCACTTCCGTGGCCACAAACCACTGGTGGATGAGCATGGCCATGCTCGCCTGGCGGCCGACCAGTCCGACCATGAAGACGAAGCGGAAGAGGAGCGTGAGTTCGTAGGTCGGGGCCCAGGCCATGAGCAGACCAAATACGGCCATGTGCACGGCGCCCACAAAAATCATCAGGCGTGGGTTGAAGCGGCTGATGAGCGCGGCGAGGGGCACGCTCAGGAGAATAGTGGCGAGGGGGCTGACCGCCCCGAGCACTCCAGCCTGGGCGGGGTTCAGGGAGAACTCCGCCTTGATGTCGGGCAGCATGATGCCGACCGAGAGGCTCACCAGCATGGCCGCCGAATTGACGGCCGAGACAAGGCCGATGATCACTGCCCACCGATACGACACAGGGTCCTCCGGCGCTCTCCGAGCGTCCCGAGCAGTTCAGCCTGTTGGCCGACGCGCGAACCTTGACTCGAGGTCGACATCGTCATCGGTTCATCACCCAAGCTCAGGCTCCATTGGGCATTCAAGGGAGAATACTAGGATTCATCGCGATGCCGTTGTGAATCAGGAAGCTTCGAGCGACGTTGCCGTGAGCCCGACTCTGCGAGGAGGCTTCGAACTGCTCGATGAGGTCCATGTACTGGCGCCTGGCCCGGGTCCGAAGCATCAGTGTTTCCCCGGTTTTACCCGGCTTCAGGCAGTCGTCGACCATCTCGTCGGGAGACTTTCCGGCCAACTGACAGAAGCTCGTCAGCGTCTCGATGAGGGCATCGCTATTCGCGGATGCTCCCCATAGATCCTGCCGGCTCGAAAGCCAGCGGCGGGTCGACTCAGCGTTACGAACATCGGCGGCATCGATCTCAGCCATCGGCTATCTCCTCAGTCACTGGTCGGTATGCGGCAGTCCGAGCATTCGCGATACCGCGCGGACTTCTTTCGCACGCCACGGTACGGGTGCCTGGCGTTGGATCAGCCCTGCGTCCTGGAGGCGCTTCGTCACCTCTGGGTCCCGGGTGAAGGGCTCGGTGGCCCGTTGCTCAAAGAACATGCCCTCAAACGGCGGTCGAGGCTCCTGTCCAGCGGCCTCCCACGATTCTGCTGGATAACCAAGGAACATGCCTGTCACCGGTTCCCATGTGCCGGGAACTCGTAGCACTTCTTTGGCGCCCGCCTCGTCGAATGGCGCAAGGTGGGCAGCAAGGCCCTCATCGAGGGCGGCCAACAGGCCCTGGGCCATTGCCAGGCCCGCGTCCGCGTTCCCCCCACGCTGCGGCCCCGCATCGAGGCCCGGCATCAAGACTTCGGGCAAAACTACGTTCTGCACGTAGCGGTGGCTCCAACCGTGCGGAGGCCCAAGCGCTCCAATCTCTACGAGCGCACCTGAGGCGACGGTTGGCCACTTCCGCTCTTCGACCGCAACACGCCTGGCGTCCATGTCGTAGTACCAGAAGATGTAGACCGGGGCCGTGTCCATCACCGTCGCCGATAGCGGGGTCTTCAACTGTTCTCGCTCGGTGGAGGTAAGGCTGTCCCGATAGGTGACGATGGCCTTGGAGAAGGCAGTGTTGACAGCACGCGACGCCAGCCGTCCCGCCTCGAGGATAACCTGCACTTTCTGGCGCTCAACAGGCCGCCAGGGAAGGAAGTACTGATACGAACGATGGCGCCCGACCGATTGTTTGAACTCCATCACGACCTCCTCAGTCGGGTAGACCGAACTTGCGGGCAAGGCCCTGGACCTCGGCCATCCTCCATGGGAACGGGGCAGGCGCCTGGATCATTCCCGCCGCCTTCAGTCGGTCGACGACCGCTGGTTCGCGGTAGAAGGGGTGCCCGTAGCGGAGTTCGAAGAAGTCTTCCTCGAAGGGCTCGCGGGGCCGCTGACCGCCCGCCTCGAGCGACTCTCCGTGGTATCCGAGCAACACCGGGCTCGATGGTACCCAGCTGTCGGGGAAACCGAGGATGCCGCGCGCGGCCCCCACACTCACTCCAGAGAGCTGCGCTCCGAGGCCTTCGTCGACGGCCGCCAGCAGGGCGTACTCCTGCGCGATACCTATGGCCGTACGAGCGAGCCTGAGTGCTTCGCGGGAGACCATCTGCGGTTCGCCGTCCGAGCCGGCGACCGGGAGCCTGAGAGGCACCCGATCCTCATCGTCGGCGATACCGCGGAGGTACCTGGTGGCCGTCGCTTGCACGAACTCCTCGGACCAGCCATGGCTGCCGTTTAGTACGCCGAGCCGGAGCAAGTCGCGGAAGTTTCCCCCGGCGCACGCTTCGTCCAGCGCCTTCATCTCGGCAAGGATGAAAATGTAGACCGGGGCCATATCGAGTTGGGCGGTTGTGGTCGGCGTCTTCAGCGCCTGCATCTCGTCTGGAGAGAGCCTGTCGCGATACACGACGACGACCCGCATGAAATCGACATCGAGCACGCGCGGCGCGCGGTAGATCGCCTCCAGGATCGCCTGGATCTTCTCGCGTTCGACCTCCCGCCACGGGTCAAAGAATCGAATCGACCTTCTGGTGCCAATGGCCAGCTTGGTCTCCATGGACTATCTCCTTCTTCTACGCCGGGGAAGTCTGTCAGCGCTTGAACACGAGGATATTCATCCCGCCGATGCCGGCGTTATGAATGAGGCCGACTTTCGCCTTGCCGTCCTTGACCTGCCGGGGACCGGCCTCGCCTGTGAGCTGACGAAAGATCTCGGTGACCATTGCCGCGCCGGTCGCGCCGATCGGGTGGCCTCGCGAGATAAGGCCACCATCAGTATTGATGGGGATGTCGCCCGTTATCTCCGTCCGGCCATCCCAGACGGCGCGAGCGCCTTCGCCCTTCGACACGAGGCCGAGGCCTTCGGCCGTGAAGATCTCGCCCGGGCTGAAGGCGTCGTGGACCTGGGTGACATCGACATCTTCGGGGCCGATGCCGGCGCGCTCGAAGGCCGTGCGAGCGAGGCGAACGACTTCACCCATGTTGGCTTCGGCGTCGCCCTCGCTCTCGTCGTTGGACTGGAACTTGCCCGAGCCTGTCGCCCAGCCGGCGACGGTCATGCTCCGGCTGGCGCTGTACTTCGCGGCCTTCTCCGCGGCGCAGATCACGACAGCAGCAGCCCCGTCGGTTGTAGGTGAGCACTGCAGGAGGGTGATCGGGTCGGCGATCATCCGAGAAGCCATGACCTCTTCGAGCGTCGTTGCTTTCTGGTACTGCGCGTACGGGTTGAGTACACCGTTGCGGTGTGATTTCACCGCAACCTGCGCAAACATCTCGGGCGTGGCGCCGTAGTCTGCCATGTAACGGGTCGCCTGAAGGGCGTACGTCGCGGGCATCACCGCCAACCCCATCACCGTTTGGTAGCTCGTCTGCTCTGATATCTGCAGCATGCCACGCTGCATCTTTTCGAAGCCGACGACGAGGGCGGTTTCGTACACGCCGTTCGCGACCGAGAGGTATGCCTCGCGGAAGGCGCTGGTCGAGCTTCCACAGGCCATCTCAATGTTGATGACGGGGATGCCAGTCTGCCCCATCTCCGAGACCACCCTGAGGCCGGCACCCATGCCCGCGAGCACACGGCCGACGTAGGCGACTTCGATGTCCTTGAACGGCACGCCAGAATCGTCGAGCGCGTTCTTGATAGCCTCCCGCCCGAGGTCCTGGAGACTCTTGTCCGGGAATCGGCCGAACCGGTGAAGGCCGGCCCCAAGCACCACTACATCACGCATGAGTCACCTCCTTGTACTGGCTGAGTGGCCGCGCCATGAACGACACGACGGTGTTCCCTGCCTCGTCTTCTTTGACACGCCGGGCAGCGAGGCGGACACGCGCCCCGATGTGGACGGCATCAACGTCATCTGTCGCCATGACCGTCTGGACGCTCGGCCCGCCATCGAGACGCACGCGGACAATGGCATAGGGCGGGATCATGACCGAGTTGGGCGGTTGCTGGCGGACTATTGTGAATGTTTCCACCTCCCCGGTTTCCGCAAACTCGACCTGTTCCAAATCGCCGTTTGTGCAAGCGGCGCAGTAGACCCGCCAGGGGAAGAACTGCTGTCCGCATCGACGACACCAGGCTCCGAGGAGCCTTACGGAGGCGTCGAGCCGGTCGGGGACCCTGAACATCCCGGGCTGCAGGGGGATCAGGGCCGCGGCTGTCGACTGGGTTGCATCACTGGTCAACGGCCACCTCCTATGGCGTCGTGTTTCCGCGGTTGGTTCATGTCCCGCCCTCCATTCGTTCGTACTTGTCGCCGTTCAGGATGATCCATCCGCCGCGGTCAGATGTTTGACCGCGAACGTCGAGTTCGGTTCGGTAGATGGTCAATTCTTCGTCTGTAGGGGGATCAAGCACGGCGATCTGGTCCGCGAGTTCCGGCCGGTGCTCGCACTCCTTCAACACTTCTTCGACCGTTGTCCAAGCGGACACGGCGATGAGCCGCAGCCGCCGGTTCTCTGTGTAGTCGTACACCGCGGAAGGAGTGACGACGCGCCAGGGCCCCGTATGGGCTGGAAGGCCCACCCGCTCCCGAGCCCCCTCCGAACCATCGAGGAACCCGGGCGAGGATATGAAGTCGACGCGGTCGACAAACTTGCGGCGCTGTTGGTCGGTCATCAGGATGGTTCGCCAGCACATTGCAGCGATGGAGTCCGCGCCTCCTGGGCCACCGAACCGGCGGCCGGCGTCGGGGTATTCGCCCAGAAAGGTCGAGTTGATGTTGCCGTGCATATCCACCTGCAGAGTGTTGAGAATCCCGTAGTCGATGAGCCCGAGCGCGGCATAATCCTGGGCTGTGTTCATTGTTCCCCACTGGAGCGCCCGATACCCGGCCCGGGAGCTCACCATGGTCTGGATCGGGTCGAACGGCAGCATAGGCTCGGGCGCGACGACACCGTCTTCGGTCATGTAGAGCGCGTTCGGCGCGTAGCTCATGCGCTGTGCCAAGAGCACGGCGTACATTGGCCCGCCGCCGCCGGCGACCCAGTACGTGCGCCCATCCTCGATGAGTCGGGCGACGTAACAGGCCTCAGCCTCGCGCTCGTTGAAGCTGGTTGCGGCGGTCATGCCTGGTACCCCTCTCGAATGAGCTCGCGGGTGCGTAGATCGATGAGCTTGCCCGTGCCAACGCGCTGCTCGAGCATCTCGGCGTGGCTCGCGACGCTGTGGACCCACTTCTCCAGATACGCAGGCACTCGGTCCTGCGCCATGGCTGCGAAAACCTCGGTCGTGTGCTCGGGGTCGGCGGCATAGACGCCCTGGCAGCTTCCCGGGTAGGCCCCGTAGGGCGCCAGCACGACAGCGTCCACCGCAAACCACGGGATGGACGTGAGTCCCGGATTCCGGCGAATCTCCTCCGTATCTACGATCCGCTCCGCCGACACGATCACCTTCTTCGATGCCAGCGCGGTCTCTGTGTGGGCGATGCCGGTTCCGAAGACCCGCGCGTTCCCGTAGATGTCTGCTTCTTGCACGTGGATGATGGCCGCGTCAGGGTTGAGCGCGGGCAGAACCACCGCCGGCTGGCCGGTGAACGGGTCCTCAATCGTGTGTGAACCAGAGTATCGATAGCCGTCGGTCCCACCGAAGGACCGGGTCTGGATGAAGCTTGCGCCTTGCGCTCCCGCCCGCAGCCGGAGGGTCATGGCGGCGTTGCTGTATTCGTAGAACTTGAGGCGACCTTCCTTGAGCGCCCGCATGAAGAGCGGCCCGCGCGAACCGAAGAAGCCGACGTCGGCCCGCGAGACGCAGCCCGCCTCCACGAGCAGCCCGAGGGCCACGTAGGTGAACTTGGCGCCTATCCAGAGATCACGCCGCTTCTGTCTCATAATCTCCCTCATCAGGGAGGCGGGCCCGCGCTGGAGGTAGTTGCAGTCGTAGACGAGATAGTCGCCGTCGGCCACGAACTTCGCCACCGCTTCCCGTTCGTCCACGAGCTTGGAGACTAGCGCCCGCTGCTTGTGTTCGCGAACGTACGCACGAAAGCCATCCGGGTCGGGCTGCAGGTACTCGATCCCTCGCTCGTTGACCGCGAGCTGCTGGCTCGCTACCGAAGTCATGACCCGTGACCTCCGTTTTCCCTGTTCACGACCCCGTTGGCGGTGAGGAATGCCAGCAGCTGGTCGATGACGGCTGGCACCGGGCCTTCCAGTCGGTTGGAAGAGCGCTTCTGGTCTGGTCCACCGGCGAGGATGTAGGCCAGCCGCTCCCGTGCCGGGAGTTCGGGCGCTGGCGCCACAAGGCGGGCGTTGAGCGGTCGCGGCCCCTGCAGCCGCACGAGCGTTAGGGCGAGCTCCGGCAGCTCAACCCCGAGCTCGGCCGCCGTCCGCAGGGTGATCGCAGCCCGGTCCGCCTTCCTCCGGGCGAGGACTGAGGGGTATCGCGGGTCGCAGAGGCTCTCTTCCAAAGCGATGACCACCGGCGGCTGGACCCGCAGCGTTTGGCGGCGTCCGCCCTCGAGCCGGCGCTCGATTTCAAGCGGCCCTATGCCGCTTAGAGAAACCACGTTGGTCACCAGCGGCATACCCAACAGTTCAGCGATCGAAGCGGGAACTGCTTCCGAACCGGAATCGGGTGACCGTGTCCCGCAGAGGATGACATCCGGGACTTCCAGGGCGATGGCGGCGGCCAGGAGTCGCCCCGTTCGAGTGCCGCCGCTCAGCCCGCCGCCGGCGAAGCTGACCCGCGTCGCGTCGTCGGCACCGAGTGAGAGAGCGGCCCGAAGGCCGGCATCGGCTGCTTCAGGCCCCGCCGTGAAGAGGCTCACGGACCCCCCGGCCGCCTCCTTGAGCCGCACGCCCGCTTCGCAGGCGACCATGTCCAGGGGGCTCGCCATGTAGGTCAGTCCCGGGGCGTCGAGGCTGAGCCCGTCAGCGGTGGCCCGGAGCGGGTACTCCGGGTCAGGTACCCATTTGATGCAGACGGCGATCTTCACGAGCTCAGCCCCCCCCGGCGTTGGGTTGTGCGCCCCGAGCCGGCAGGCGCTCGATCAGGGCAGGGATCAACTCATGCAGGTCTGCCACTACCGCCAGGTCGGCGACTTCGAAGATCGGAGCCCTGGGGTCGCAATTGACGGCCACAACTTTCCCCGCCGACCGGATACCGGCTATGTGCTGTGGTGCGCCTGAGATCCCGAACGCCATGTAGAGCCTCGGAGAAACGCTCTTGCCCGTCACGCCGACCTGCCGCGCCGACGGCATCCACCCGCGGTCCACGGCTACCCTGCTTGCGGCCACAGTCCCGCCCAGCTTGCGCGCCAATTCAACGAGCAGGCCAAAGCCTTCGGCCCCGCCAACTCCAGCCCCACCGGCGACGAGGACGTCCGCATCGGTTACCGCCATCGCTTCCGGGGTCGGAGAAACTTCGCTCAGGACCGTCACTCCCGGCAGGGCTGGTGGAGCGGGCGCTGCGAGGGCTACCACTTCGGGAATACCTCCCGCTGCCACTGCCGACGACGAAAACGCCCCGGCTGCCACCGTCACCACGAGTGGGCTTGCGAGATTCCACGTCAGTTGGGCAAACCCCCTGCCGGACAGGCAAGGCCGCCCCATCTGCACAATGCCTTCCCGAGCCTTGAGGAGAGTACAGCCTCTCACGATCTCGCATTGCATGCGGGCGGCGATACGCGCCGCGACCACCCGCGCCGCCCCGCTGTCGGGGAACAGCACGGCCGCTGGGCGCGCTGCCTGGACGGCAAGCCACGCGGCTTCGGTCAGCCCGTCGCCTGCCACCGCTGCGCTGCCCTGGAATCGCACTTCGTATACGCGTTGCGCGCCTCGCCCGGCAAGCGCAGGCCATGGTGGGCTGTCTGCTTGGGCCACAATCGTGATTGCGAGTTCGCGTCCGAGGCTCACGGCAAGAGCGCGGGCCGGGCCCAGCATCTCGATGCTATCCACCGTCGGCTCGCCCGATTTCCCGGTTTCAACAACTGCCAGCACGCCGCCTGTCATCGTCGTCACGTCCGGACCGCCGTTGGAAGCTTCGCCATGAGGCGTATGCCGTCCGAGATGGCGCCCGCGATGTCTCTCGGCGAGACGCAGTCCCCGACGGCGAAGACATTCGCCCGGCGCTCCTCCAGTTGACCGACGAGGCTGTCGTTCACCATGCCTCCGTAGGAGCCGATGACCGAGTCCGCGGGGAGCCGGCCGGCCTGGCGCGTGTAGACATTGCGTATCTCCACCTCGCCGGGGTGGACGGCTGTCACTTCCGTGGTGGTGACCAGACGCACGCCCTTTCGCAGCAAGCGCCGGTAGGCATGCTCGGAAGTGAAGAAGTCCTGGTTGATGGACGGTTCGAAGGCCATCGCCACGATCGTGACCTCGTGCCCCCGGTCGGCGAGCAACTCCGCCACCGGAAGCGCCTGGTAGCCGTGGTCGACCTCGGCCATGGCGATGACAACGCGCTTCCCGAGTTTCACGTTGCCCGCGAGCACTGTGCGGACATCCAGTAGAGAGACGCCTGCCGCGTCACCGTTCCGGGAACGCAGCCAGGGCGGCATCGCCGGTGTCGATCCGGTAGCGACCACCACGGCGTCAGGGTTGAACGCTTCGACCGACTCGACCGTCGCTTCTCGACCGAGTTGCAGATCGATGTCCAGCGCAGCGAGTTGCCCTCGATAAAACTCTACCGCTTCCCGGAAGCGGGCCCGCTGGGGCACGTTGGCCGCGAGACGCACCTGCCCGCCGATGTCGTCACCGCGTTCCCAGACTGTGACGGAGAAGCCCCGCAGTCGTGCCAGCCGGGCGACTTCGAGGCCCGCAAGCCCGGCGCCGATAACCAGCAGCTTCTGGCCCGCCCCATCTTTCGTCCGGGCGAGGCGGTCGACTTCCGCCGGCAGCGGATTCAGCAGGCAGGACGGCGTCCCCAGTGCTGCCAGGCCACCGGCCCCGCCGGAACAGGTCTGGTTGCAGGCAATGCAGGCCCTGATCTGGTCCCGCTGCCCGCTCTCCAGCTTCGAAGGCAGCCGGGGGTCGGCGAGAATGGCGCGTGTCATGCCGACAAGTTCGATATCGCCCTCGCGCACCAGCGATTCCGCCGCGGCAGGATCGGTAAGCAGTCCGTTGTAGATGACGGGCACGCCGGACTCTCGCCGGACCGCCTGCGCAACGTCCGAACCGGCTCCCTGGGCGAAGGAAGCGTCTGGGAGCAGCGCGGGCATGAGGTTGATGTAGTCGAACGGTGAGGAACCTGAGAGGTGCCGCGCAACTTCTGGCAGGTCGCTCTCCGTAAGTCCTGGCTCGATGTAGGGGTCCGCGCTCAACCGGACTCCCACTACCAGGCCGGGCCCGACGGCCTCGCGTACCGCCCTGACGACTTCGGCGACAATCCTGCAGCGGTTTTCGAGACTCCCGCCGTACTCGTCCTGCCGCAGGTTCACTTTCGGCGAGAGGAATTCGGCCAGCAGGAAGCCGTTGGCAGCGTTGATCTCGACCCCGTCGAATGTTGCCTGCCGCAGGCGCGCGGCGGCCGAGGCGAACGCCCCGATGATCTCGCGGATGTCGTGCTGAGTCATCCCATAGGCGATGGCCCCTCCACCCATTGGGACCATCGCCCCCATGGGTGCGCGCACGGCTGAGGGCGCCCAGAGGGGCAGGTTACGGTAGCCGGTCGCCGCCAGAAAGCCCGCGTGCCAGAGGTGGCCGACGATCTTGGCGCCTCCATCGTGGACTGCATCGGCCACCTGCCGATAGAGTGGGACGAGGTCGTCGGACACGTTTTCCACCGTTCGCGGGTTCAGCGTGCTCGTGGGGTGCACGCTTTGCGGCTCGGTGACAAGGAGCCCGGCACCGCCGCGCGCCAGGTATTCCCAGTAGGCCGCGAGCTCCTGGGTCGGCCGGTTGGCATTCTCATCGAGCCCTGCATAGGCGGGAGCGGGGGCGGTAAACACGATCCGGTTCCGCACGGACATCGGCCCGATCCGGAATTCGGACAAGAGCTGCTCGGCCAAAGCCATTCCTCCTGCGCCAGCGCCTGGTTGCACTAGAGTTCGCGCCCGACGCGGTTGCCATCGCGAGTGGCATAGATGATTCGACGTGGCGCCACGGCGTCGCCGATGAGGTGGAGCTCTCCGACTTTGCCCTCAAGTTCGTCGTAGAGGTTCCGCACTGACTTGCCGCCCAGCGCCACGACAACGTCGTCGACCTCGATCGTCCGCTCCTCGCCGCTGTAGAGGTTGTACAGCGTGACGTGCCGCCCATTGACGGCCCGTATCCACGACAACGGCGTGAGAGTAACACCTTTGCCTAGCAGGATTGGGTAGAAGGTGACAATCGTGTTGTGCTCGATCTCCTGCCCAGCGAAGCGGCGCCGGGACACCACCTCCACCTGCTTGCCCGCGCTGACGAGGAAGTCGGCGGTACTGAGGGCCTGTTGGTGGTGTTCATCCGCCAGGACAAGCACGCGTTCGCCGAGTGAGCCCAGGTCGTCATAGACTTCGCGGACTTCGTGGACACGTGCCGTGTCGATGCCCGGGATGTCGGAAGGGACGGCAGCAACCGACCCGGTGGCGACTACGACCGCGTCGGGGCTCTCGGCAAGCACGGCAGCCGGGGTAGCCTCGGTTCCAAGACGAACGTCCACTCCAAGCCGCTTCATCTCGTGAGTGTAGTAGCGCACGGGCTCGCCCAGATCGATCCGCAATGGCGCCCGGGCCGCGATGTTGATGAGCCCGCCGAGGGCTTCGCCCTTTTCGAAGAGCGTGACCCGGTGCCCTCGCTCCGCGGCTACCCGGGCTGTCTCCATACCGGCGACGCCCCCTCCTACCACGACCACACGCTTCTTCCGTGCCGCTGCCACGAGTATGGTCTGCCTCTCGAAGCCGATCTGCGGGTTGACGATGCAGCCGATGCCGAGCGTAAGGCCGAGGTAGCCCCGCCCCCAACAGGCTTCGTTGCAGGCCGTACACTTGCGGATCTCGTCGACTCGCCCCTCGCGCGCTTTGTTCGCGAATTCAGGGTCGGCGATGATCGCGCGGTTCATTGCCACCATGTCGGCGTAACCGCTGGCGATGATGTCCTCGGCCTGTTGCGGGTCGTTGATCCGCCCGACGGCCATTACGGGGATGTTGACCACTTCCTTGATCGCCGCTGCCACATGCACGAACGCCCCCAGCGGGAAGTACATCGGCGCAATGATGGTCTCCATGCTGTGGTAGTTCCCGACGCTAATGTCGAGGTAATCAAGCTTGCCTGAGGCCGCTATCGGCGCCAGCATCCGCTGCGACTCCTCGATTGTGAGCCCACCGTCCACGAACTCGTCGGCGCTGAATCGCATGCCGACGGTGTAATCGCTCCCAACCGCCGAGCGTACGGCCTCCAAGACCTCGTCCATGAACCTAGCCCTGTTCTCCAGGCTCCCGCCGTACTCGTCGTCCCGATGGTTGAAGAAGCCGGAGGCAAAGGCGGTGATGAGATACCCATGCGCGCCGTGGATCTCGATCGCATCACAGCCTGCCTCTTTCACGCGCCTTGCCCCGAAGGCAAAGGCCTCGATCATCTCTTCTATCTCGGCCTTCGCCATCGCGTGGGCGATGCGCCATTCTCGCGGCGTCGCCATCGCCGAAGGCGCCCATGTTGGGCGGCCTCCCGCGCCGCCAGCCTGCGCTCCGCCGTGCCACAGCTGGACGACAAAGTGGGACCCATGGCGACGGACCGCCTCAGCCGCTTTCCCGTAGACCTCGGTGAATCGGGGGTGAGCAAATGGCACGGTGCCTGCGCTCGTCGTTGGGTGCACCGGCGTGACGCCGCTTGCAACCATGCCCGTGCCGCCGGCAGCCTTCGCTTCCCAATAGGCGATGAGGCCGTCCGAGGGGAGCCCGAAGCGATCCGTGAACCCCGGGGCGTGCGGCGGGCTGTAAATGCGGTTCCGCACCGTCAGCTTGCCAACCTGGATCGGCGAGAACAGGTTGGGAAACGACTGCGACTGCATCGGGACCTCCTGCGACTTCCCAGGCGGGACTCCAATTCCGGGTTTGCAGGGAGAAGCTATCGTTAGAGGTCAAGCGTGTCAAGAGGATTCTAATGAACGGTCCCGCATTCAAACCCTAAACGCCAGACTTGGTTGCGGGGGAGGACCCGGGCAGAAAGCAACACAGATGGCTGGGACATCGTCAGAGGCGACGCCAGAGGACCACGAGACATTGTCCCTGGGGCACCAGGCGCCGCCTCTGTTGTGGGAGCGGCAACCAGGCCGAAGATGGCGGTCAGCGGCGGCGCGCTGACCGTCGGGCGTTCGTGCGTTCGTCCCAGAGCAGAGCCGCTTCCTTGGCAGTCCGCGGCGCCTTCGCCTCAGCAAGGACACGGTAGCGCTCCCTGACTTCGGGAGTCGCGTTGAAAGGCCGTTGCGACTTTTCGGCCCACTGCTGGCCGATCGCGGCGAGATAGCGATCAAGGTAGCCCTGCATCGCTTTCTGCTCTTCGCGGGAGAGCGCCGAGGCGACGGTGGCTTCTAGCCGGCGGACGCCCGACTGCGCCCTGCATGCAGTCTCGATGCCGCTATCGGTGATGGATACAATAACGAGACGGCCGTCGACCGTGGATCGTTCCCGCGTCACGTGTCCCTGCCGTTCCAGGGTGTTTATCAGACTCGTAGCCGAAGGAACCGACACTCCCAGCAATCGTGCGAGCTCCCACGGTTCATGGGGACCGAGCGACCACAAAAGCATGAGCGCCTGATAACCGGAATACGAGATGCCCAAAGGGCGTAGCGCCTCAGCCTCGACGCGTTGGAGGGCGGCCCTACCCGCTCGAACCACTGTGACGCCAAGAATTCGTGCAGCGGGATCTCCCGCTCCCAGGTCGTTACATGGGAGGTCCGTCATGTCTTCACGATAGTTGGTGGACAACCTGCAGTCCAGAGACTCTTGCGTCCGTTCGCAGGCGCCTCAGGACCGCTGGCAGCACCTTCCGTCCTCTCCTTCCCTTCATAAGTTCTTGACGCAATCGGCATCCTTAGAAGCCTCTTGACACACTAGGACTCTAAGGATAGTGTCCTCGCCACGCGCCGTCCCGAGGGCGCCGCGGCGCAGATCTTATGATCCTCGTCATTGATTTGTACCGTCTATAGTTCTCATACGTAACTCGCGCATTTCCACGGAGGAAGCCATGACCCTCGCGAACCAACCAGGAAAGCTGTCCGGAGTAACCGGCGGCTACCGGGACAAATGGGAGTGGGATTCCGTCCACTGGGGGACTCACTGTGTCGACTGCTACCCGGGCGACTGCCCGGTCCGTGTCTATGTGAAGGACGGCGTCGTCGTTCGCGAGGAGCAGTCCGGGACAATCGCCACGGTCGAAGAGGGCGTCCCGGACTTCAACCCGATGGGCTGCCAGAAGGGCGCCTCCTGGAGTGGGTCCCTGTACGGACCGGACCGGGTCCAGTACCCGCTGAAGCGCGCCGGCGAACGTGGCGAGGGGAAGTGGGAGCGCATCTCCTGGGACCAGGCGCTCACGGAGATCGCGGAGTCGATGGTCGATGCCATCGAGAACGACGGCTCGGCCTCAATCGTCCAGGAAGGCACGCCCGAAGGCGGCGGCGGCATGGGGTCGGGCCGCTTCCGGTCTGTTGTCGGCACGCACATCCTGGACCTGCAAGGTTCCTTCAACGACTTCTCGATCGGCCTCTACGAGACGTTCGGGAAGTTCAGCCCCACTTCGTCGGCCGATGACTGGTTCAAGTCCGAGCTCATCCTGTTCTGGCACATGAACCCCGTCTTCACGCGCATTTCGCTCTACCACTTCCTTGCCGAGGCGCGCTACAACGGCGCCGAGATCGTGAACATCTCCCCGGACATCAACGCCTCCCATACGCACGCCGACTACCAGGTCCCCATCAACGGCGCCTCGGACCCGGCCTTCGGGCTCGCGCTGGTCCAGGTGATGATCGAGGAGAACATCGCGCACTGGCAGTTCCTGAAGGAGCAGACGGACTTCGGGTACCTGGTGCGCCTGGATACGAAGAAGTACCTGCGCCAGACGGATGTCGAGGGCCAGGGACGCGAAGACCAGATGTACCAGTGGGTGCCGGGCAGGGGGCTCAAGCTTGCGGACCGGGCGAACATGCTGCTCAAGGGCGTGGATATCGCCCTCGAAGGCGTCTTCGAGGTGCAGCTGGCCGACGGCTCGACCGTGCAGGTATCTCCGGTGTTCGAACTGTTGCGCAAGAAGCTGAACGAGGAATACACGCCGGAGAAGCAGCAGGCCATCACGGGCGTGCACCCGGACACCATCCGCATGCTCGCGCGGAAGATCGCGGCGAAGCGCACGAACATCATGCTTGGCTACAATGCCTGCAAGTTCTACCACGGCGACCTCATCGAGCGGGTGATGTGCCTGGTGCTGGCGGCGAGCGGCAACTGGGGCAAGCACGGTACTGGCATCCGCTGCTGGGCAGCCGCTATGAACGACGGCCAGGCAATCGCCATGGCCAAACCCGGCCCCGGCGCCGCAAACAGCGAGATCGTCCTTGCCGCCCGCGATGCGGCAGTCGCTGCCTACAAGAAGATGGACCCCACGGCCACGACGGAGATCGCCGTCCGCGAGATCTCCAAGAAGATGGCCGGCCAGGAGCGCGGCGGGATCAACCGCACCGACCAGACGCTTGTCGGCGGCGGCTCATCGGCACCGCCGGCCTTCTGGTGGTACTGGCAGGCAGGCTACAAGGAGCGCTGGAATACGCGCGAGTGGGGCGATGAATCGCTGCCCCGCAACTTCGACGACTACTTCAACGAAGCGATGGAGAAGGGCTGGTGGCAGGGTCTCGACCGGCCCCGCCCTGAGAACCCCCCGCGGGTGTTCATCGAGTGCGGCGGCAATACGCTCCGGCGCACGCGCGGCGGCAAGACGGCCCTCCTGCCGACGCTCTGGCCCAAGCTGAAGACCATCGTCACGCTGGACTTCCGCATGAGCCAGACCGCGCTTTACGCGGACTACTTCCTCCCGGTGGCGCAGCACTACGAGAAGATCACCTTCGGCATGCCGACGCCCCACGTGATGAACCTCACTCTCGGAGACCGGGCCGCCGAGCCGCCAGGAGAGGCGAAGGATGAGTGGTCGATCTTCCACAACCTCATCCGGAAGATCGCCGAAGTGGCGGCTTCCCGCGGCCTCGAGAGCTACGTCGCCAGCAACGGCGTCCCGCGGCGCTACGACGAGCTTGCCCGCGTGTACTCGATGAACGGGTACTTTGATAACGAAGACTCCCGCCTGGACGAGATCATCCGCGACTCGGCACTCGCGGGCACGCTCCCAATGGGCACCAATCTCCGCGTCATGCGCGAGAAGGGCCACGTGCGCTTCATCGACTGGGGCCTCGCGCCGATGGGGCTCTCCCAGGCCTCCCCGCTGCACCCCAACAAGACCCATGTGCCCTTCCGCGACCACACCGAGTCTGGCGATCCCTTCCCGACCTACGCCCGCCGGGCGCAGTTCTACATCGACCACGAGTGGTTCCTGGAAGCGGGCGAAGAGCTCCCCGTCTGGAAGCCCAACCCGAACATGGGCGGCAACTACCCCATCGGCATGACCTCGGGCCACAACCGCTGGAGCATCCACACGATGAACCAGGCAAACGAGACAATCCTCGGCACCCACCGGGGCGAGCCGTTCGTGGAGGTCAACCCGGGTGATGCCGCCGCGCGCGGGATCGAGGACGACGACCTCGTCCGCGTGTTCAACGACCTTGCCTCCTTCGAAGTCCGCGCCAAGGTGTCGCCCTCGGTGAAGCCCGGGCAGCTCGTCTCCTACAACGGTTGGGCGGGCTTCCAGTACCGCAACTGGAGCGGCGCGAACGAGCTCGAACCCGGGATGGTGAAGTGGATCGGCTTCGCGGGCGGCTACGGGCACCTCCAGCATCTCGGGGCGGAGTGGCAGCCAGTGCCGTCGGACCGCTGGGTCCGTTGTGACTTCGAAAAAGCAGAGGTAGAGCAGTGAAAGTCGCGAAACTTGCCGGAACGCTGGCCGACCCGGCATCGGCCGAATGGGGGGCCGTGGCCCCTGTCCAGATCCCGCTCGCGCCGGTGGCACTGGAAGTGCAGCCAACGGAGTACATCCGCGAAGCGTGGAAGGACCGGGACTACGGCCAAACGGCCGAAGCCGCCGTCAAGGCCGCCAGCGATGGCGACCGGCTCTACATCCGTGTGGAGTGGGCCGACGACCCGCGGCCCAACCGGGAGTTCCAGGACGCGGTGAGTGCCATCTTCCCGACCAACGGGAGCGGCGTGCTGGCGACGCTTGGCGACGATGAGAAGCCGCTCGCGCTGTGGTTCTGGGAGAACGGCCGTCCAGCGCCGCTCAACCTGGTTTCGCATGGGCCGGGCGTGTTCCGGAAGGAAGACAGCGCGGGCCTGGGCGCCACGGGCGTGCTGAACGACGGCCGCTGGAGCGTGGTGCTGAGCGGCCCGGCCGCCATCAGCGCCAAGGGGAAGGTCGCACTCGCCGTCTGGAACGGTTCAAACGACGAACGGGCCGGACTGGCCGCAGTGAGCCGCGAGTGGCTCC
>Ga0209476_10000530_pt1 | contig 26114 bp, 24 predicted proteins | sample KloWWTrecipitate_FD_187179 | JGI IMG/M metagenome (GOLD analysis project Ga0209476, IMG submission 187179) | Active sludge microbial communities from Klosterneuburg, Austria, studying microevolution and ecology of nitrifiers - Klosterneuburg... | ecosystem: Engineered > WWTP > Aerobic digester... | reverse complement strand
ACCTCGGACAACAAGGCCATGAGCCCAGATCTGACGGACATCGCCGCCCCCTCCCTGCCGCGGAATACTCGGTATGCACCCCGCCGTGGGACACGTATACCGAGTATTCACGCCCCCGTCAACACGCCGGCCCCATCCCGAAGTCGAGCAGTGGGGGAGGTGGCTGGAGTGCAATCAGTGCGGGGGTGTGGTGGTCAGCGGGCGAGGAACTGCGCCGCAAGGGCCAGGGCTGCGGGCACCGTCTGCACGAACAGGATCTTGCGGCTGGCCGTCGCGGCCCCGTACAGGCCGGCGACGATCACACAGCCCAGGCTGAACACCGCGAACGCGAACCGGTGCTCGCTCGGCCCCACCATCGCCAGCAGCAGGCCCGCGACGAGGAACCCGTTGTACAGGCCCTGGTTGGCGGCGAGCACCTTCGTCTGAGAGGCGAGCTCGCGGCTCGTGCCGAAGGCAGCACGGCCGCGGGGGGTGTCCCACCAGAGCATCTCGAGCAGCACGATGTAGACGTGGATCAGGGCCACGAGGCCCGTCAGGACCAGGGCGACGGTGCTCATGCCCTGATGTCTACCCCATCCGCGCACCCACGCGCGTCAGCATCCTCATACCCGCGCACGTCGAGAGGAGGCAACACGCAGGGTGGATCCGCCCGCGGCATCCCTGCGTGTTGCCTCCTCTCGAGTTCGCGCGATTGCGCGACAGAGGTCAGGGGGTCAGCAGGATCTTGCCGATGTGGGCGCTCGCCTCGAGCTCGCGGTGCGCGGCCGCGGCATCAGCGAGTGGATGCCGCGACATCACCACCGGGCGCACCTCACCTGCCTCGATGAGCGGCCACACGTGCTCGCGCACGGCCGCGACGATCGTGGCCTTCTCGCCGAGGGGCCTGGCCCGCAGCGAGGTCGCGATGACCGCGGCCCGCTTGCGCAGCAGCACGCCGAGGTCGAGTTCTGCGCGAGTGCCGCCCTGCATCCCGATGACCACGAGCCGGCCACCCGTGGCGAGCACCGAGACGTTGCGGGCCAGGTACTTGGCCCCCATGTTGTCGAGGACGACGTCGGCGCCCGCTCCGTCCGTCGCGGCCATCACCCGGTCGACGAAGTCCTCCTCGCGGTAGTTGACGAGCACCTCGGCGCCGAGGTCGGCGCAGGCCGCCAGCTTCTCCGGTGACCCGGCCGTCACGGCCACGACGGCGCCGATCGCCCGACCGAGCTGGATGGCCATCGTCCCGATTCCCGAGGAGCCACCGTGCACGAGCAGGGTCTCGCCGGGCTGGAGGTTGGCGGTGAGGAACACGTTGGACCACACGGTGCACGTGACCTCGGGAAGCGCCGCCGCCTCGATGAGCGAGACCCCGGTCGGCACCGGCAACAGCTGACCAGCGGGCACGCGCACCAGCTCGGCGTACCCCCCGCCCGAGAGCAGCGCACAGACCTCGTCGCCGACCGACCAGCCCTCGACCCCGTCGCCCAGGGCCTCGATCGTGCCGCTGACCTCGAGCCCGGGCACGTCGGATTCGCCGGGCGGCGGGGGGTAGTGGCCCTGCCGTTGCAGCACGTCGGCACGGTTGACCCCGGCGGCGGCGACCCGCACCAGGACCTCGCCGGTGGCGGGCTCGGGGTCGGGCACCTCGCTGAGCACCAGGGCCTCGGGGCCGCCGAACTCGGGGATCGTGATCGCCTTCATGCCTTCAACCTATGCCGTGGCGCGCCCGACGCCGGCTCCGCTGGAGAGGGCGATGGCTCCATCAGGCCATTGCCTCCCACCCGCCGGCCGCGGACCATGGGAGCACCCTCGATGACCTGGGAGGTATGACATGCGCGACGTCCGGTGCTTGGCGGGTCTGCGCCAGTGGGTGCACCACGTGAACCGCGAGAAGAGCGGCAAGGGAGGCGGATTCGACCTGTGCTCACGGTGTGGCCGGGAGAAGAAGGACTATGACGGCAGCGGCAACCCGTCGTTCAAGGGCCCGCTCATCGGCTGACGCGGGGCTCGGTGGGCCGTCCCTCACCGGCCTCGACGAGCGGCCAGACGTGCTCGCGCACGGCCGCCACGCTCGACGCCTTCTCGGCAGCGGTTCGCACCGTCGTGCCCAGTCGCCCTCAGCCGAGGTCGAACGCGTACAGCCGGTTCTTCGCGGTGCCGAAGCCGAAGTTGCTGTACCCGGTGCCCCAGTAGACCGACCCGTTGGAGATCGCGGCCCCGGACAGGCACGAGCCGCCGCTCTCGAACTCCCAGAGCACCTCGCCGGTCGCGGCGTCGAGGGCGTACATCCACCCGGAGGGGTCGAGGGAGCAGCCGAAGACCACACCGTTGGCGGTGGTCACCGGGCCCGAGGTGGCGCCACCGTGGGGTGGCCTGGTCTCCCAGATCAGCTGGCCCGTTCCGGCGTCGAGGGCGCTCCAGACCCCCGTGGTCGCTCCTCCGGGACCGGGCCACGGGATGCCGTTGCTGTTGGCGTTGGCCGTGTAGACCCGCCGGCCGTCGACCGCCGAGCCCCACTGGAGGCCTCCGGCGGTCCCACCGGGCCCGGCCTGGGTGACCCACTTCTTCGCGCCGGTGTCGGGGTCGAGCGCCCAGTACTGGCCGCTCTTCTGGCCGGCGCCGACGAACTGGCTGCCCTTGGCGGGGCCGCTCTTGACCGTGTACAGCGCGGGCGCCTGACCGAAGTCGAAGTCCGGGCCGGACGGCTCGGGGCAGTTCGCGCCGTCGCCGATGAAGGGGATGCAGTCCACCGTCCACGCGTCGAAGTCGAGGGCGCGGGTGGCCCACTTCACGGCCCCGGTGCGCATGTCGAGCGAGAGGATCGAGTCGAAGTGGTTGTCCGCCGGCAGGCACGCCTGCTTCTGCCCGGTGGTCGTCGCGGCGTCGACGCAGACCAGGGCCTCGGGCGGCGCGTCGTAGTTGTTGCCCGTCGCGACGTAGACCGAGCCGCGCTTGGTGTCGATCGCCGGCGAGCTGCCCCAGACCGCATTGCCGGGGTAATCGGCCGGGGTCATCAGGGTCTTCCACAGCAGCTTGCCCGTCTCGAGGTCGAGGGCTGCCACCGCTCCCCGGAACGTGCAGCAGTCCTAGCCGGGGACGACCGCCGACAGCAGCTCCTCCTGCGACGCGGTGCCGACGTAGACCACGCCGTCGAAGACGGTGGCCGACTGGGTGATGATCGCCGCCGGGTGGTCGTCCAGCTGGGTCTTCCAGAGCAGGTCGCCGGTGTTCTTGTCGACCGCGAAGACCATGCCGCCGCCGCCGAAGGGTCCCTGGTTGCCGAGCACGAGGCGGTCCTGCGTGACGGCCGGGGTCACCCGGGCCTTGTCGTTGGGCACGCCCGTGTACGAGGAGATGGTCCGCTGCCAGTCCACGGAGCCACTGCGCCGGTCCACGGCGTAGAGGTTCCCGGCCCAGTCGGGGGCGTACACCCGCTGGCCGTCCACCGCCGGGGTCGCGGACACGTCACCCCCGGTGACCAGGTGCCACCGCTCGGTGAGGTTGCCCACGGTGGCGGGCGAGATCTTGCTCTCGCTCGCCTGCGACCGGGTGTTCTGCCGGTCGCCGCCGGCGGACGTCCAGCCGTTGCCGCCGGGCGCCGCCATCGCCTGGCCCGCGAGCAGGAGCGAGCCGATCGCTCCCACCACGGCCACGTACCGCATCCGCCGTCGCCATGTCGTCGCCATGTCGGTTCCTCTCCAGAAGGGGCTGGCCCGGGCGTCGCGCGGGGACCACCCATCACCGTATGGCGGGCGTCACACCGCGTACATGGCTCGATCGGGTGGTTGGTTCCCGGGAGGCGACCCTCAGCGGGCCGCGCGACCGAGCCGGGCGCTCAGGGTGTCCGCGGCGCGGCGGACCGCGGCGACGAGCCGGTCGCGAGCGGCGGCGTCGACGTCGGCCTGCGGGTAGGTCACCGCCACCCCCGCCACCGGGTAGTCGTTGTGGTCGAGCACGGCAACCGCGACCGACCCGAGACCGGGTGTCACGAGGCCGTCCTCGACCGCGTGACCCCGCTGGCGCACCGCCTGCAGCTCGGCGCGCAGGCGGGTCGTGGATGCCGGGCCGCGCCCGTCGCGCTGGACGAGCGCCGTGCGGTCGGGGAACAGTGCCCGCACCTGGGCCGCGGGCAGCGCCGCGAGCATCGCGAGCCCCGATGCCGTGAGCACCGCCGGCAGCCGGACCCCCACATCGGTGACGAGCAGCGGCCGGCCGGTGGCCCGCTGCTCGATGACGTAGAGCACGTCGCGCCCGTGGAGGACGGCGAGGTGGGCGTTGTGGCCGGTCTGGTCGACGAGGCGGTCCATCACCGCACGCGCCATTCGCTCCAGCGGGGCCTGCCGCTGGTAGGCCGAGCCCAGCTCGTACGCCGCGAGCCCCAACCCGTAACGACGCGCCTCGGGCAGGTGGCGCACGTACCCGCGGTCCACGAGCACCGTGAGCAGGTGGTAGACGGTTGACCGGGGCAGCCCGAGGTCACGCGCGATGGCTGCTGCGGGCACCGGCTCGCCGCGCCGGGCGATGAGCCCGAGCACGTCGAGGGCCTGTCCGGCGGCCGGTGCGTTGGCCACGTCAGGCCACCCACCGGTAGCGGCGCTCCGGCCGGCCGGTCGCGCCGTAGCGCAGCCGCACGTGGGCTTGGCCGACCGAGACGAAGTGCTCGAGGTAGCGCCGGGCGCTGACCCGGGACAGGCCGACGAGGTCGGCGACCTCGGTCGCGGACAGGGTCTCCGGCGCAGCGGTGAGGGCGTCCTCGACGAGCCGCGCGGTCTCGGTGCTCATCCCCTTGGTGAGGGCGACGGCCGTCCCCGCCGTGCCCGCCGCCCGCACGAAGACGCGGTCGACGTCCTCCTGCCCGTGCACCTCGGTGCCGTCGAGCAGGCGCCGCTGGGCGGCGTAGCGCACGAGGCGCTCCTCGAGGTCCGGGAAGCCGAAGGGCTTGAGGAGGTAGTCGGCGACACCGAGGCGCACGGCAGCGCGCACGGCATCCCCCTCCTTGGCGGCGGTGATGACGATGGCGTCGCAGGGGTGCTCGCCCCGGTGCAGGTCGGTGAGGAGGTCCAGGCCGAACCGGTCGGGGAGGTAGAGGTCGAGCAGGAGGAGGTCTGGGCGAAGGCGAGCCACGGCATCCGCGGCCTGGGTGCCGGTGTGGGCGACGCCGACGACCTCGAAACCGGCCACCCGCTCGACGAACCCGACGTGGATGCGGGCCACCATGAAGTCGTCGTCGACGACGAGCACCCTGATCATGAGAATGCCTCCGCAGCAACCGTATCGGCGATGGTCGACACCCCGAGTCGGGCGACGAACGACGTGGCGCCGTCCTCGCGCTCGACGGTGATCTCGCCCCCGCGCCGCCGGCAGACGAGCCGGGTCAGCGCCAGGCCCACGCCGTGCTCCATGGGGTCGACGCGCTTCGTCGTGATCCCGTGCTCGAAGATCGAGCTGACGAGCTCGTCGGGGATGCCGGGCCCGGAGTCGGTGACGACGATCTCGACGCTGCTCTGGTCCTGGCGCACCCGCACCCGAACCCACGGCGGGGATGCCGTGCCCCGCGGCGCGTGCTCGAGGGCGTTGTCGACGAGGTTGCCGAGCACCGTGGCGACGTCGGCCGCGTCGTGCGCCTCGAGGCGCTCGAGGCCGCTCTCCTCGCTGATGACCAGGTCGACCCGGCGCTCGTTGGCCGCCGCGACCTTGGCCATGAGCAGTGCCGCGATCGTCGGGTCGCGCACGAGGCTGCTCAGGGTGAGGTCGAGCGCGTGCCGCCGCTCGGTGACGGTGTCGACATAGCGCACCACCTCGTCGATCTCCCCGATCTGGATGAGGCCGCTGATGGTGTGCAGCTGGTTGGCGAACTCGTGGGCCTGGGCGCGCAGCACGTGCGACGTCGAGCGGAACGAGCCGATCTCGCGCTCGAGGTCGGCCAGTGCGGTGCGGTCCCTCATCGTCGTGACGGTACCGAGCACGCGGTCCCCACTCACCACGCGCATGGTGTTCATCACGAGCACGCGCCCGCGCCGGATCACCACCTCGTCGCGCGCCGCGGTGACGTGGTCCTCGGGGTCGAGGCCGGGGGTGTTGCGGGTGTTCTCCCCTGCCAGCACCTCGCGCAGCCGGCCCTCGATGCGCAGGTCCTCGATCGAGGTGCCGATGGCGTGCTCGGGCAGGTCGAGCAGCTGGCGGGCCACCTCGTTGACCAGGGTGATGCGGTGCTGGGGGTCCAGGGCGATGACACCCTCGGCGATGCCGCGCAGCATGGCCTCGCGGTGCTCGGCGAGCCCGGCGATCTCGCCCGGCTCCAGCCCCCGGGTCTGGCGCTTGATGCGCCTGGACAGCAGCCACGACCCGACGAGCCCGACGAGGAGGGCGATCCCGAGATAGGTCAGCAGGTACGAGGACGTGCCCTGCAACCGCTCCCACGTCGAGGGCGCCCGACCAGCTCGCTCCGGACGCCACACGCGGGTCCCCCAGCGGCATCGGCGCCCCCTCGAGCGAGGGGTGCGTGGACACGCGGACGTCGAGGTCGGTCTCGGCGAAGCTCACCGAGGACACCGAGGTCTGCGTCACGAGGCTCTGGGCGAGGGTGGCCAGGCCGGTGCGGGTCTCGGTCTCGGCGAGGCTGGCCCGCACGAGGGGGCTGCTCGCGACCTGCTCGGCGAGGGCGGCCACCCGCCGCCCCTCGACGCGCTCGAACGTCGCCGCCGACTGGGCGAGGGACACGGCGGCCACGGCCACGAGGACGACGGCGATGATCGCGAGCTGCAGGGCGAACAGCTGCCCGGCCAGCGTCGATCGAGGCCGCCTCCGCATGACCACTATGAACTCAACCTTCTCTGCCGACACAAGCGCGACAGCAGCAACTGCGCGCCCCCACGATCATGGCGTCCGACTCTCCCAGACGAAAGCGATCTCAACGATGAGACTCCACCACATCGCCCTCGGCGCCATCCTCGCGTCCGCCCTCGCCGTCTCCGGCTGCGGGGCGACCAAGGACCAGGGTGCCGGCGACTCGTCCTCGGCAGCGGCCGGCAGTGCAGCCCCCGCCACCGGCCTGCAGTACATGGTTCCGAACTCCCCGGGCGGCGGCTACGACACCACCGCACGCGCCGCGGCCCAGGTCATGGAGAAGGAGGGCATCACCGGCACGGTGCAGGTCTTCAACCTCCCGGGGGCCGGTGGCACCGTCGGCCTCCAGCGGGTCGTCAACGAGAAGGGCAACGGCAAGCTGGCCATGCAGATGGGGCTCGGCGTCGTCGGCGCGGCCTACACGCAGAAGACCGAGGCCTCGCTGAACGACACCACCCCGATCGCCAAGCTCATCGAGGAGGCCGGCGCGATCGTCGTGCCCAAGGACTCCCCGTACCAGGACATCAACCAGCTGGTCGAGGCGTGGAAGAAGGACCCCAAGGGCCTCGCGGTCGGTGGCGGCTCCTCCCCGGGTGGGCCGGACCACCTGCTGCCGATGCAGCTCGCGCAGGCGGTCGGAATCGACCCCAAGGCCGTGAGCTTCGTGTCCTACGACGGCGGCGGTGAGCTGCTGCCGGCGCTGCTCGGCAGCAAGATCGCCTTCGGCGCCAGCGGGTTCGGCGAGTTCCTCGACCAGGTCGAGGCCGGTGACGTGCGGGTCCTCGCCGTGACCAGCGCCGAGCGCGTCGACGCCCTCAAGGACGTGCCCACGCTCAAGGAGAGCGGCATCGACCTCGAGTTCACGAACTGGCGCGGGGTCGTGGCACCTCCCGGCATCTCCGAGGAGGACAAGGCGGTCTGGATCGACGCGTTCACGAAGATGCACGCCTCGGCGGGCTGGAAGGCCGAGCTCGAGAAGCGCGGCTGGGTCGACGCCTTCGCCACCGGTGAGGAGTTCGGGACCTTCCTCAAGGCTCAGGACACCGAGGTCGCCGAGATCCTGAAGACGCTCGGCCTGGCATGAGCGTCCAGGACATCGCTCCTGCGACGGGGGTCGGCGACCGCGCGCAGTACGGCGTGTGCGCGGCGCTGGCCCTCCTCGGGGTGGTCGTCATCGTCGACGCCACCCGCATCGGGGCAGCCACGAGCAGCAACGACCCGGTCGGGCCGAAGGCCCTGCCGTTCATCATCGGCGCCGCGCTGGTCCTCATCTCGGTGTTCTACGCACTCGACGTCGCCCGTGGTGGCGTCGGTGAGGCCGAGGGCGGTGAGGACGTCGAGCTCGGCGCCCCCGCCGACTGGCGCACCGTCGGCCTTCTCGCCGGTGCCTTCGTGCTCAACGCCCTGCTCATCGAGCGGCTCGGCTGGGTCATCAGCGGAGCGCTGCTGTTCGCGATGTCGGCCTACGCGCTCGGCAACCGCCACCACGCCCGCGGCCTGGCCGTCGGGATCGTCATGAGCCTGACGACCTTCTACGCGTTCGCGATCGGTCTCGGCGTGAGCCTGCCGGCCGGCATCCTGCAGGGAATCCTGTGATGGACAACATCAACGGCCTGCTCGGCGGCTTCGCCGACGTCATCACCCCGATGAACCTCCTCATCGCCCTCCTCGGCGTGCTCATCGGCACGGCCGTGGGCGTGCTGCCCGGTATCGGCCCCGCCATGACGGTCGCGCTGCTGCTGCCACTCACCTACGGCCTGCCCGTCGAGCAGTCGCTCATCCTGTTCGCCGGCATCTTCTACGGCGGCATGTACGGCGGCTCGACGACGTCGATCCTGCTCAACACCCCCGGTGAATCGGCATCGGTCGTCACCGCCCTCGAGGGCAACAAGATGGCCAAGTCGGGCCGGGCCGCGCAGGCCCTGGCCACGGCGGCCATCGGCTCGTTCGTCGCCGGCACCATCGGCACGGCGCTCATCGTGCTCGTCATGCCGCAGGTCGTCGACTTCGCCATCACCCTCGGCTCGCCCGAGTTCCTCGCGATCATCCTCGTGGCCTTCGTCGGCACGGCGGCCATCCTCGGCTCCTCCCGGGTGCGCGGCTTCGCAGCCCTGCTCGTCGGGCTCACCCTCGGTCTCGTCGGCACCGACTTCGTCACCGGCCAGCAGCGGTTGACGTTCGGCAGTCCGTTCCTCGCCGACAACATCGACGTCGTCGTCATCGCGGTCGGCATCTTCGCCGTCGGCGAGGCCCTGTGGGTCGCGGCCCACCTGCGGCGCAAGGCGGCCACGGTGATCCCCGTTGGTCGTCCGTGGCTCTCGCGCGAGGACTGGGGTCGCTCGTGGAAGCCCTGGCTTCGCGGCACCGCCCTCGGCTTCCCGTTCGGGGCGATCCCCGCCGGTGGTGCCGAGATCCCGACGTTCCTGTCCTACCTCACCGAGCGCAAGCTCTCGAAGAACCCTGAGGAGTTCGGCAAGGGCGCCATCGAGGGTGTCGCCGGCCCGGAGGCCGCGAACAACGCGTCCGCCGCCGGCACGATGGTGCCGCTGCTCGCCCTCGGACTGCCGACGAACGCGACGGCCGCCATCATCATCGCGGCCTTCATGAGCTACGGCATCGAGCCCGGCCCCCTCCTGCTCACCAAGGAGCCGGACCTGGTGTGGATGCTCATCGCCAGCCTGTTCATCGGCAACTTCTTCCTGCTCGTGCTGAACCTGCCGCTCGCGCCGACCTGGGCCAAGCTGCTGCGCATCCCGCGTCCGTACCTCTACGCGGGGATCCTCTTCTTCGCGTCGATGGGTGCGTATGCCGTCAACGGCCAGCCGTTCGACCTCTACCTGCTGCTGGCGCTGGGTTTCCTCGGCTTCGCGATGCGTCGCTTCGGGATCCCGGTGCTGCCGCTGATCGTCGGGGCCATCCTCGGGCCGTTGTTCGAGCGGCACCTGCGGCGCTCGCTGCAGACCTCCGGTGGTGACCTGTCCGGCCTGTTCGGTGGGCCGGTCGCCTGGGTCTGCTACGCCCTGATCATCGCGGTGCTGCTCTGGCCGCTGCTCGCACGCCTTCGCCCGTCGCGCCAGGAAGGAATCGCGTCATGACCGTCCTCGTCGGCTACATCCCGAACCCGTTGGGAGAGGCCACCATCCGCGCCGGGGTCGAGGAGGCCCGACGCCGGGCCGAGCCCCTCGTCGTCGTCAACATGTCGCGCGACGACGTGCTCGTCGACGCCCACCGGGCGGCATCCGACGACCTCGCCCGGGTGGAGCGCGACGTCGCCGAGCTCGGGGTCGAGGTCGAGGTGGTGCGCATCGAGCAGGGCAGCGACCCCGCGACGGCGATCGTCGAGGCCGCCGCCGAGCGCGGCGCCTCGGTCATCGTCATCGGGCTGCGGCACCGCACCCCGGTGGGCAAGCTCATCATGGGCTCGGTGGCGCAGCGCATCCTGATCGATGCCGCGTGTCCCGTCCTGGCCGTCAAGGAGGGGTCGGCGTGAGCGTCTCGACGGCGGACCTCTGGGACGAGCGCGGCGACGAGCTGCAGTCCTGCTCAGTGCAGTTGCGGCACTTCGGCGGGCGCACTTCCTTCACCGGGGTGATCAGCACGGTGCGCTGCCACCGGGACAACGCGCTCGTGAAGTCGGCCCTGGCAGAGCCCGCGGAGGGGCGGGTTCTCGTCGTCGACGGCGGCGGGTCGCTCGAGTCGGCGCTCATGGGTGACCTCATCGCGGCATCCGCGGTGGACAACGGGTGGGCGGGCGTCGTCATCCACGGCGTCGTGCGTGACGTCGTGGCGCTGCGCTCGCTGGATCTCGGCGCCGTCGCGCTGGGGTCGAACCCGCGCAAGAGCGCCAAGGACGGGGTCGGCGAGCGTGACGCGCCCGTGTCGTTCGGAGGTGTCGAGTTCGTGCCCGGGCAGCAGATCTGGGTCGACGAGGACGGTGTGGTCGCCACCCACCCCTGACGGCCCCCACCCCCGTCCGGAACCCATCCCGGTCGGAACTTTCCCGCCCGATGCCAGAAGGTTCACCTTCGCCCCACTTCTTAGCTGGGGCGAAGGTGAACCTTCTGATGTCAAGCAGGGTCCGGCCGGTCGTCCAGGGTGCGCAGGATGCGCTCGAGGTCCGCGCGGTCGGTGGCGCTGAGGCGGGCGAAGTAGGTGTCGGCGTCAGCACGCCGGGCCTGCCCGATCTCGTGCACCAACTGCCGTCCGGATGCCGTGAGCACCAACACCGTCGCCCGCCGGTCGCCGGGGTCGGGTTCTCGGGCGAGCAGCCCGCGCGCCTCCAGGGCGTCGACCACGTCGGTCACCGACCGGGGTGCGACCCGCAGGTGCCCGGCCAGCTCCCCGGGCCGGATGCCCTCGTGGCGGCTGATGACCTTCAGGGCGCGAGCGTGGTGCGGGGCGATCTCCCACGGGGCCATGGCCTCGGCGCCGCGTCGGCGCAGGATGCGCGCCACCCGCATGACGAGGTCACCGAGGTCGGGGGTCTCGGACGAGGCGGGCCGGGTCATGCGGGGAATGGTAGCGCGAAGTCGTGTGTTTGACTCATTGTGAGGTAACCTCACGACTACTTCGTCCGAGAGGAGGACGCCCATGACGGCGACCCTCACTGAAACCCGATCCCCGCACGCCGGCGCGGCCCACGGCCCCGGCGCCGCGGCATCCACCCCCATGTTCGATCGCGCAGAACGCGGCGGCCGAGGCGGCGGCGGTGGTCGCGGCGGCCCGATGACCATCGACCCCCGCGACAAGGCCCAGCTCGCCGACGCCCCCGTGCCGTTGTCCCGAGTGCTCGCGCTCTTCCGCCCGCACCGCGGCCGGGTGGCCGTCGTCGTCGCGATCATCGTCGTGACGAGCATCGTGTCCCTGGCCCAGCCGTTCCTGGTGCGCGAGATCGTCGACGTCGCGCTGCCCCAGCAGGACGTCCGCCTGCTGTTGCTCGCCGTCGGCGGCATGGTCGCCGTCGCGGCGATCACCCAGCTGCTCGGCGTGCTCCAGACGTGGCTGTCGACCCAGGTCGGTCAGCGCGTCATGCACGAGCTGCGAACCCGCGTGTTCACCCACCTCCAGCGCCAGTCGCTCGGCTTCTTCACCCGCACTCGCGGCGGGGAGGTGCAGTCGCGCCTGACCAACGACGTCAACGGGATGCAGGGCGTCGTCACCTCGACCGCCACGTCCATCGCCGCGAACCTCACGACGGCCGTCGCCACGGCGATTGCGATGGTCGCGCTCTCGTGGCGCCTGGCGCTGCTCTCGCTTCTCGTCATCCCGCCGGCCCTCTGGCTGACGCGCAAGGTCGCCCTGATCCGGCGAGCCGTGACCGCGCAGCAGCAACGCCACCTCGCCGACCTCAACCACCAGATCGACGAGGGGCTCTCGGTGAGCGGCGTGCGCCTGGCCAAGACGCTCGGCACCTCGACCCGCAACGCGCAGCGCTTCGCGACGACCTCGCACGAGCTCGTCGACCTCGAGCTGCGCTCGCAGCTCGCCGGGCGCTGGCGGATGGCCACGATGCAGATCGTCTTCGCCGTCATCCCGGCCCTGGTCTACCTCGCGGCCGGTCTGCCGGCGACGTCGAGCGGCATGACGATCGGCACGCTCGTCGCCTTCACGACGCTCCAGGCCGGCATCTTCCGACCGCTCATGGGGCTGCTCAACGTCGGTGCGCAGTGGGTCGCGTCGATGGCGCTGTTCTCCCGCGTCTTCGAGTACCTCGACCTCGTGCCCGACGTCCCGGCACCGGCGCACCCGGTGCCGCTCGACCCGGCATCCGTGCGGGGATCGGTCGCCCTCCAGGGCGTCACCCTGCGCTACCCCGGCGCCGACCGGGATGCCGTCGCCGGGCTCACGCTCTCGGTTCCGGCCGGGTCGACGCTGGCCCTCGTCGGGGCCACCGGCTCGGGCAAGTCGACCGTCGCCGGGCTGCTGGCGAGGTTGCACGACCCGGATGCCGGGCGGGTCACGGTTGACGGGGTCGACGTGCGCGACCTCGACCCGGACGTGCTCGCATCGATCGTCGGGGTGGTCTCGCAGGAGAGCTACCTCGTGCACGCCTCGGTGCGTGACAACCTGCTGCTCGCCCGCCCCGAGGCGAGCGAGGGGGAGCTGTGGGCGGCGCTGGCCGCAGCCCAGGTCGCCGACCTCGTGGCGTCCCTGGCCGACGGACTCGACACCGTCGTGGGGGCGCGTGGGCACCGCTTCTCCGGGGGTGAGCAGCAGCGACTCGCTGTTGCCCGCACGATCCTGCGCGACCCCCCGGTGCTCGTGCTCGACGAGGCCACCTCGGCCCTCGACACCAGCACCGAGCGGGCCCTCCAGCGGGCGCTCGACGAACTGGCCCGTGGACGCACCACCATCACGATCGCCCACCGCCTGTCGACCGTGCGCGACGTCGACCGGATCGCCGTGCTCGACGCCGGCCGCCTCGTCGAGTCGGGCACCCACGACGAACTGGTCGCTGCGGGCGGGCAGTACGCCGCCCTCGTCGCCGCCACTGCCGGCTCGACCCCCGCCCCCACCCCCGGGCGTCCCCACATCGACCAACAGGTCACTCGGGGTACGGGTCGGGAGTCTCAGTCCTGAGACGGTTGCCGTCCGCGCGCCTGTCGCGGACGGCATCCGTCGCGCTCCAATGGACGTCATGAGCAGCGCATCCGCCACCCCCGGGCTCGAGCCCGTCACCGTCGGTCTCGGCCCCCTCACCATCGACGAGGTCGTGCAGGTCGCCCGCCACGGCGCCCCCATCGCCCTGGCCCCGGAGTCGCTCGCCGAGGTGCGCCGCACCCGCGAGGTCATCCGTGGCCTGGCCGACGACACCGAGCCGCACTACGGCGTCTCCACCGGCTTCGGGGCGCTGGCCACCCGTCACATCCCCACCGAGATGCGCCGCCAGCTGCAGCGCTCCCTCGTCCGCTCGCACGCGGCCGGCTCCGGCCCCGAGGTCGAGCGCGAGGTCGTGCGGGCCCTGATGCTGCTGCGCATCTCCACCCTCGCGACCGGGCGCACCGGGATCCGCGAGCAGACCCTGACGACCTACGTCGGCATGCTCAACGCCGGCATCGCGCCGGTCGTTCACGAGTACGGCTCACTCGGCTGCTCCGGCGACCTCGCACCGCTGTCGCACTGCGCGCTCGCGCTCATGGGCGAGGGTGTGGTTCGCGACGCGAACGGCGATCGGATGCCGGCCGCTGACGCGCTCGCTGCCGCCGGCATCGAGCCGGTCGAGCTCGAGGAGAAGGAGGGTCTGGCCCTCATCAACGGCACCGACGGCATGCTCGGCATGCTCTGCCTGGCCATCCACGACCTGCGCGACCTGCTCGTCGTCGCGGACGTGGCGACGGCCATGTCGGTCGAGGGCCTGCTCGGCAGCGACGACGTCTTCGCCGCCGACCTGCACGCCCTGCGGCCCCAGCCCGGCCAGGCCGTGTCGGCGGCGAACATCCGAACCCTGATGGCACGCAGCGGTATCCGTGAGAGCCACCGCACGCAGGCCTGCACCCGCGTCCAGGACGCCTACTCGCTGCGCTGCGCCCCGATCGTCGCCGGCTCAGCCCGCGACACCGTCGACCACGCCGCGCGCGTCGCCGGCTGGGAGCTCGCCTCGGCGGTCGACAACCCCGTCGTCACCCCCGACGGCCGCGTCGAGAGCAACGGCAACTTCCACGGCGCCCCGGTGGCCTACGTGCTCGACTTCCTCGCCATCGTCGCGGCCGACGTCGCCTCGATGTCCGAGCGCCGCACCGACCGTTTCCTCGACACGGCGCGCAACCACGGCCTGCCGCCGTTCCTCGCCGACGACCCCGGCGTCGACAGCGGCCACATGATCGCGCAGTACACCCAGGCCGCGATCGTCTCCGAGATGAAGCGCCTGGCCGCGCCCGCCTCCGTCGACTCCATCCCGAGCTCGGCCATGCAGGAGGACCATGTCTCGATGGGCTGGTCGGCCGCCCGCAAGCTGCGGCGCTCGGTCGACGGCTTGTCGCGCGTGCTGGCGGTCGAGGTGCTCACGGCCGCGCGCGGCATCCAGTTGCGGGCGCCGTTGGAACCGGCGCCCGCAACGGCGTCCGTCGTCGCCACGCTCACGGCGTCGGATGCCGGCCGCCCCGGTCCCGATCGCTGGCTGGCTCCCGAGATCGAGACCGCTGTGGGTCTGGTCGTCGACGGGAGCATCCGCCGCGCGGCCGAGGCCGTCACCGGCCCCCTGGCCTAGGGGTCAGCCGAGTCCGAAGCGGGCGGTCAGCACCTGGGCGATGGCGTCACTGTCGTCAGCAGCAGGCTGTGGGATGCCAAGGGCGCGACCTATGGCGCGGTTGGCACCCCTCAAGCTGCCATCGCTGCTGCTCCGACAGCCGTCACATCAAACCGAGACCGGCGCGTCCCGTCTCGTTGAGGTCTGCCGCGCTGAACCGGCCCCGCCACTCGCGCTCGTAGTGCTCCTCGGGGAAGTCGCTCGGGCTGGACCCGGTGAGGAACGCCTCGCGCACGTGCTCGCTGTAGACCTCGTTGCGGGGGCACCAGGGTGCGGCCGGGATGTACATGACGTTGCCCCAGCCCTGTTGGTCCTGCACTGGCGCCACGCTGTGGATCATGTCGGCGTGCCACCAGACGGAGTCGCCGGCGCGCACGTCGGGGATGCCGGCCATGGCGCGAAGCAGGAGCGAGTGCCACTTCTCGTTGGCGGGGAACACCTGCCCCGTCGTGACCCCGCACATGTCGTCGTCGGCGACGTCATCGAGCAGCGGGCGCAGCATGAGGTAACCCATTGCCTCGGGGATCGGCACGGTCTGCAGCACCCCCTGGTCGTGGTCCATGTCGGACAGGGCCGTCCAGCCCTGGAAGGTCCGAAAGGCCGAGCACATGGTCGAGCCGGGGTACTGCGGGCCGGCGGTGCGGTGGGCGGAGTCCCACGGGTCGTACTGCTCGACCGTGCCGTCGAACAGGTGCCCGAAGGCCTGCTGGTAGGCCGTCGTCATCCACAGGTCGAGGGTGCCGGGGTCGAGGTGGGAGCCCAGGCCGGCTGAGTCGACTCCCGGCGGGCGGCGTCGGATGCGGTCGGGGTAGAGGGAGTCGCGCGCGGGGTCGAACCACTGGACGCCGTCGGACTCGCTGACCCACTGGGCGTTGAGGAACGCCTGCACGCGGGCCATCCGCTCGCTCTGGCGAGCCTGCATCTGGGCTGGGGACCAGTAGACGGGGTAGATCTCGGGCTTGGAGCCGACCGTGCCGAAGAAGTCGTCACCGGGCCCGCGGTAGTTCTCGAAGAACTGGTTGCTCTCGACGTAGTCGACGATCCCGGCATCCCACTCCAGGGCCTGCTCGCGGGGGAAGTGGCCACGCACGACGAGGCAGCCACGGCGGTGCAGCGCCTCGAGCTGCTCCGTGGTCACGGCGCCCGACTCGATGTCGGCGTAGTCGATGACGGGCCACACGTTCTCGCCCGCAGCAAGGGCGGCCTCGATGGCCTCGACCTGCTCGGTCACGCGTGCCTCGATGACGGCGAAGACCTCCTCGACCGTGCGGCCGGAGGCCTCGATGCGCGCCCGCAGCGCAACCTTGACCTCGCGGATGGCCTCACCCAGGTCCCCGGGCGTGCTCTCCCAGTGGGGTAGGGGAGGCAGCGGGTCCGCAGGCGTGGTCGCTCGGGTCGGCTCGGCGAGGCCAAGGTCGGTGCTCTGGGTCTGGACGGACATCCGCGTCAACTCCTATTGGTAGGACTCCTTACAAATGAGATTAGCCGCGATCCTGCGTTTTGGCAAGAGTCCTTATTAGACTGCCGGCGTGACCACGGTGATGCCGTCCCTCGACCTGCTCCGCTCGCTGTCGGACGAGCACGTGCTGGGTGCCTTCATCGACCACCCGCGCCTGACGAGAACAGAGCTTGCCGAGCTCACCGGCATCTCCAAGCCCACGGTCTCGGAGAGCGTGCGGCGCCTCGTCGCGGCGGGGCTCGTGCTCGACACCGGTGAGCGCACCACCGGTCGGGGCCGCTCGGGCTCCTACTTCGCGCTCTCGCCGGCGCTTCCCGGCGCCCTCGTCGTCGACATCGCCCCGCATGCCGTGACGGTCGAGAGCGTGGATGTCCGGGGCCACGTCCACGCACGAACCCAGCGGTTGTTGACCGCCCCGACGCGGCCGGCGACGGTGCGACGCGCCCTGAAGGCGGCGGCATCCGAGGCCGTGTCGGTAACCGTCACCGGTGGCACGCCCACGCCGTCCTTGGCCGTCGTCAGCGCGGCCGACCCCGTCGATCGTGTGACCGGTCGCCTGGTGCACCTGCCCGACTCCCCGTTCCTCATCGGGGAGTTCGACCCGGTCGGCGAGTTGAGCGGTTTCGTGTCGGGCGAGGTCGTCGTCGACAACGACGTGAACTGGGCCGCTCGCGCGGAGGCGGGGGGCGGCGACTTCGCGTACCTGCACCTCGGAGCGGGTCTGGGCTGCGCGGTCGTCGCCGACGGTGTGGTGCTGCGTGGGCACGGGGGCCTCGCCGGCGAGATCGCCCACGTGATGACCCGTGACCGCAGAGGCCGGGCGGTGACGTTCACCGAGTTCTTCGCCGCCGTGGGCCTGCGCCGAGCCGACAGCGCGGCCGTCGACGTCGAGGCCCTGATCGCGCGTGCCAACGCCGGCGGCCGTGCGGGAGCCGCCTTTCGCGCCTCCCTCGGGGCGGCCATCGCCGGCGCACTGACCGCGGTCATCGCCCTGGCGGACCCCGGTGAGGTCGTCGTCGGCGGGGAGTGGGGCAGCGACCCGGTGGTGCTTGAGGCTGCGCGAACAGCCCTCGTGGCGGCGCCGAGGACCGTGGCGCTGCGGGCGCCCGGATGTACCCATGAGGCTGCCCTGGTCGGGGCCCGTACCCAGGCGACCGCCATGCTGCGGCGCGACCTCCTCGCCACCCTGAGGTAGACACGGCCTCGCCGTCTCGGATCCCAGACGACACCGGCGCTCACCCCCTTCTGGCGCGGGGTCGCCGGCGGGACAGTGGTGAGCAGAAGCCAGCGACCCCGACTCGAAGGAGACCCCCATGGACGGCGCCCGCCCCGTACGCAGCCCCCGCGGCACCACCCTCACGGCCCGCCAGTGGTCGACCGAGGCCCCCCTGCGGATGCTCATGAACAACCTCGACCCCGAGAACGCCGAGCGCCCCGACGACCTCGTCGTCTACGGCGGCACCGGCCGGGCCGCGCGTGACTGGAAGTCCTTCGACGCCATGGTCCGCACCCTCACCACGCTCAAGGCCGACGAGACGATGCTCGTTCAGTCGGGCCGCCCGGTCGGCGTCATGCAGACCCACGAGTGGGCGCCGCGCGTGCTCATCGCCAACTCCAACCTCGTCGGCGACTGGGCGACCTGGCCCGAGTTCCGCCGCCTCGAGCACCTTGGCCTCACGATGTACGGCCAGATGACGGCCGGGTCGTGGATCTACATCGGCACCCAGGGCATCGTCCAGGGCACCTACGAGACCTTCGCCGCGGTGGCCGAGAAGCGGTTCAACGGCACCCTGGCCGGCACCCTGACCCTCACCGGCGGCTGCGGCGGCATGGGTGGCGCCCAGCCGCTCGCGGTCACCATGAACGAGGGCGTCTGCCTCGTGGTCGACGTCGACCCCGCCCGCCTGCACCGCCGCGTCGACCACCGCTACCTCGATGAGGTCGCCCACGACCTCGACGACGCCGTCGAGAAGGTGCTGCGCGCCAAGGCCGAGCGTCGCGCCTGGTCGGTCGGGGTCGTCGGCAACGCTGCCGAGATCTTCCCCGAGCTGCTGCGCCGCGGCGTGCCGATCGACATCGTCACCGACCAGACCAGCGCCCACGACCCGCTGTCCTACCTGCCCGAGGGTGTGGCGCTGGAGGAGTGGGCCGAGCTCGCCGAGAAGAAGCCCGAGGAGTTCACCGACCGCGCCCGGGCCTCGATGGCCAAGCAGGTCAAGGCGATGGTCGAGTTCCAGGACGCCGGCGCCGAGGTCTTCGACTACGGCAACTCGATCCGTGACGAGGCCCGTCAGGGCGGCTACGAGCGGGCGTTCGAGTTCCCCGGCTTCGTGCCGGCCTACATCCGGCCGCTGTTCTGCGAGGGCAAGGGCCCGTTCCGCTGGGCCGCCCTCTCGGGTGACCCCAAGGACATCGCCGTCACCGACAAGGCCGTGCTCGACCTGTTCCCCGACAACGACCGCCTGCACAAGTGGATCCGCGGCGCGCAGGAGCGCATCGCCTTCCAGGGCCTGCCGGCGCGGATCTGCTGGCTCGGCCAGGGTGAGCGCGACAAGGCCGGGTTGGCGTTCAACGACCTCGTGCGCACCGGTGCGGTCCAGGCCCCGATCGTCATCGGCCGCGACCACCTCGACACCGGCTCGGTGGCCAGCCCCTACCGCGAGACCGAGTCGATGCTCGACGGGTCCGACGCGATCGCCGACTGGCCGCTGCTCAACGCGCTCGTCAACACGGCATCCGGCGCGTCGTGGGTCTCGATCCACCACGGTGGCGGCGTCGGCATCGGCCGCTCGCTGCACGCCGGTCAGGTCTCGCTCGCGGACGGCACCGACCTCGCGGCGCAGAAGCTCGAGCGCGTGCTGACCAACGACCCGGCCATGGGTGTCATCCGGCACGTCGATGCCGGGTACGACATCGCCGAGCGCACCGCCGCCGAGCAGGGTGTCCGCATCCCGATGCGCGAGTCCTGATCCCCTCCGCGACTGATTGCACTGCAGCCACCCGGATCCGGGTGGCTGCAGTGCAATCAGTCAGTTCTGGAGGGGGTCGGTGATGTCGGCGACGTCGGCACTCAGGGCGACCAGCGCGGCATCCGCCTCAACCGTCGCCGCGACACCGTGTGCCCCCGCCCCGAGCGACACCCTGCGCCCGGTCATGCTCACGTCGGCGATGACCGGCCAGGCCGTCGTCGAGCCGAACGGAGTGATCGTGCCGCGCTCGTACCCCGTGACCTCGAGGGCCGTCGCGGCATCCGGCATCGACACGCGGTTCACGCCGAGGTACGCGCGCAGCTTGGGCCACGAGATCTCCCGGTCGCCCGGCACGAGCACGAACAGGAAGTCGCCCTCGCCGCGCCGCACCACGAGCGTCTTGACGATGTCGCGCGGTTCGACCCCGCGAGCGGCGGCCGCCTCGGCCAGCGATCCCACGCGCCCGTGTCGCGTGATGGAGAAAACGATCCCGGATGCCGTCAGCGCATCTTGCGCTCGGCCCTCGCCTGACGTCGTCATCGGCCCAGAGTACGGCCCGACCCGGCGACGGCGGAGGGGCCGCTCGTCTGGCACCCGAGACAAGTCCACCGCTCTTGCGCCCCCGCGACGGCGCCGGAGTTGGTCCAATGGACCCATGGTCACGATGGCGAGCCCCGGGGGTGCGGTCGGCCCCCCGAGCCCGGCCGTGAACGGCTTCCGACGACTGTGGCAGGACCTGCACGACATCGGTCGTTCCCGCGACACCGGCGGCTACAACCGATTCGCCTGGACCAGGGAGGACCACGACCTGCGCGAGTGGTTCACCGCCCAGTGCCAGCAGCGTGGTCTCGACGTCACCACCGACCGGATGGGCAACCAGTGGGCCTGGTGGGGCGACCCCGACGCCGCGGTCGCCGCGGGTGACTCCGGGGTGGTCATCGGGTCACACCTGGACTCGGTTCCAGACGGCGGCGCGTTCGACGGCCCGCTCGGCGTCGTCGGCGCCCTCGCGGCCATCGACCACCTGCGGGCGACCGGCTTCACCCCGACCCGCCCCATCGGCGCGGTGAACTTCGTCGACGAGGAGGGCGCCCGCTTCGGGGTCGCCTGCGCGGGCTCGCGCGTCATCACCGGCGTCCTCGGTGCGGACAGAGCCCGTGGCCTGACCGACCGTGACGGCACCTCGATGGCCGAGGCGATGCGAGCTGCCGGGCGCGACCCCGGCACGCTCGGGCGCGACGACGAGACGCTCGCCCGGATCGGCACCTTCGTCGAGCTGCACGTCGAGCAGGGTCGCCGCCTCGTCGACCTCGGCCACGCCGTCGGTGTGGGCAGCGACATCTGGCCCCACGGTCGGTGGCGCGTCGACCTCCCCGGCGAGGCCAACCACGCCGGCACCACCCGCCTCGAGGACCGCGAGGACGCCATGCTCGGCCTCGCCGCCATGATCATCGCCGCCCGCCGGGCCGCCACCCAGCACGGCTGCGTCGCCACGGTGGGCAAGGTCAACGTCGTGCCGGGCGGTGTCAACGCGATCGCCAGCGGCGCCACGGGCTGGCTCGATGCGCGCGGCGCCGATGCGGATGCGGTGCGGCGGGTCGTCGCGGACGTCGGGGCCGTCGTCGCCGACTTCGACGGGCTCGTCACCCAGGAGTCCTGGACCCCGACGACGATGTTCGACCCGGCCCTCGCGCAGCAGATGGCGGCGCGGCTGGGCGGCGTCCCGGTGATCGGGACGGGCGCGGGACACGACGCCGGAATCCTCGCGAACGACGGCATCCGCACCGCCATGCTGTTCGTGCGCAACCCGACAGGGGTGTCGCACTCACCCGACGAGTGGGCGTCGGCCGACGACTGCGTCGCCGGGGTGCTGGCACTCGCCGACGTGGTCAGCGACCTCGCCGGGGCGGACGCCGTGCGCGGTGACGCGACCGACGAGCAGGCGGAAGGACCCGCCGCGTGAACACCTACTGGTGCGAACACGCCGCCCTGCCCGACGGCATCCGCCGCTCGGTGCGCGTCGAGGTGGCCGAGGGCAGGGTCGCCGCCGTCACACCCGGTGAGCCCGCCCGACCGGGCGACGTCGTCGTGCACGGCGTCACCCTGCCCGGCCTCGCGAACGGCCACAGCCACGCCTTCCACCGGGCGCTGCGCGGACGCACCCACGACGACGGCGGCAACTTCTGGACGTGGCGCAAGGCGATGTATGCCGTGACCCACCGCCTCGACCCGCAGACCTACCAGGCCCTGGCCACGGCGGTCTTCGCCGAGATGGTCCTCGCCGGGTTCACCGTCGTCGGGGAGTTCCACTACCTCCACCACGCGGCCGGTGGTCGCCGGTACGACGACCCGAACGCGATGGGGGTGGCGCTCCTCGACGCGGCGCGCGCGGCCGGCATCCGGATCACGTTGCTCGACACGGTCTACCTCGAGGGTGGGCTCACCGCCGACGGCCACCTGCCCCTGGACGAGGTGCAGCAACGCTTCAGCGACGGCAGCGTCGGTGCCTGGGCGCAGCGCGTCGACCTGCTCGCCGACGACGCGACCAGCCGCATCGGCACCGCGGTGCACTCGGTGCGCGCCGTGCCGGCCCACGACCTGGCGGCCGTCGGCGAGTTCGCCGCGCTCGGGGAGCGACCGCTGCACGTGCACCTGTCGGAGCAGCCGGGCGAGAACGCCGCCTGCCAGGGTTTCCACGGGTGCTCGCCGACCGAGCTGCTCGCTCGCGAGGGGCTGCTGACCCCTGCCACGACGGCCGTGCACGCCACCCACCTCAGCGATCGCGACATCGAGCTGCTCGCCGACACCCGCACGACCGCGTGCTTCTGCCCGACCACCGAGCGCGACCTCGCCGACGGCATCGGCCCGGCGCGCCGCCTGCACGATGCCGGGGCGCCGCTGTCGATCGGGTCGGACCAGCACGCGGTCATCGACCCGTTCGAGGAGATCCGCGGGGTCGAGATGCACGAGCGCCTGGACACCCTCGAGCGTGGTCGGTTCAGCCCGCTCGAGCTCCTCGGCATCGCCACGGTCAACGGCTACCGCTCGCTCGGGTGGGACGACGGAGGGGTCCTGGACGTGGGGGCCCTGGCCGACTTCGTGGGCGTTCGGCTCGACAGCCCACGCACCGCCGGGTGCAGTGCGGCGCAGGTGGTGTACGCCGCGACGTCGGCGGATGTCAGCGACGTCGTCGTCGGCGGGGAGCACGTCGTCGCCGGTGGTCAGCACCGCCTCGGAGACGTCGGCGCGTTGCTCCAGGATGCGATCGCGGCGGTGCGGCGATGACCACCCCCGCTTCCTCTCGACCCGTGGGTACGGGGGGTCGCGCGGCATCCGACGCCGTGCTCGTCACCGGGATCGGTGAGCTCGTCACCTGCGCCGGCGCCGACGGCACCATCGCCGTGGATGCCGCCGCGTCGGTGGCGCAGCGCCTCGGCCTCCTCCGGGATGCCGCGGTGGTCGCCGTCGACGGAGTCGTCGAGTGGGTGGGGCGCGCGGTTGACGCGCCAGCGGCCGATCGTCGCCTCGACCTCGGCGGCCGCGCCGTCGTGCCCGGGTTCGTCGACAGCCACAGCCACCTCGTCTACGCGGGGGACCGGGCTGGTGAGTTCTCCGCGCGTATGGCGGGCACTCCCTACGACGGGGGCGGCATCGGGGTGTCCGTCAGCGCCACGCGAGCCGCCAGTGACGACGAGCTGCGCGCCCTGCTCCAGGCCCGGATCGCCGAGATGCGGGCGCTCGGCACGACGACCGTCGAGATCAAGAGCGGATACGGCCTCAGCGTCGCCGACGAGGAGCGATCGCTGCGCCTGGCCGCCGAGTTCACCGACGAGGTGACCTTCTTGGGCGCCCACGTCGTACCACCCGAGGCCCGTGCTGACCGGGCCGCCTACGTCGACCTCGTCTGTGGGCCGATGCTCCAGGCCTGCGCCCCCCACGCCCGGTGGATCGACGTCTTCTGCGAGCCGGCCTCACCGCACGCCTTCACCGAGGCCGAGGCGCGCCGGGTCCTCGTGGCCGGGCGGGATGCCGGGTTGGAGGTTCGCGTTCACGGCAACCAGCTCGCGGCCGGGCCCGGGGTGCAGCTGGCCGTCGAGTTCGAGGCTGCGAGCGTGGACCACTGCACCTTCCTCAGCCCCGCCGACGTCGACGCCCTCGTGGGGGCCGCCGGCACCACCGTGGCGACCCTGCTGCCGGGAGTCGAGTTCTCGACCCGGTCTCCCTACCCCGACGCTCGCGGCCTGCTCGACGCCGGGGTCGACGTGGCGCTGGCGAGTGACTGCAACCCGGGAACCTGCAACACGGCATCCCTGCCGTTCGTCATCGCGCTCGCGGTCCGCGAGATGAGGATGACATCGGCCGAGGCGCTCGTCGCCGCCACGGTCGGTGGGGCTCGGGCGCTGCGGCGCGGCGACATCGGGCGGATCGCCGTCGGCGGGCGTGCCGATCTGGCGGTGCTCGAAGCGCCCTCGTTCGAGCACCTCGCCTACCGACCGGGGATGCCGCTGGCCCGGGCCCTCGACCTCACCTGAACCCGGAGGTGCCGGCGTTCGTCATCCGGCCCGAGGTCATCTGGGCCCGAGGTCAGACCGCCTCGTCGCGGATGGCCTCGGGCAGGTGACCCGCCGAGGCCTCGTAGTACGCAGCGGCCTTGCGGGTGGTGAGGGTCTTCGCGGCGCCGACGGCCAGCCCGGTGAGCGCGGCGTAGAGGACCGCCTTGTTGATCGGTGCCTCGGGGCTCTTGGGGTTGACGTCGTCCTGCACGGCCCGTGACCAGATGAGGTCGACGACCTTGGTCGCGAGCACCCCTGCGAGCACGGCTCCCCCGGTGCCCATGATCTTCCAGGCAAGTGGCCCCATGCTGGTCGGTCCTTACGTCGGTGGTGTGGTGCGGTCGCCCGTCCGGCGAACCGCGTCCACTGTAACCGCCAGGGGCTACAGTGGAGGAGTTCAACGACAGGGGAGCGCTGCAGCGCTGAGAGTGCGGTCCGCCGCAGACCCTCGAACCTGATCCGGTTAGCACCGGTGTAGGGAGTCGGGAAATCTCAGGTGGTCCTCCAGCACACCGCGGCTCGTTCGCGGGGCGCTGGCGGCCACTTCCCCGAGGTACACACACCACACCTCGGGAGATGTTTCACATGGCCACACAGATCGAACCCACCACCCAGGAGCCGCGGTCCAGGACCGGTCGCTCCCTCACCGCGACCCGCCCACTCATGGGTTGGCGCACCGTCGACATCCTCACGATCGCCTTCCTCGGCGCGGCCCTCGGCGTCGCCTTCTGGGGCTGGGGCGTGTTCTACAACGGGCCGATCACCGCCCTGAAGATCGGCTACGCGCCGCTCATGGGCCTGTTCTCCGGGCCGTGGTTCCTCGCCGGCGTCGTCGGCGGCCTCGTCGTCCGTCGCCCGGGTGCTGCCCTCTTCTGCGAGGTCGTCGCCGCCCTCGTCTCGATGCTGCCCGGCACCGAGTGGGGCGCGACGGTGCTCATCTCCGGAGTCCTGCAGGGCCTCGGCGCCGAGCTCGTCTTCGCGATCTTCGGCTACAAGGCGTTCGGCCTGGCCGTGGCGTCCCTCGCCGGGGCGATGTCGGCCCCGCTCCAGTGGGGCTTCGAGGTCATGAGCCTGCCGGCGGGCGGTGGCGGGTGGTACGCCGAGTGGGTGATGCGCGACAAGCTCGTCTACCTCGGCGCCATGATGCTCTCCGGTGCGGTCCTCGCCGGTCTCGTCGGGTGGTTGCTCGTGCGAGCCCTCGCCCGGGCCGGTGCGCTGTCGGCGTTCCCGCCGGGGCAGGAACACCGGGAGTCCCACGCTGTCTGACCGGGGCCGGGTCGAGGTCGCCGCCCTCACGTGGCGACCGTTCGGCCGCCGCGACCCCGTGCTGCGCGACCTCACCCTCTCGGTCGAGCCCGGCGAGCGCATGCTGCTCGTCGGGCCGTCCGGGTCGGGCAAGTCCACGCTGCTGCGCGCCATCGCCGGTCTGCTCGAGACGGCGGATGCCGGTGACCTCACCGGGTCGGTGGACGTCGACGGGGTCGTGCCCGGTGCCCGGCCCGGTGCCGTCGGGCTCGTGCTGCAGGAACCCGGGTCCGGAGTCGTCGCGGCCTCTGTCGGGCGCGATGTCGCGTTCGGCCCGGAGAACGTGGGGATGCCGCGCGACGGCATCCGGGCGGTGGTCGCCGACGCGCTCGCCGCCGTCGGGCTCAGGGACCTCGCGCCCGACACCCCGACCTCGGCGCTGTCCGGTGGACAGACCCAGCGGCTCGCGCTCGCCGGCACGCTCGCGCTCGACCCGTCGGTGGTCCTGCTCGACGAGCCGACGGCGATGCTCGACCCGGCGTCGGCGCAGGAGGTGCGCGACGCCGTCGCGGCGCTCTCCTCCCGTCCGGGGGCGCCGACCCTCGTCGTCGTGGAGCACGTGCTCGGGCCGTGGGTCGACCTCGTCGAGCGGCTCGTCGTCCTGTCCGACGACGGTCGGGTCGTCGCCGACGGCCCGGTGCGCGCCACCTTGGAGGCCGAGCGGGAGCGGTTGCTCGCGATGGGCGTGTGGGTGCCGGGGGAGGGCCCGCCCGAGCCGGTGGCCGTCGACCCCGCGCTCGTCACACCGCGGACCG
>Ga0209476_10000526_pt1 | contig 26235 bp, 23 predicted proteins | sample KloWWTrecipitate_FD_187179 | JGI IMG/M metagenome (GOLD analysis project Ga0209476, IMG submission 187179) | Active sludge microbial communities from Klosterneuburg, Austria, studying microevolution and ecology of nitrifiers - Klosterneuburg... | ecosystem: Engineered > WWTP > Aerobic digester... | reverse complement strand
CCTGAAGGACAGCGAGCGGCGCAATGAGGCCCTGCAGCGCAAGCTCGACGCCCTGGCCGAAATCGAACGCAGCCTGGCGCCGCGCAGTCCCGCTCCGATGCTGCCGCACGCGCCCGCACGGTGAGCCAGCGCACTCATTCCGATTCGGTGAGCTCCGCGCCGCACCTGCTGGTCATCGACGATGACGCCGATCTGCTGCGGCTGTTGGTGATGCGTCTGAAGGCAAGCGGCTACCGTGTATCGACTGCAGCCACGGCGCAGGCCGCACGCACGCAACTCGGTGTCGAGCGTTTCGACCTCGTGCTGAGCGACGTACGCCTGCCCGACGGCGACGGACTCGCCCTTTTCGACGACATCCGCCAGCAGCATCCCGCGCTACCCGTCATCCTGCTGACCGCGCACGGCACCATCCCCGACGCGGTCGAAGCCACTTCGCGTGGTGTCTCGGGCTACCTGACGAAACCGTTCGACAGCCAGGCACTACTGGCCCGCATCGCTCACGCCCTGCAGCTTGGCAGCCCAGCGCCGACCGCCAGCCTTGCAGCCGACAAACATTGGCGCAGGGAGCTGATCAGCCACAGTGCGCGCATGCAAACTCTGCTCGACGAGGCCAGACTAATCGCCGTGTCGGACGCGAGCGTACTGATCCGCGGTGACAGCGGCACCGGCAAGGAGTTGCTTGCACGCGCCATTCACCGCGCCAGCCCGCGCGCCGCCGCGCCCTTCATCGCAATCAACTGCGGCGCCATCCCCGAGCCGCTGCTCGAGTCAGAGCTGTTCGGCCACGTCCGTGGCGCCTTCACCGGTGCCACCGGTCAGCAGACGGGGCTGATTCAGGCCGCCCACGGCGGCACGCTGTTCCTCGACGAAATCGGCGACATGCCGCTGGCACTGCAGGTGAAGCTGCTGCGCGTCCTGCAGGAGCGCACCGTTCGCCCGGTGGGCGCCACCCGCAGCGAGGCGGTCGACCTGCGCGTGCTCTCCGCCACCCATTGCGATCTCGACACTGCGCTGGCCAAGGGACAGTTTCGCGAAGATCTCTACTATCGGATCAACGTCGTCAGCCTCGAGTTACCCACGCTCGGCGAACGCCGTGAGGACATCCCCTTGCTGGCCGAGCACTTCCTGCGCCAGCTGGCGGTGAAATACGGCAAGGATCTGAACGGCTTCGCCGCTGACGCTCTCGAGGCGCTGGCCACGGCGCAATGGCCGGGCAACGTTCGCCAGTTGCAGAATGTGGTCGAGCAGGTCTGCGCACTGAGCACCACACCCTTGATTCCGCGCAGCCTGATCGAACGCGCGCTGCGCGTGCAGCCGATCGAAGCGCTGGGTTACGCCGAGGCCAAGCGCCGCTTCGAAAGGGACTATCTGATAAAACTGCTGAAACTCACCGCAGGCAACGTTTCCGATGCGGCACGGCTGGCGGAACGCAACCGGACCGAGTTCTATCGCCTGCTGCAGCGCCACGGTCTGACGCCCGACCTGTTCCGCAGCGTCGGGGCGGATCTCCAGGCTTGAACAGCGCGCCCGGGCAGCCTCAGGCCGTCCCGCCCACAGTAAGCCCATCGATGCGCAAGGTCGGCTGACCGACGCCCACCGGCACGCTCTGGCCGTCCTTGCCGCAGGTGCCGACACCCGGGTCAAGCATCATGTCGTTGCCGATCATCTTTATCTTGGTCAACGCATCCGGGCCGTTGCCGATCAGGGTGGCCCCCTTGACCGGGCGGGTGACCTTGCCGTTTTCGATCAGGTAGGCCTCTGCGGTGGAAAACACAAACTTGCCCGAGGTGATGTCGACCTGGCCGCCGCCGAAATTCACCGCATACAAGCCCTTCTTCACCGACTTGATGATTTCTTCGGGGTTCCTGTCGCCATTCAGCATGTAGGTGTTGGTCATGCGCGGCAGCGGCAGGTGAGCGAAGGACTCGCGCCGGCCATTGCCGGTCAGCGGCATGCCCATCAGCCGTGCGTTCATCATGTCCTGCATGTAGGCAGTCAGGACGCCATCTTCGATCAGCACCGTACGCTCGGTCGGGTTGCCCTCATCGTCGATCGACAGTGACCCGCGGCGATCCTGCAGCGTGCCGTCGTCGACCACGGTGACGCCCTTGGCCGCCACCTGCTGGCCGATGCGGCCCGAGAAGGCAGAGCTGCCCTTGCGGTTGAAGTCACCCTCGAGGCCATGGCCGATCGCCTCATGCAGCAGGATGCCGGGCCAGCCTGGTCCCAGCACCACCGGCATCGTGCCGGCCGGCGCCGGGTCTGCGCCCAGATTGACGCTGGCTTGATGCACGGCGGCACGCGCGTATTCGTGCAGACGTTCGTCGCTGAAGTAGCCATAGTCGTAACGCCCACCCCCGCCGGCACTGCCTTGCTCGCGCCGGCCGTCTTCTTCCATGATCACGGTAATCGACACCCGCACCAACGGGCGCACGTCGGCCGCCAGGTGGCCATCGCTGCGCGCCACCATCACCACCTCCCACGAACCCGCGATATGCGCCATCACCTGCGTAACCCGCGTGTCCTCGGCACGGGCAAAGCCCTCCAGGCGCTCGAGCAGCTTGACCTTGGCGGTGTCATCGAGCGAGTCGAGCGGGTCGTCAGCGCGATACAGGCGCGACTTGAGCTTGTGCGGCACGATGCCCACGCGCCGACGCTCACCCGCGGCAGCAATGGCCCGCGTCGTGGTCGCGGCGCCCAGCAGCGCGTCCAGCGAGATATCGTCCGAATAGGCGAAAGCCGTCTTCTCGGCACTGACCGCACGCACGCCAACACCTTGCTCGATGTCGAAACTGCCTGACTTGACGATCCCCTCCTCCAGACTCCAGGCTTCGGAGCGCTGGTACTGGAAGTACAGATCGGCGAAGTCGATGTCATGGCGCATCAGCTTGCGGAAGGTTTTCTCAAGCTCCGCTTCGCCCAGACCATGGGGCGACAGCAGGTAGCGATCAGCGATCTTCAGCGGGTTCTGGCTCTTGCTCATGCATCATCCTTGGGTTCTTTGCCGGGTTGGACCGGCGCGGCGCGAAAACGATCTGCGCCCTGTTCAAGTTGAAAGGTTCAGTCCAGGCAGCGGTGGCGCAGTGCCGGCAGGTTTTCCCGCACGTCTACAAGAAGCGCGGGATCGAGGTCGGCCAGCACCACACCGGGGCCTTCATCGCGGCAGGCCAACACCTCGCCCCAGGGGTCGATGATCATCGTGTGCCCCCAGGTGACGCGTCCGCTCGGGTGGCGCCCGCCCTGCCCCGGTGCCATCACGTAGCACTGGTTCTCGATCGCCCGCGCACGCAGCAGTACTTCCCAGTGCGCCCGCCCGGTGGTGTAGGTGAATGCCGCCGGCAGGATGATCAGATTGACCGCGCCCATCGCACGGAAAAGCTCGGGAAAGCGCAGGTCATAACAGATCGACAAACCGACCTGCCCGAACGGCGAGTCGAATGCGCACACCTCGCTGCCAGCCTCTATGGTTGCAGATTCATCGTAGCGCTCCTCGCCGCGCTGGAAGCCGAACAGATGAATCTTGTCGTAGCGCGCCACGCGCCGGCCCTGATCGTCAAACACCAGGCTGCTGTTGCGCACCTTGCCATCGGCCTCGGCCACCAGCGGAATCGTGCCGCCGACCAACCACACGCCATGACGCTGCGCGAGCTCGGCGAGAAAGTCCTGCAGCGGCCCCTTGCCTTCTTCCTCGCGGATGCGCACCTTGGCCTGCTCGTCGCCCGTGATCAGCGCGAAGTACTCGGGCAGCGCCACCAGACACGCACCTGCGGCGGCCGCTTCGGCCACCAGAGCCGCGACTGCGTCGAGGTTCTGATCCACATCGGGCCCGGAGACGGTCTGAATGGCGGCAATGCGGGTGCATCCGGGCAACACGGGGGCAAGTGGCTTGGGGTGTGATGGGCTCATGCAGGGCTTAAGTTCAGGTTCGAATGGAGGTTTGTTGCGCACAATCCGTTAGCCAGCCCGCACACTTCATTCAGTCGCTGGCGCTTGTCCGGCACCGAGGCGCTGAACGTCGGGATCGTCCCAGGTGCCGGTGATTTCATATTCGTAGGCAAAAAGTTTTTCGATCGGGTCACTGAGCGCCTTCTGGGCAAGGTAAGCCACCACGCCTGCCACCGGATTCAACAGGCTTGCGGCGGCGCCGATCGCGATCGACTCCGACAGCGTGGGCTGCACCGCGACCCGCAAACTCTGGGTTTCGGCCTTGACGTCGGCGGTTCCCCGCATACGCACTCGCGCCGCCGGCCCACGGATTTCCAGATCATCGGTGCGCATCACGCCATCGGCCACATCGATGCTACCGGAAATGCCATCGAAGGCGAATCCGGCGGAAAAGACGTCGCGAAAATCGAGCGTGATCCGGCGCGGCAGCGACTGCAGGCTGAGGATGCCGAGCAAACGCCCCACCCCCGGCTCAAGTTTGTTGAACTGGCCCGCCTCGGCCGACAGCTTCATATTGCCTGCCAGCGTCGGATAGTCGAGACGGCTGGGCGCACCCTGCCAACGCAACTGCCCGTCCAGCGTGGCCTTGCCCCCGCGCACCACGTCATCGTAGCCCAGCCGCCTCGAGAAACGACCGATGTCAGCCACCTGCAGATTGAAGTCAAGCCGGGTCGTCTGGCGGCCGATGGTACGCCATTCGCCACTGCCACTGAGCTGCCCGTCGGCATTGCTCAGACCAAATCGCTCGAGCTGCCAGAGCCCGGAACGGTTGCGCGCAAACACCTCGAGCCGGCCGAGATCCGTGCCACGCAGCACGAAACGCTCAGCCACGATGTCCAGCGCTGGAAGCTGTCGCGGCGGAGTCTCGTCCTCGTCATGCACTGATGTCGGCGCCGCAGTCTGCACTGCCGGCTGCCCTTCCTTTGCGGCTTCGCCCAGGCTCAGTTGTTCGAACCTCGCCCGCAGTGCGCCGGCGCCTGCATCGCGCCAGTCAAGCTCACCGACGGCACGATCACTCGAGACACGCGCCTTCCAGCCTCCTGGGTCGGACACACCGCGCAGCTTGAAGTCGTTCAGGGCCTGGCCAAAGGCCTGCAGTCGTCCAACCTGGACGGACAAGCCCGCCAGCGGCAGGGCAGCAGAGCCAGCCGCACCCTCATCGCCGGGCGTGGGGGAGCCGTCTGCTTGTGCATCCGGCAGCGCCGGGTCGAGCACCCTGCGCCAGGCATCGGCATCGAGCGTATCGAAGGTCGCTGCCACCATCAGGCCGCGCTCGGCCAGGCGCAGCGGCTCGTCCACGGCGGCATTCAGCGCCAGACCGCCGCGCATGGCGCCGCCAGCGCCGGGCCACGCCATCTCGGCACGCAGCCAGTCCGCCAGCTCCAGCTCCAGCCGCCTGCCAGCCCCGCCCGCGGGCGCCTCGAAGCGCACGCGCAGCGGCCAGGGCTCAGCCGCATTCTTGTTCAGCGGCGACGGCAGACTCGATGCCAGACCGATCAGCGCGGAGTCCACGCTGACGCGGGTCAGCCCGTGCGCAATGCCGACCTGGGCCTCCCAGCTCGCACTGCCCGACAGGTGCTCCACCAGTGGCGAGTCCCATGCAGCAGACAGCGCCGAAGCGCTGGCCGAGCCCTTGGCATCGAAGCGGACCGTGCCGTCGGCCAGTGTCTGCGCCGTGATCCGGGCCGGCGCACCAAGAAACTGCGCGCGCGCCTCGGGCACGGACAAGGTATCCGCGGTAAAGCGAAGCCGGCCGGCGGCGTCCTCCAGCACCGGCAGCCCTTCAACCAGCCATAGTCGATTGGCCGCAAAACGGAATTCGCCCTCAACGGTGGTTTCCGGCACGTGCCGCAGCGGCATCACCAGACGCAAGTCGAGTTTGCCCCTTCCCTCCGCCCGCATCCCATCGGTGAAGCCACCGATGCGCTCGGACACCGGGCTGGCCGACACAAAGCGCAGGAACTCCGCAGTAGGCCCGGAGGCCTTACCAGTGATGGTCATGAGCTCGGACGGCTGGACATCGAGGTCAGGCACATCAGCGACGACATCAGCCAGCGCAGCACCCAGGATGCGCGCGCGCGCGGCCTCAATGCGCATCCCCGGCCCCTCGAAACGAACCTCTCCGAAAATACCTTCGATCGTCGGCCAGCCCTCGGCGTAATCGAGCACGGCATCGGCGACGCGGATCGCGACACGGAACTCGCCACGTCCGTCACGGAACGGAAAATCATCCAGTACGCCGCGCAAGCGCAGACTGGCTTCGGGCACGGTGGCACGGCGGATGGACTGGCGGACCCAGTCCTGGGTGTGAGAGCCGACGACACGAGGCAGGTAACGCCACACCGCCGTCCCCTCAGCGCGTGTCAGCCTGGCCTGGAGGTCAATCTCACCAGCGCTGCCTGCGCGCAGGCGGTACACGCCCGAGGCAGTGCCTGCGGCATCCGGATTCTCGAACTGCGCGCCGTCCAGCGTGATTTCGAGTTGCCCCTCGCGCCGCTGCCAGCCGCCTTCGGCACGCAGCTGGTCGAACTGCAGACGCCCGGAATCGAACACCTCGGGCAAATCGATGTGTAGCTCACGACTGTCAAAGCGGTAACGCCCTCCCCCCTCGTCACCCTCAAGCGTGCCGCTCAGGCCACCTAATCCCGGCAAGCCATCGCGCGCCTCAAGGCCAAGTCCGGCAAAGCGTGCCGAAACCGCCCAGGCTTGCGGTGCCGCCAGCGCGCCACGCCAGCGCAGGCTCAGGGCCTGAAGCCGTCCCTTCGGCGCAAAAGCAGAGAGCTGCGCGCTTATGGCCTGATCGAGCGGCAAAAAGACTGCCAGCCGCGCCAGTGCTTCGACGTCGAGCTGATTAACAGAAAAACGACTGTCGTGCCCTTCGCCCCCGATGTCTCCAAGCTGCAAATCGAGGGTCGTCGGCAACAGTGCCAGCCCATCGCTCATGCGCAGCGTCAGGCCGCGCGTCTGCACATGCAGGCCCTGGGTATCGCGCTCGACGCTCAAGCGCCCCGCCAGGCGCTCGAGCGCCAGCTCAGGCAAGCCCTCGTCGAGTTGCGTGCGCACGCGCTCAAGCGCCACATCGGCGCTGAAACCCCAGCCACGTGCCGGGGCACGACCGAAGTCCAGTCCGCGCGCCAGATCGAAGCGCGACTCGGCCGTCGACTCCAGCCATGCGCGCACACCACCGACCCCCTGCAACGGTCGCGGATAATCGAGCCACGGGCGCCAGCCACCGAGGTCGGCGCGCTCCAGCGCAACATAGAGTCTCCCGCTGGAAGCAAGCGGGGCCGCGAGATCGAGGTGGCGCAGCTCACCCCGCACATCGAGCGTCGAGGCCAGCGCCTGCGGCGGCTGCGCACGCAAGGCGAAGCGGTGCAGCCCGAGACGCTGATCGAGGCGCAGCTCCACCTTGTCCAGCACCAGCTCGGGCGCCCCGCGCAGGCGGTCGTCCCAACGCAGGGTTGCATCATGGATGACGATCTGACGCTGTTCGAGCAACCAGTGCAACGCGCCGCCATCGGCGCTCCCATCCACCGCCACCGGCAGACCAGCGACAAAAAGCCGTCCATCCAGATCACGTCGCAGCGCCAGTTCGGGCGCTGTGATCTCAAGACGGTGGAAATGCGCTTGCAGCCGCAGCAAGGACGACCACGCAAGCGTGGCGTCGACCCTGGGCAGTTGCAGGGCTGGCCGGTCCTCGCCATCGGCCACGCTGACCTGCTGCAGGATCAGGCGGGGTCGCCAGCCGGCCCAGTCGCCGTCGATCGTACCGATCCTTACCGGCAGCCCGATGGCCTGGCTGGCTGCCGCGGCAATCTCGCCGCGGAACTGGCCCACCGCGGGCAGCGCCACATGGCGCACCAGCAACATCGTGCAGGCCACGACGATCCAGCCCAGTACCAGCGCATTGCCCACCCATCCAAGCAATTTCCGCAAGCGCCCCGTGCGCCGCATCGACGGGGCCGAAGCAGACGCGGGGGAAGACGCTGGCGATACGGGAGAGGAAGGTTCGGAGCGCGGATTCATGCAGGGTCGCAACGGCTTGCCGAGCCGCAATTCGGGACGGGCGGACGACTGCGCCGCGCAGATCGCGCGCAGCCCCGCTCCCGGGCACCCGCTGACACGCACAGAGGCACGTCTGGAGACGACAATGCACGGATAAACTATGCATACGACGACTATCGGCACCATTTGCCGCAGGGGTCGACATTCTACCAACGATCAGATCGAAGGCACCGGAGCCGCAGCATGTCCGCCAACCACACCGCATTGCCTGCACTGCCGTCACCGGTTCAGGACGCCCGCCGCTTTTCGCGCTACCTCGCGCGCATGCTCGACTGCCAGCCCTGGCTGGCCGAAGCACTCGGCGCCAGCATCGATGGACCAATCGACGCAAGCAGCATGGAGCGCTTCATTGCTGCACGCGAAGCGCCCCTCGGCGGCGCTGACCCTGCGCTGCGCCCGGCCCTGCGTCAGCTGCGCATCTGGGTACTGTGCCACCTGATCGTACGCGACCTGAGTTGCGCCGCACCACTGGCCGAGGTCACCGAAACCATGACCGTGCTCGCCGAAGTGGCCTTGCGCCATGCGCACGACGTGTTGCGCGCGGCCCTCGTCGAGCGCTACGGCCGGCCGCTCTCGCCCACCGGCTGGGAGCAGGAGCTGCTGGTCATCGGCATGGGCAAGCTCGGCGGGCGGGAGTTGAACGTGTCGTCCGACATCGACCTGATCTTCATCTACCCGGAAGACGGCGATACCGGCGGCAGCAAGGTGATCAGCAACTACGAGTTTTTCGAGCGGCTCGGCAAGCAATTGATCCAGGCCCTGGCCGAGGTCACCGAACACGGCCAGGTGTTTCGTGTCGACATGCGCCTGCGCCCGAATGGCGATTCCGGCCCGCTGGTGTGCTGCTTCGACATGCTGGAGAACTACTTGGTCACCCAGGGGCGTGAATGGGAGCGCTACGCCTGGATCAAGGCACGGGTGATGCTGGGGGAGCGCTGGTCCGAGCTTTACGGAATCGCTCGCCCCTTCGTCTTTCGCAAGTATCTTGACTTCGGCGCGATCAATGCCATGCGCGACCTGCATGCCCAGATCCGGCGCGAAGTCGCCCGCCGTGACCGGGCCAACAACGTCAAGCTTGGCCCGGGCGGCATCCGCGAGATCGAATTCATCGCCCAGGTCTTCCAGTTGATCCGGGGCGGGCGCGACACCGCGCTGCAACTGCGGCCGACGCTGAAGGCGCTGGCGCTGCTGCCCGATCGCGGCATCCTGTCGGCGGCGACGGTGGAGGAACTGTCCGCAGCCTACGATTTTCTGCGTCGGCTCGAACATCGCCTGCAATACCTGGACGACGCCCAGACCCACGACCTGCCGACGAGCGCGGCCGATCAGGCGCTGATCGCCCAGGCCATGGGTTTTGTCGACTACACGGCCCTGCTGACGACGCTGGACGCGCACCGTGCCGTGGTCGGTCGCCACTTCGACGCGGTGTTCGGCGACCCGTCGGAAGAAGACCACAGCCTCGATGCTACCTGGGCAGCGGCCGAGGACATCGACAGCGTGATGCCGGCGCTCGCCGAGCTCGGCTACCGCCACGCGCGCAGCGGGGCCGAGCGTCTTGCGTCAATCCACGCCAGCCCGCGCTATCGCCAGCTGCCGAACAACATCAAGAGCCGTTTCGACGCGCTGATTCCGCGCGTCATCGAAGCCGCGGCAACGACACCGGGAGCGGACGATACGCTGGCCCGCTTCCTCGACCTGATGGAGGCCATCGGCCGCCGCGGCGCCTATCTCGCGCTGCTGCAGCAATACCCGCAGGCCTTGCGTCGTGTCGCCGACCTGATGAGCGCGTCGCGCTGGGGGGCGCAGTTCCTGACACGCCACCCGCTCTTGCTCGACGAGATGCTGGACGCCCGCAATCTGGAGACCGTGCCCGACTGGAAGGGCTTCCGTATCAGCCTGGCGGCCGAACTGGACGCCGTCGAGCCGGACATGGAGCGGCAGATGGATATCATGCGCGAACAGCATCATGCCCAGGCGTTCCGACTGCTGACGCAGGACATCGCCGGCCTGCTGACGGTGGAGAAGCTCGCCGACCACCTGTCCGAACTGGCCGACATCATGCTCGACCTCACCCTGCCGCGCTGCTGGAGCCGGATCAAGATTCGCCACCGCGACGAGCCCCGGTTCGCCGTCATCAGCTACGGCAAGCTGGGTGGCAAGGAACTAGGCTATGCCTCCGACCTCGACATCGTTTTCCTCTATGACGACGATGCCCAGGAGTCACCCGAGGTGTACACGCGACTGGCGCAACGCACCAGCACCTGGCTGTCGAGCCAGACCGCCGCCGGCCAGTTGTTCGAAACCGACCTTCGCCTGCGCCCGAATGGCGAATCCGGCCTGATCGCAACATCGCTCGAGGCCTTCCGCAAATATCAGCTCGAATCAGCCTGGGTGTGGGAACACCAGGCGCTGACCCGTGCGCGTTTTTCCGCAGGCGACCGCGCCATCGGCGAAGCCTTCGAACGCATCCGCGAAGAAGTTCTGCGTCTGCCGCGCGAGCTCGACGCGCTGCGCCAGGACGTGCTGACGATGCGCAAGAAGATGCGGGATGCCCATGGCAGCAAGGGCGACACCGTTTTCGATCTCAAGCACGACAGCGGTGGCCTGATCGACGTCGAGTTCCTGACTCAGTACCTCGTACTGGGGCATGCGCACGCAAACCCGCAGCTGACTGGCAACCTGGGCAACATCGCCTTGCTGCGCATTGCAGGCGAACTCGGCCTGATCCCCGCCGATCTCGCCGCTGCCTGCGCCGACAGCTACCGCGAACTGCGCCGCCTGCAGCACCGCCAGCGACTCAATGACCTGCCTTCGCGCGTTGCACCGGACGAAGCCGAGGCTGCACGGCGACCGGTGATTGCCATGTGGCGAACCGTGTTCGGAGAGTAATCGACCTCGCACGACGCACCTGAGCTGCACCCCTCAATGCTGTATATGGCCCCCGTGCCTGATGACTCCCGCCCACTACACAAGCGAAGGGGCCAATTTCAATCGGCGGCGCTTGCACCGGCTGCTGCACAACAAGGCGATGCGCCATGAATCAAGAGATCGAACTGAAGCTGGCTCTGCCGCGGCGTGCGCTTGCGGCATTGCGTCGCCATCCGCTGATCGCGGGGGCGGAGAAGCTCGGCCGGGCAGTCACCCTGGACAACACCTATTACGACACGCCCGCACTTCGGCTCAAGGCGCGTCGAATCGCCGTCCGCACCCGTCGCCAGGGTCGTGCCTGGTTGCAAACGGTGAAGTGCGCCGCGGTATCGAACGCGGGCCTGTCGCAGCGACCCGAGTGGGAACAGACCTATACGGGCGCCTTCGATTTCTCTCAAGTCGACCTGCCCGAGGCTGCCAGATTGCTGGCTCGCCGCGCTGATGATCTGGTGCCGGTGTTCACCACCCGCTTCCGCCGTGAGACACGCCGCCTGTGCCCACGCGAAGGGGTGAGCATCCTGATCATGATCGACACCGGCGAGGTCAGGGTCAGCGCCGCGGATGGCAGCGAGCGCCAGGCCCCCATCTGCGAACTGGAGCTCGAACTCGAACAGGGGCTGCCTGCGGACCTGTTCGCGCTAGCCTGCCAGCTGGCCGAAACCCTGCCGTTGATGCCTTCTGATCTCTCCAAGGCTGAGCGTGGGTATCGCCTCTTCATGGGCTCGCCGCTACGGGCCACACGCGCTGAAACGTCCGCACTCAAACGGGACCAGAATGGGGTTGACGCCTTTCGCAGCCTGGCTTTTTCCTGCGTGCGCCAATGGCAGGCAAACGCGGAGGCGGCGCTGTCCATCAAAAGCATGGATGTCACCCCTGAAGATGCACTGCAAGCAGACCTGATCCACCAGTTGCGCGTCGCCCTTCGCCGTTTGCGCGCGCTGCTGAAGCTGTTCGCACCGATCCTGCCCGTGGACTTCGCTGGCGACTGGAACCTACGCCTGCGTGACAACGCCAGGCGCCTCGGCGAGGCGCGCGACCTCGACGTGTTGAACACCGAACTGCTCGGGCCGGTGACAGCCGGAGCACTGGCCGACGCGGCCTCGATGGCCGAGCTGCTGCGGACGGCAAGCCAGGCCCGCGAGGATGGCCACCTTGCGCTGGTTCAGGCGCTTGAGCAGGCGACCCAGGGACGCCTGCTGCTGGAGTTCGGCACGGCACTGATGCAATTGCCCCCATCAGCCCCGAAGCAAACCGGGTGCGACAGCCTTGCCGCAGCCGTCGACCTGCGTAAGTTCGCACGCTTGCGCGTCGCCCGTCTGCGCAAGCGCATACGAAAGCAATTCGACGCTGCATCGGCGCTCGAGCCGGCTCGACTGCACGCGCTGCGCGTCGGTTTCAAGCAGTTGCGCTATAGCCTCGAGTTCCTCGCTCCGCTGTTTCCGCCGAAAACGCTTGCACGCTATCAGCGCGACCTGAAGAAGGCACTGCGCACACTGGGTTTCCTGCAGGATGTCGATATCGCACGCGAACGCATGCTGGCCTGGGCTGCCGACGATGCCACGCTGACACCGGCTGCGGCCTTTGTGCTGGGCTGGCATGCACCACGCTATGGCCGTTTGCGCAGCCGTGTACTGCGCGAGTGCGAGCCCCTGCTGTGGGGCAAGACGCCCTGGCAGGGCTGAAGCCAGGATCTGGAACGGTCATCGACCTTCGATGCGGACGATAAACTGAATATGGGATTTTCCTCCCTGGAGACATGAATGGATCTCCTGCTCTGGCGCCACGCCGAAGCGGCTGACGGCAGCCCCGATCTCAAGCGCGAGCTGACGCCACGCGGTCGCCAGCAGGCCAGGCAGATGGCGGCATGGCTGGCGGCCAGACAACCTGCGCAGTTGCGCGTGCTGGCAAGCCCGGCCCGGCGTACCTGTCAGACGGCGAGCGCCTTCACCGACGAATTTGAGATCGTCCCCAGCCTGGGCCCCGACGGCGGTGTCGCCGACATCCTGAGCGCAACGGGCTGGCCCGACGCCGGCGCTGCGGCATTGGTCGTCGGCCACCAGCCCACACTCGGCCGCCTCGCCGCGCTGCTGCTTTCAGGCCAGGAGGCGGAATGGTCGATCAAAAAAGGCGCGCTATGGTGGTTGTCCAGTCGCATGCGCGGGAGCGAGACGCAGGCCGTGTTGCGCGTGGTTATTCCTTCCAGTTTGACCTGAGTTCAAGTCGGCCAAGGGTTGCGCAGAGCGCTGTATCGTGCTGCGCGAGACGCACGCAAACAAGAGTGAATTCCTCACGCCGTGCGGGGTCATACTGACGCACAATGTGGGCTGCAAGCGCATGAGATCCAGGCTCAAAGGCTGTGATTCAGGCGCTCGTTCATTCCAGCGCATTACCCAAGATGCCGCCTTCAACCCGGACCGGACCATGCTCGGACGCTTTTTGCCCTCGCACGACACCATCAAGCACAGCCGCCTGTTGCGCTGGCTTGGGCCGCGCATTCACGATCCGCTACTGTGGCACGTCAATCGTCACGCGGTTGCACGTGGGGTGGCGGTCGGCGCCTTCTTTGGCCTGATGATCCCGGTGGCACAGATTCCCGCTGCCGCCATCGCTGCGCTGATCCTGCGCGGCAACCTTTGGATCGCCGCCATCTCGACCCTGATCAGCAATCCCTTCACCTACGGTCCGCTGTACTACTTTGCCTATCGTCTGGGCGGCTACCTGATCGGCGCGCCGGTGCCGGCTGCCGTCGAAGCCCAGATAGCGCCAGCGCCGATGGCCGTGATCGACTCGCTGACTCAGGCCTGGTCCTGGCTGAGCGGCATCGGCCAGCCCCTGCTGCTGGGCATGGCCGTCATGGCAACGACCGGCGCAGTGCTCGGCTATCTGGGAACACTCGGCATCTGGAGGCTGCGCGTGCTGCTCAAGCGGCGCAATGCGCTGCGCTCCCGGCTGGCACAGTCCGCCCGTCGCGGCCTTGGCAGCACCTGAAACCGCTGCCATGCTTTCATTCATCCGCCAGCAGGAAAGGTCGGAGCGCTCATGAACCCGCCCATCGAAAACGGCACCATCGACATCATCGACGGCGTACGCCGCATTTTTTGCGACGGCTACTGGATCAAGGTCTACGACCCCCCAGCAGACTCACTCAAATCCAAGAAACAGCTGATCCAGGCCCTCACCCGCCGGCTCTTCAACCATGTCGAACACGGCATCAACATCCCCGGCAAGCGGCTGGAGGATGCACGCCGTGCATACGAGACCGAGCAGGACCCGGCACGCAAGCGTGTCAAGGGCGCCATGTTTGCCGGCGCACTGTTCAATCGGGCCACCGACATCTTCACCAAACTCGTGGAGCTGCAGGAGCTGGGCATCGAGATCGACACCGAGAATGCCCTGATGTGCGAATGCGGCTTCTGCCTGCAGGAAGCGCTGAATCTGGGCAAGCTGGTTCTGCATCGCAGCGGCGACGAAGGCATCGACGAACTGTGGGGCGAACCCTTCCGTGCCTTCTCGATTCCGGTCGAGGCGTTTTATGAAAGCCGGATCATCAAGATTGCACAGACCCTGCGGGACATCGATCGCCTGAGTGCGGTGATGTCGTCCTCCATCACCGCAGTCCCCATGTACGAAGGCATTCGATCCGCAATCGCGCACTTCACGACCGCAGCGAAGGTCAAGTGCGAAACCCTGCGCACCGACCCCGACATTTTCGACGTATGGTCGGACTTCGTCGTCGCCTCCGAGGAGCTCGCAGCCTTCTCGCCGTCCCTGTCACGCAGCCTGAGTGCGGTGGACCAGCAACTGGCCAGCGACGCGCGGCGATTGCTGCTTCAAGGCCGCGACCTGATCACCAACATTACGCGCGCCCGTGTGCCAATGCCCAAGAGCAGTGCAGACTTCATTGCACGCTGCGAAACCTTCGCCGCACGGGCACACACTCACGCCCAGCCGGCGCTGGCCAGTCCCGCGCCGTTCTGAGCGCGGGCGGCGCTGCGGCGTTCAGACGCAATCAGACAATGACGCCGCCACCGAGGCAGACCTTGGATTCGTAGAGCACCACGCTTTGCCCCGGAGTCAGCGCCCACTGTGGCTGGGCAAAGGCGATCTCGGCGCGGTCACTGCTGATCGAGTCGATCTCGCACGGCATGTCGGGCGTGCGATAGCGCGGCTTGGCGGTATACACCCAGTGCGTGTGCGGATCGCGACCGGCAATCCAGTTGAGCTCGGCAGCTACCAAGCGGTCCTTGAGCAGGGCTGGATGGTCGTGCCCCTGCACGGCGTAGAGCACGTTGGCCTTGACGTCCTTTCTTGCCACATACCAGGCATCGTGCTCACCGGCCTCGTCCTGATTGCCCTTGATGCCGCCGATGTGCAGGCCCTTCCGCTGGCCTATGGTGTGATACATCAGGCCCTCATGCTCACCGAGCACACGGTCGTCATCGAGCGACCGGATCTCGCCAGGCCGGGTCGGCAGATAGCGCATGAGGAATTCGCGAAACGGCCGCTCGCCGATGAAGCAGATGCCGGTCGAGTCCTTCTTGGCCGCGACATGCAGCCCGGCCTGCTCGGCAATCCGGCGCACATCGCGCTTGTACAGCGCGCCAAGCGGAAACAGGGTCTTGGCCAGCTGCGCCTGATTGAGACGATAGAGGAAGTAGCTCTGATCCTTGGTGCCGTCCTCGGCCTTCAGCAACTGATATTCGCTGCGACCGTCATTGACCCATTCACGCACCTGGGCGTAGTGGCCAGTGGCGATACGCTCAGCACCCAGCTGCAGGGCGTGGTCAAGGAAACAGCGGAACTTGATCTCGGAATTGCACAGGATGTCCGGGTTCGGCGTGCGACCGGCCTCGTATTCGCGCAGAAAGTCAGCGAATACGCGGTCCTTGTATTCGGCACTGAAGTTCACCACCTCGAGGTCGATGCCGATCACGTCGCACACGGAGGCCACGTCCACCAGGTCCTGACGCGTCGAGCAGTAGTCCGAATCGTCATCATCTTCCCAATTCTTCATGAACAGGCCGGTCACCGCATAGCCCTGCTGCTTCAGCAACAAAGCCGTCACCGAGGAATCGACGCCGCCCGACATGCCGACGACCACCTTCATGCCATTTCCATCCTGCTTACTGGACATTGGGTCCACCTCCATTGAGCCATTCGACGAGTGGCAGCACGACCGCCGGCTCGCCATTGTCGACGAACCAGCTGTCGACCACATATCTTTTGCCTGGCCGCGCCGTTTCGGCGCCGACCGGCCCTTCATCGATCCGTTCGTCTTCAATCCCGTCGCAGCGCCCTGGCGCCGCAGCGGACGGCAGTCGTTCAAGACACGCTGCAAGCGACAGCTCTTCGAGCACCGCACTGAAGTGCTGAAAGATGAAGCGCGTGCGGCGCTCGGGCTGAAGCACGCGATGAAACCGCAACATCCCGCGCGACTCAAGCAATTGCAGCATGCGCGTGGTCGACGTCGAGTGGTCGATACAGTCCATGCGCCCTGTCACACCGCCATCGAGATAATTGCCGCCGCGGTCCGCCCCGACCGGTGTCTGCAAGGCCGCAAGGCGGTACAGACGGCCCACGGCCTCGCCCACCTGTGCCCGTTCCTGTGCTGCGGTCGTGGCCAGGTCGAGGCCTGCCGCGACGCGCCGCAGGGTACTGGCACGGAAGTGCACCTCGTCCTGACGCACGCAACCATAATTGAAGCAGATGCTGAGCTGCGCATCGCCCGCCGCGGGCATCGCCTGGACCAGGCCAGGGGCGAGCAATAGCAAGAGTAAGCGTAAGCCGATCATGGCTCGGTCGGGTCAAACGTCGCGCACCAGGGACAGTGCATGCTGCGGCCCCGCCAGCCAGTCCTCGATGCAGCGCAAAATGAGCGGGCTACGATGGCGGGCTACGGTGGCGCGCAACTCGTCGATCGTCATCCAGACGGCGCGTACGATGCCTTCGTCGAGCGCGCGTCCGGGCACCTCACCTTCTATCCGGCCGCCATAGGCGAAGCGCAGATAGGTGATGTCACCCTGCGGCCGCGTCCATTGGTAGATGCCGACCAGGTATTCGGGAACGAAGCGGTATGCAGCTTCCTCGAGCACTTCGCGCGCAGTCGCCTCAAGCAGCGACTCGCCGCGCTCGAGATGGCCGGCGGGCTGATTGAAGCGCAAGCCGTCGGGGGTGTGCTCTTCGACCATCAGGAAGCGGCCGTCGCGCTCGATCACGGCAGCGACGGTGACGTTGGGTTTCCATTCACGATCGATCAATGCGCACTCCTTCGATTCCAGCCCGGCATTCTAGCGCGCAGCCGCGCTTTTCCCACCGCGGCCAGCCTTCCACCCATGCAACTGGGCGTTCGCGGGCCCGGCCTTTGCGCTAGAATCCACGGGCTAAGCCCGCCCTGCGCGGGCCGTCGAATCAACTTCGAATCAACTTCCTGAGGTGGAGAACCAAATCATGTCCATGGCTGACCGCGACGGTTTCATCTGGCAAGACGGCAAGCTCGTTCCGTGGCGCGAAGCGACCACGCACGTGCTGACCCATTCCCTGCACTATGGTCTGGCCGTCTTCGAAGGTGTCCGCGCGTACAACACGGTCAAGGGCACAGCCATTTTCCGCCTCGCCGAGCACACCCAGCGCCTGATCAACTCCGGCAAGATCTACATGATGGACATCCCGTACTCGAAGGATGAACTCATGGAAGCGCAGAAGGAGGTCGTGCGTGCGAACAAGCTCGAGTCCTGCTACCTGCGTCCGCTGGCCTTCTACGGCTCGGAAAAAATGGGTATTTCCACCTGCGGCGCCACGGTGCACGTCGCCATCGCCGCCTGGCCGTGGGGCGCCTATCTGGGCGAGGAAGGCCTGGAAAAAGGCATCCGCGTCAAGACCTCGTCCTACACCCGCCATCACGTCAACTCGACGATGCCGCGCGCCAAGCTGTCGGGTACCTACCCGAACTCCATCCTCGCCAACCTCGAAGTGACCAAGCAGGGCTACGACGAGGCGCTGCTGCTCGACAACCAGGGTTTCGTCGCCGAAGGCGCAGGCGAGAATCTTTTTGTGATCAAGGACGGCAAGGTCTACGAACCCGAAATCGCATCGGCCCTGACCGGCATCACGCGCGACTCGGTGATCACCATCGCCCGTGGCCTCGGCTACGAGGTGCATTCAAAACGCCTGACGCGCGACGACATCTATCTGGCCGACGAGGCCTTTTTCACCGGTACCGCCGCCGAAGTCACGCCGATTCGCGAGCTCGACGACCGCAGCATCGGTGAAGGCCGTCGGGGTCCGATCACAGCCAGGATCCAGGCTCGCTTCTTCGACGCCGTGAATGGCCGCGCACCGGAATACGAGCACTGGCTCGCCTACGTCTGATCTCCACGTACCGAGGATTTGAGTCATGGTTGAAAACACCGACAAAACCCAGGCGGTCGCCGTCACGGCCAAGGACCTGCCGCTGCATTGCCCCCCGCCCGGTGCCCCGCTTTGGGCGCGCCATCCGCGGGTGTTCCTGGATGTGCTGAAAACCGGCGAAGCCGTCTGCCCGTACTGCAGCGCCCATTACGTTTTTACCGGCGAGCATCCCAAAGGGCACCACTGAGCCTTTGCGCCGACCAGACTGATCTTTCGCAGTCGATGACAACAAGGGGGCCGATACCTAGGTATTTCGCCCCCGCTTTTTTCAGCCAGGGCATGAGCGCAAACAAGCCGATCTACACTTCCGCAGCCGACGCCGAGGCGGCCTTCTATGAGGCACTCGCTCGCTCCAGTCTGGATACGATGATGTCGGTATGGTCGGAAGACGAAGAGGTCGTCTGCATCCACCCCGGCGGCCCACGCATCGTCGGGCTGGAGTCGATCCGCGAAGCATGGCGTCAGATGCTGTCCGGCGGACAACGTCTGACGATCGACGTGACCCAGACCGTCGTCAGCGGCAACGCCATGGTGGCGATGCACAGCGTGTTCGAGAATATCCGCATCGAGGGCGAGTCCGTGCGCACCGCCACGATCGCGGCCACCAACGTCTACATTCGCGGTGCGCTCGGCTGGCGCATGGTCATGCATCACGCCTCACCGATACCGGATGACAGCGACTTCGGCACCTTGTCGCCGCGCGTGGTGCATTAAGGCATGAAGGATGGCGCCAACATCGGCGATTACCGCGCGCCTTGGTGGCTGCCAGGCGGACATGCACAGACGATCTGGCCGGTCACGCATAAAGGGGCGCCACCGACCTATCGGCGCGAACGCTGGGACATGCCCGATGGCGACTTCATCGACCTTGACTGATTGCCAACGGACGGCGCCGACGCTGCGCTGATGGTGCTGTTCCACGGGCTGAAGGGCTCCAGCCACTTGCACTACGCACATGCCCTGATGCGAGCCACCGCCCGACCCGGCTGGCGCGGCGTGGGGGTGGGTTTTCGTGGTTGCAGCGGCATGCCCAACCGGCTCGCACCTGTCTACCACTCGGGTGACAGCGCAGAAATCGACTGGATCCTGCACTGACTGCAGATGGCTGCAGGCAAAGCCCCCTTCGTGCCCGCCGCTTCGCTGCCCCAAGCCACGGACCTGCCCCCGGCCGTGCATTTCGCCTACCCGGCAGAGGGCGGCCACGCCGGCTTTTGCAGCGGCACCTGCCCGGCGATCAGACGTGGCTGGCGCAACGCCTCATCGCCCATTTCGACGCTCACTGCTGAACCCGCAAGCGGCGCACACCGCCCTTGACCTTGGAGCAAGCTCACCCGCTCTTTTGCCAATCGCTTGATTCCTGCGGGCGCAGGCAGCCGATGGCCATGGCGACCAGGCTGTCGAGGAAGGCGGGCGCTTCGAGTTGCTCCGGAATGTCCTGCAGCACTGAGCGGATCACGCCGCGCAGCCCCTGTCCAAGCATATACGCTGCCAATTCCGGGTGCGGTGTGCTGATCTCATGCGCACGCATTTGCAGCAAGGGCAGCCAGGTGGCCTCGATGAATTCGTTCGCGGTTTGGTATGGGCCGCGCCACATCCCCAGATGCAGGGCCGCGTGGTGGCGTAGATGAAAGCTCTGGCTCAGATTGAACAGGCGCAGTTCGACACGAATGATGTTGGCCAGAATCTCGCGCAGCGCCGTGGGAAGTGGCAAGCCGACCACACATTGGCGCACCTGCAGCAGCCTCTCAGACTCTTCATCGAGCACGCGCTCATAGAGCATGGCAACGATGGCGTCCTTGCTCGGGAAGTATTGGTAGATCGAACCCACGGCGGCGCCCGAAACCTCTGCGATGCGGGCCACGGTAAGCCCCTCCTCGCCTGCTTCGTCCAGGATCTGCAGGCAAGCCTGCGCCACCGCATCGACGAGCGCGCGCGAGCGCGTCTGATTCGGGCGCTTGCGCAGCGAGGGGAGTTGCCCGGGCCCTGGCCAGGTCTCTGCAGAGGACAAGTCGTGCTTATTGGGCATGGTAATGCGAGTGCTGGGTTCCTGACGGGTAACTGACTTCAACTTCTTCAATCAGATCATTGACTTGCGTTCTTGATTGGTGGTCTGACAAAGCGACTATCGCAAGGAGGGCGGTCTTCATATACTTGAACTCGTCCATTGTAAAACGCCTTGGTACAGCATTGATATCCATCAAAAAGAGGCAAAATAAAGTCGGCAGCCAAGAAGAGCACCAAAGCTGACTTGCACGTGCGTGAAGGCGCACGGCGCGGCTTTTCCCGAGTCGCTTGCCCATTGATTGCAAAGATTACAACCCACCAGGAGACTGTCGTGCCCTCACCCTTTAATGTCCGTCCGCTTGGCCCCGCAATTGGCGCCGAAGTGCTTGATCTCAACCTTGCCGACGTGTTTTTGCCCGCAACCCTGCAGGCACTCGAAGCCGCGCTCGTCAAGCACGAGGCTCTCGTGCTGCACGTGCCCGAGTTGACGCTCGAGCAGCACCTGGCGATTGCAAACCACTTTGGCGAAGCGGAAGTTCATACCTTCTACCCTAACCTGGGTGCGGGCTTCGAACAGATCACGCTTATCGACTCCAAGCTCGGTGACCGGGCCGACATGTGGCACCACGACGAGAGCTTTCTGCCCAGCGCCCCCATCGTCACCATGACGCAGGCCAAAATCCTGCCTCCCTGTGGTGGCGACACCTGCTGGATCAGCATGACGACCGCCTATGACGCGTTGTCCGAGCGCATGAAGCAGTACCTCGACGGCCTGCATGCCTGGCACGACATGAACGGCCCGATGACAGCGGCCCTGCGCCAGGGCGTCGTGACTCACGACCGCTATCTCGAAGTCATCAAGATGGGCAAGCGCCACCTGCACCCGATCGTCACCACGCACCCCATCACGGGTCGCAAGGCGCTCTACATCAGCCCGACCTACACCACGCACATCGACGGCCTGGCGCCGGCCGAAAGCGATGCCATCCTGGCCTATCTGCACGCACACTCCCAGCACGTCCAGTTCGTCTACCGCCACCGCTGGACGGTCGGCGACATGGTGCTGTGGGACAACCGTAGCGTGATCCACAACGCCATTCTGGACTACAGACCGCACCAGCGCCGCATGCACCGCGCGTCGGTATTTGCTCGTGAAGCCTCACCCGCGTGAGCGCTGGCCCGCTTGAACGCTTCTGCTGCAAAAGGAAATGATATCAATGATGAATGACGTGAATCCCGAAATACTGGCCCGTTATGCTCCCCGCCCGGGCCGCCATGCGCTGCTGCCCAAGCTGACGCCCCAGCAGCAAGTTGCCCTGCTTTGCCGCGTGCTGCACCGCGAGGGCTATAACGACCACATTGCCGGCCACATCACGCTGCGCCAGGAAGATGGCACTTACCTCGCCAATCCCTGGGAGCTCACCTGGGCCGAAGTGAAAGCATCCGACATCCTGCAGTTGGACGCGCAAGGCAAAATCATCGAAGGCGAATGGAACATCACCCCCGCCATCAACCTTCACATCGACGTCCACTCTGCCCGGCACGACGTCAGCGTGGTGATTCACAACCATTCCGAGTGGGGTTCGGTATGGTCCGCGGTGGGGCGCGTCCCCCCCATCTACGATCAGACCTCCGCACTGGTCGATACCGATCCGGTGTACTACGACGAGTACCGCGGCACGGTGGAAGACAGCGAGCTGGGCCGCGCTGCGGCGGACGCGCTCGGTCAGCACAAGTGGGCCTTGCTGGCAAACCACGGCGTGCTGGTGGTGGCCAACGGCATTCGCCAGGCGCATCTGCGCGCGATCACGCTGGAGTGGCGCTGCCGCATGGCGTGGCGCGTCAATCTGCTCGGCGGCGGCGTGCCCTTGCCCGCAGCCGTTGCGCAAGCCACCGGACAGCGCACCGACGCCAGCGGCTTTCCCTTCCTGTGGGAAGCCATGGCCAGGGATGAAATCCGCCGCGACCCCAGCGTGCTGGAATGATTGAGCGATGAAACCTGCAGTGTTGCTGGTCTGCCGCCTGCCCGAAGCTCTGGGCGGGCGTCTGCGGGAGCGTTTCGATTGCCATGAACTCGCTCAACTCGACAGCGCCGGCCTGGCGGCTCTGGCGCCGCGGCTGCGCGGCATGGTCGCCAGCGGCGAATCCATCGTAGGGCGCGAGCTCATCGCGCGCCTGCCCGCGCTCGAGATCATTTCGGTGCTCGGTGTCGGCTACGACGGCATCGACATCGCAGCCGCGCGTGAGCATGGCGTGTCTGTGACTCACACCCCTGGCCTATCAACCGAGGACATTGCGGACTTCGCGCTGGCGCTTCTGCTCGCAGCCGCGCGCGAGGTGGTCAACGCCGACCGCTTCGTGCGCCGTGGGGAGTGGGCGACCGGGCGCTACCCGATGACGCGACGCGTGTCTGGCGCCCGTCTGGGCATTGTTGGGCTGGGCCGAATCGGGCGGGCGGTGGCAACGCGCGCGCTGGCCTTTGGCATGGACATTGCCTACACCGGACGCACACCCAAGACCGACGTGCCTTATCGCTGGTGCAGCGATGCGCGCAGCCTGGCGGCCGAGGTTGACTACCTGGTTGTGTGCGCCAGCGGCGGCGAGGCTACGCGCGCCCTGATCGATGCCGCCGTGCTTGACGCGCTGGGGCCGACGGGCGTGCTGGTCAATATTGCGCGCGGCGCCATCATCGATGAGGACGCGCTGGTGCAGGCGCTGCAGGAGCGCAGGATTCTGGCGGCTGGGCTCGACGTGTTTTGCCATGAGCCTCAGCTTGCGCAGGGGCTGCTGGCGCTCGACAACGTGGTGCTCACGCCGCACATGGCAAGCACCACGGACGCCACCGTGCACGCCATGCTGGATCTGACCTTCGCCAATCTGGCCGCGCATTTCGACGGCCTGCCCGTGCCGACACCGGTGAGCTAAGCATCTGTTCGGCATTCACAGGGCGTAAATCGCAGTCCAGCTCCCACCGGGCTGTGAACGGATGCGCGAACGACGAAAGCCGGCTCGGCATAGAATGCCGGCTTTCGTCCACTTCACGCCCCCTGCCTTATGCTCCCGCACGCCACGCCCGCCCCTGAAATCTTCAAGGCCTATGACATTCGCGGCATCGTCGACACGGTGCTGACGCCGCCCGCCGTGCGTGCAATCGGCCATGCGCTCGGCTCCGAAGCCGTCAAACGCGGGCAGCAGGCGATCGCCGTCGGACGCGATGGTCGCCTGTCCGGGCCCGCCCTGGCCGCAGCACTGGCCGACGGCATCCGCGCCGCTGGCATCCACGTCATCGACATTGGCTGCGTACCGACGCCAGTGACCTACTTTGCCGCCCATGAGCTCGGTTGCGCGTCCTGCGTTTCGGTCACCGGCAGCCACAACCCGCCCGACTATAACGGCCTGAAGCTGGTCCTCGGTGGCCAGACGCTACACGGCGACATGATCCAGGGGCTGCGCCGCCGCATTGCCGAGAATGATCTGATCCATGCCACCCAAGCCGGTAGCCTGCGCTCCACCGACGTCGCCGGCGCCTATATCGAGCGCATTGTCGGCGACGTGAAGCTGTCACGGCGGATGAAGATCGTCATCGACTGTGGCAACGGTGTTGCCGGTGGCATCGCCCCCGAGTTGTTCCGCCGCCTGGGCTGCGAAGTGGTCGAACTGTTCTGCGAGGTCGACGGCAACTTCCCCAACCACCACCCCGACCCCTCCAAGCCCGAGAACCTGCAGGACGTGATCCGCGCCCTGCGCGACACCGACGCCGAACTCGGCCTGGCCTTCGATGGCGACGGCGACCGCCTTGGCGTCGTCACCAAGGACGGCGAGATCATTTATCCCGACCGTCAGCTGATGCTGTTCGCTGAAGACGTTCTGGCGCGCGTGCCAGGCGGCGAGATCATCTTCGACGTCAAATGCACACGCAACCTGGCCCCCTGGATTCGCGCCCGCGGCGGCAAGCCGACGATGTGGAACACAGGCCACGCTCTGGTAAAGGCCAAGCTGAAAGAAACCGGTGCACCGCTGGCGGGCGAGATGAGCGGCCACATGTTCTTCAAGGAACGCTGGTTCGGTTTTGATGACGGTCTGTATTCAGGGGCACGTCTGCTCGAGATCCTGTCCGCACGCCCCGATGCCAACGCGGCGCTGAAGGATCTGCCCAATTCCACCAGCACGCCCGAACTGAATCTGACGATGAACGAGGGCGAGCCCTTCGAACTGGTCAGACGCCTTAAGGAGTCCGCACGCTTCGACGGGGCTGAGGAGCTGATCACGCTCGATGGCCTGCGCGTCGAATACCCCGACGGCTTCGGCCTGGCTCGGCCATCGAACACCACGCCCGTGGTCGTGCTGCGTTTCGAAGCCGACGATGAAGCGGCGCTCGCACGCATCCAGTCGGCGTTCCGGGCGGCCTTCGATGGCGTGTGGCCCGGCCTGAGCCTGCCCTTTTGAATATCGTCCATCGTCGGCGCCGGTGCTGCTGCCTCAGCGTGGCACCCACGGGCAACTTTGATGGAAGAAGTGAAATATTCACGCAGCCAATACCTACGCCAATTGTTGCGGCTTCCTGATCGGCGCATGATTTAAACTTGGTCTAAGAACAAATTCCCAGGGAAGAATTCGATGCCGTGGTCCAACACAAAGCTGAACCCGCTTGATGGTGCGATCAAGGGCATGACCATACCGTCCTGCCCGGCCATCCTCGCGCGCTTGATGGACGAACTGTGCCAGCCTCGAGTCAGCACCAAACGGATTGCCGCACTCATCGGCGAAGACGTCGGCCTCGCTGCGGCCGTGATCAAGTCGGCCAACTCCCCCCTGCTCGGCGTCCGCCGCCAGATCGCCTCGCTGGATGAGGCCATGGGACTGCTCGGCTTTGGCATGGTGGCAAACCTCGTGCAGGAAACCTTGCTGCAGCGCGCGATGAGCGGAGCGAGCGCCTCGCTCGAACGTTTCTGGGATAACTCGCGCTTCACGGCTGCCGCCTCCGCCCAGATTGCCCGCGCAACGAGGGCCCTCAAGCCGGAAACCGCCTATACCTTCGGCCTGTTTCACGACTGCGGAATTCCGCTGATGGTCCAGCGCTTCGAGGGCTACAAGCAGGTGCTCGGGCAAGCGAATCAAACGACCGACCGCTGGTTCACCACCATCGAAGACGAAGCGCTGGGCACCAACCACGCGGTTGTCGGTTACTTCCTTGCACGCTCGTGGGGACTCACCGACGCGGTATGCCAGGGCATCCTTTGCCACCACGATTACTCGGTGCTGGAAGCCGAGAGCGACCTCGACAACGAAACGCGGATGCTGATTGCCGTGAATGCCGTCGCAACCTACATCGCCGGCACCCATCTGCGTTCAGGCAGCGATGCCGAATGGGACAAGGCGCGCCTGCCTGCCGCACACTTCCTGGGCTACGCACCCGACGATCTCGACAACCTTGCCGAGGACCTTGTCTACAAGCTCGACCAGCAGACGCGGAGCGAGGCGGCCTGATCAAACATCAGCACAATCTGCCGGAACAAAAAGGCCGCGGCAGGATGCGCGGCCTTTTTGTTTGAACCATGCCGGGCAATCAGAGCCTCGAGGCAACCCAGGCCTGCACCGACGCCAGCGCTGCTGGCAGATTCTCCGGCTGACTGCCGCCCGCCTGCGCCATGTCGGGGCGGCCACCGCCCTTGCCGCCGATCTGCTGAGCGACGAAGCTCACCAAGTCACCGGCCCTGACTTTCGTGGTCTGGTCGGCGGTAACGCCCGCAATCAAGGACACCTTTCCGTCTGCCACCGACGCCAGCACGATCGCAGCGGACTTCAGCCTGTCCTTGAGCTTGTCCATCGTTTCGCGCAAGGTCGGAACATCGGCACCTTCTAGCATCGCAGCCAGCACCCGGATCC